>Ga0207828_100398_pt1 | contig 15948 bp, 15 predicted proteins | sample TtaePargueraPR_11_FD_187276 | JGI IMG/M metagenome (GOLD analysis project Ga0207828, IMG submission 187276) | Aerobic enrichment media microbial communities from Bioluminiscent Bay, La Parguera, Puerto Rico - Tt and P2 (3) (SPAdes) | ecosystem: Environmental > Aquatic > Marine > Unclassified ...
CACGCCATCCGGCGTGCGATGTCCTCGCTCGCTGCGCTTGCTGCGGGCGGCCGCTTGGCCTTGCGGGCTGCTGGTCGCAGCCCGGATGGTGCCGGGCCCCTGGCTCCCCTACCGCAGGCGGGAGGGGCAGCGAGACTTGCGAGCGTCAGCGAGCTAGTCGCAGCGGGGTGGGCGCGGGGCGCGCGACGGCCGGGAGGTCAGGTCCACCCTCGGCCCCTACCGCAGGCGGGAGGGGAGAGGCCGCCTGCCTTGGCCGTCTCGCGAAAGTCCGGCCCGCAGGGCCGCAAGCGCGACCGCGCGCCCGCAGCGAGTGCAGGGAGCGAGGACAGCCAAGAGACAGGATTCCCCGCCGGCGCCTGAGGCGAGCAAACAACTCCTCCCGCGCGCGGGAGGAAACAAACCTCAGATCCGCTCGGCCTGGGCCACCGAATCGCTCGCACGCAGCGAGCTGACGATGCGGGTGAGATGCGCGAGGTCCTGCACTTCGAGATCGACCTCATAGGTGTGGAACGGGTCGTCGCGGTGGGTCAGTTCGAGATTCATCACATTGGCGTGGCTCTTGGCGAAGATGCCGGCCATTTCGGCCAGCGTGCCGGGCCGGTTGTAGAGCACCACGCCGAGCCGGCCGACCGCGCCCTGCGACTTTTCGCCCCAGGACAGGTCGACCCAGTCGGCGTCGACGCCATTGGCCAGCTCGAGGCAGTCGATCGCATGGACCACCACCCCCTCGCCCTTGTGGCGCAGGCCGACGATCCGGTCGCCCGGGACCGGGTGGCAGCAATCGGCAAGGCGGAAGCCCATGCCCGGGGTCAGCCCGCGGATCGAGATCGCGCGTTCCTGCTTGGGCAGTTCGGGCAGTTCGGCGGTGCTGCCGGGGACCAGCGCCTCCATCAGATCGCGGTCGTCGAGCTTGGCCGCGCCGATCGCATACATCAGCTCGTCCTCGCTCTCGAATTCGAGCCGCTCGACCGCGGCGCGGATCGCCTTCTTGCCGATCTTGGCCGGCATCCGGTCCGCGACCTCCTCGAACAGCTTGCGGCCGATCGCGCAGATCTCGCCGCGTTCCTTCTGCCGCACCGCGCGGCGGATCGCGGCGCGCGCCTTGCCGGTGACCACGAAGCCGAGCCAGGAGAGCTGCGGCGAGGCCTCCTTGCCCTTGATGATCTCGACCACGTCGCCATTGCTGAGTTCGGTCCTGAGCGGCATGTGCCGCCCGTTGATCTTGGCCCCGACCGTCTGCGCGCCGAGATCGGTATGGACCGCGAAGGCGAAATCGACCGCGGTCGATCCCTTGGGCAGCTGGTGCAGCGCGCCCTTGGGGGTGAAGGCGAAGATGCGGTCCTGGTAGATCGCCAGCCTGGTGTGCTCGAGCAGTTCCTCGGCATCGTGGCTGGCGTCGACGATCTCGATCAGGTCGCGCAGCCAGCCGACCTGGCCGTCGGGCCGGGACCCGCCCTGCTTGTAGGCCCAGTGCGCGGCCAGGCCGAATTCGTTGAGCCGGTGCATCTCGCGCGTGCGGATCTGCACTTCCATCCGCATCGAGTTCTCGAAGATCAGCGAGCTGTGCAGGCTGCGGTAGCCGTTCGACTTGGGCGTCGAGATATAGTCCTTGAAGCGGCCCGGGATCATCTGCCAGGTCGTGTGCAGCACGCCCAGTGCCTGGTAGCAATCGGCCTCGCTCTCGGTGATCACGCGGAAGGCCATGATGTCGGTGATCTGCTCGAAGCTGACATGGCGCTCGGCCATCTTCTTCCAGATCGAATAGGGGTGCTTCTCGCGCCCGCCGACCTCGACCTTGAGCCCGGCCTCGGCCAGCGCCTGCTTGATCTTGAGCGCGATCGCATCGACCTGCCCGCCGTCCTGGCTGCGGATCTGCGCCAGCCGCCCGGTGATCGTGGCATAGGCCTCGGGCTCGAGCTGCTCGAAGGCGAGCAGCTGCATCTCGCGCATATATTCGTACATCCCCACCCGCTCGGCCAGCGGGGCGTAGATATCCATGGTCTCGCGCGCGATCCGCTGGCGCTTCTCGGGGCTCTTGATGAAATGCAGCGTGCGCATGTTGTGCAGCCGGTCGGCCAGCTTGACCAGCAGCACGCGGATGTCCTCGCTCATGGCGAGGAAGAACTTGCGCAAATTTTCCGCCGCGCGCTCGTTCTCGGCCATCTGCTCGAGCTTGGAGAGCTTGGTCACCCCGTCGACCAGCCGCGCGACCTGGCTGCCGAAATTCTTCTCGACATCCTCGATCGTCGCCAGCGTGTCCTCGACCGTGTCGTGCAGCAGCGCGGTGATCACCGTCTCCTGGTCGAGCTTGAGCTCGGTCATCAGCCCGGCCACCTCGACCGGGTGGCTGAAATAGGGGTCGCCGCTCGCGCGCTTCTGGCTGCCGTGCTTCTGAACGGTATAGACATAGGCGCGGTTGAGCAGCGCCTCATCGGCATCGGGCGCGTAATCCTTAACGCGTTCAACAAGTTCGAATTGGCGCAGCATCGCGATCCAGCATGTGCCCGTTCAGGCCCGATTTGCAACGGGAAACCGCGCCGATTGGCCTTTGCCGGCGAATTTTCGCCACAAGACGAGCCGAAAGCATTTCGCGGCAGAAGGAGACCGAACTTCTCCACAAGGGCGGGAACTACTGTTGTTCGACTATGTATTTTCCGTTATTCACAGAAATGACAGGAAGGCACAGGAAGCGGTGCCGAAAAATCCTGCGTCGTGCTCTAAGGTCGCTCTAAATTTGTCCCGAAAGGGGCCGCCGTTTACAGCTTTGCCGTTGCACCGGCCCCGCATGGGCCAGCCCTAAAAGACGATTATCGGGCCGAGGTGCGCGACATTTGCGGGAAATGGCGCCGAAAGCTCAGCTCCACACCGCGCGCGGTGGGAGGCTCATCAGGATCGCGTCGATATTGCCGCCGGTCTTGAGGCCGAACAGCGTGCCGCGGTCGTGGACGAGATTGAACTCGGCATAGCGCCCGCGCCATTCGAGCATCTGCTGCTCGTCCTCGGCGCCCCATTCCATGCCCATCCGCCGCCGCACGATCGGCGGGAAGGCCGCGAGGAAGGCCTCGCCGACGTCGCGCGTGAAGGCGAAGTTCCGCTCCCAGGCGGCCCCGCCATCCTCGTCGGCCTCGCCGCATTCGAGATGATCGTAGAAGATCCCCCCGACCCCGCGCGCCACCCCGCGGTGGGGAATGAAGAAATAGTCCTCCGCCCATTTCGAAAAGCGGTCGTAATAGGTCGGGTTGTGCGCGGCGCAGGCGGCGCGGAACTGGGCGTGGAAGGCCTCGGTGTCCTCCTGGTAGGGCAAGGGCGGGTTGAGGTCCGCTCCGCCGCCGAACCAGGCCTTGCTGGTGGTCAGGAAGCGGGTGTTCATATGCACCGCCGGGACATGCGGATTGGCCATGTGCGCGACCAGGCTGATGCCGGTTGCGGTGAAGCCCGGGCTGTCCTCGGCCCCGTGGATGGTGCGCGCGAATTCGGGCGCGAACTCGCCCTGGACGGTCGAGACATTGACCCCGACCTTCTCGAACACCTGGCCCTTCATCACCCCGCGCGTGCCGCCGCCGCCGTCGCTGCCGTCCTCGGTCTCGCGCTGCCAGGAAAGATAGTCGAAGGCGGCGTCGGAGCCGGCCTCGCGCTCGATCGCCTCGAACTCGGCGCAGATACGGTCGCGCAGGCTCTCGAACCATTCCTTCGCGCGGGCAGTGTAGGGGGTCCAGTCGGTCATGATGCAGTTCCGGCGTCCCAGAAATCCGTTCGTCCCGAGCCTGTCGAAGGACCGTTTCCCTCTCCCGCAACGCCACAAGCAATGGCGGCCCTTCGACAGGCTCGGGGCAAACGGGGATTGACTGCCTGCCCCTTGCCAACTCGCGGGGCGTGCGGCAAGAGCAATCCATGGTTCCCCTTTCGTTCGCCGGCGAGGAATTCCTCCTGACCGCGGGCCGCGCGCTCTACTGGCCGCGCGAGCGGGCGCTGCTGGTGGCCGACCTCCATCTCGAGAAGGCCAGCTTCTACGCCCGCCACGGGCAGATGCTGCCGCCCTATGACAGCCGCGACACGCTCGAGCGGCTGGCCGCCGCGGTGCGCGAGACCGGCGCGCGGCGGGTCTTCACCCTCGGCGACAATTTCCACGATGACGAAGGAGCCGCGCGGCTCGAGCCCCATGCCGCGGGCATGCTCGACGCGCTCACCCGGGCGCTCGACTGGGTGTGGATCACCGGCAATCACGATTCGCGGCTGGCCGGCACGCTCGGGGGGCACTGGGCCGAGGAGATCGAGGTCGCCGGCATGATCCTGCGGCACGAGGCCCGCGCGGGCGAGACCCGGCCGGAACTGTCCGGCCATTTCCATCCCAAGCTGCGCCTGCGCATTCGCGAGCGGTCGATCGCCCGCCCCTGCGCGGTGCTGGCCGAACCGCCGGAGAACGGCGGAAAGCCGGGCGGACGGATGATCCTGCCGGCCTTCGGTGCGCTTACCGGGGGGATGGACGCCGGCGACCGTGCGATCCTCGGCGCGCTCCAGCCCGCCAGCAGGATCGAGGCCGTGCTGCCGGCCCGGGGCCGCCTCGCCCGCTTCCCGCTGTGGCCGGCGGCGGCCTGAAATTCCTACCCCTTTCGTTAAGGCGGATTTCGCTATAAGACGCGCGCAAACGAAAGCTGACCACAGGAGAAAGCACTATAGCTCGTCCACCCCGGCGTTCACTGACGCCCCCCGTCAAGAGCGGGCCCCGCTACGATAATTTCATTCTTGCCGACAAGGTCCGCGTCATCGACGGCGAAGGCGAGAATCTCGGCGTGATGTATACGCGCGAAGCCATCGAACAGGCTGCCGATGCCGGCCTCAACCTCGTCGAAGTCTCCCCCAATGCGGACCCGCCGGTCTGCAAGTTCCTTGATGTGGGCAAGTATCGCTACGAGGCGCAGAAGAAGGCCAACGCCGCGCGCAAGACGCAGAAGACGCAGGACATCAAGGAAATCAAGATGCGTCCGAACATCGACACGCATGACTATGACGTGAAGATGCGCAACGTGAACAAGTTCATCGAGGAAGGCGACAAGGTGAAGATCACCCTGCGCTTCCGCGGGCGCGAAATGGCCCACCAGGAACTGGGGATGAACCTGCTCCGCCGGGTGCAGGACGATGTGGCGGAGATCGCCAAGGTCGAAGCCTATCCCCGGCTCGAAGGCCGCCAGATGCTGATGGTGCTGGCGCCCAAGTAAGGGCTGTCCGACCCGTGGATCGCGAAGGGGCGTGCCGCAAGGCGCGCCCTTTTTGCATGGCGGTCCGGGCTTTCCCCGCTTGCTCTCCCCCGCGCAAGGCCATAGCCTGCCGCCGATGGGGGACGCGAAGCCATGACTGCCAAACGCATCGGCCTGTTCGCCGGGCTGGCGGCCTTCCTGCTGACCGTCTTCACCCCGGCTCCGGGTGGCATGCCGCCGGCGGCCTGGCCGGTCGCCGGGCTGGTGGTGCTGATGGCGGCCTGGTGGATGACCGAGGCGATCCCGCTCACCGCCACTGCGCTGCTGCCCTTCGTCGTCCTCCCCTTCGCCGGGGTGATGAGTGCGGGCGAGACCGCCAGCGCCTATTATTCGCCGACGCTGTTCCTCCTGCTCGGCGGGGCCTTCATCGCGCTGGCGATCGAGCGGACCGGGCTGCACCGGCGGCTGGCCCTTGCCATCCTCAGCCTGATCGGCTCGGGCGGCGGGACCCACCGGCTGCTGCTGGCCTTCATGATCGCGGCGGCGATCCTCTCGATGATGATCTCCAACACCTCGACGACGCTGATCATGATGCCGATGGCGATGGCGGTGCTGGCCGGCGGCGGGCTCGACCCCTCCGAGCGCGAGGGGATCGCCGGCGCGCTGCCGCTCGGGATCGCCTTCGCCAGCTCGATCGGCGGGCTCGGGACGATCGTCGGCTCGCCGACCAACGCCATCGCGGTCGGCCTGCTCGACCAGGCAATGGGCCTCCAGATCAGCTTCGCGCAATGGAGCCTCTACGGCCTGCCCGTGGTGATCGTGGGAATCCCGCTCTGCGCCCTGATCCTCGAGAAGGTCCAGCGCACCGCCCATGCCGGCTTCGACATCGCGGCCGCGCGCCGTTCGGTGTCGGTCCGGGCCGAATGGACCAGCGCCGAGCGGCGGCTGGTGCCGCTGGTCGCGCTGACCATGCTGGCCTGGTTCCTGCGCCCCTTCCTGGTCGATTACCTGCCCGCGGATTCGCTCACCGACGGGACCATCGCAATCCTCGGCGGGCTGGCGCTGTTCTTCATCCCCGACGGGACCGGGCGGCCGATCCTGACCTGGCCCGAGGCCGACCGCGCGCCATGGGCAGTGATCATGATGTTCGGCGGCGGGCTGGCGCTGGCCGCCGCCATGGGCACTTCGGGCCTCGCCGACTGGCTCGGCCAGGTGCTGTTGTTCCTCGAAACCGTACCGCTGTTCGTGGTCGCGCTGGCGATCGTCGCACTGGTGGTGGTGGTGACCGAATTCGCCAGCAATGTCGCCACCGCCAGCGGGATCATCCCGGTCGTCGCCAGCCTCACGCTCGCACTCGGGGCGGACCCGATGCTGCTGGCCATGCCGGCCGCGCTCGCCGCCAGCTGGGGCTTCATGCTCCCGGCCGGGACCGGCCCCAACGCGATCGCCTGGGCTTCGGGACGGGTGCGGATCGGCAATATGGTTCGCGCCGGCCTGCTGCTGGACCTTGCCGGAATCCCGCTGATGGTCGCCCTGGTCTGGCTGATGGCCTGGCTGGCGGGCTGAGCCGCTTCAGGCCGCCGCCGCGACCCTGTGGCAGTTGCGCCCCGCGCGCTTGGCTTCGTAGAGCGCATTGTCGGCGGCCTGGACCAGCCAGGTCGCGTCCGCTCCCTCGACCAGCGTGGCCAGCCCGAAACTGCCGGTCACCTCCAGCCCCTCGAGCTCGGGCCAGGCCGATTGCGCGATCGCGATGCGCAGGCGTTCGATCAGGTCCTGCGCCGCACCCGGATCGGTCCCGGGCATGACCAGGAGGAATTCCTCTCCGCCGAGCCGGCCGATGACATCGCTGCGGCGCAGGTTGAGCTGGCCGATCCGGGCAACCCGGCTCAACACCGCATCGCCCGCGCCATGGCCGAAGCGATCGTTGATCGACTTGAAATGGTCGATGTCGAGGATCGCGATCGAGAGCGAAGCGCCATTGGCCTCGCTGGCGGCGATCTCGCTTTCGAGCATGGCGAGGATCTTGCGGCGGTTGAAGATCCCGGTCAGTTCGTCGGTCTCGGCCAGCGAGCGTGAATCGCGCGCCTCGCGCTCGGCGCTGCGCTTGGCCAGCTCGAGCTTCTGCATCGCCTCCATCCGCTCGGTCACGTCCTGGAAGGTCCCGAAGATATTGACCATCCGCCCGGCCCCGTCGCGCTCGGGCGTGCCGTGGCTCTCGATATAGCGCACCACCCCGTCGGGGCGGATGATCCGCGCGACCATCCGGTAGGGCTCGCCCGTCATCATGCTTTCGGCAACGGTGCGGTCGATGTGATCGATATCGTCGGGATGGAGCAGTTCGCGGATGCGCGCCATGGCCGGCGTGGTGCCGCGCGGGAGACCATAGATGGCGAACATCTCGTCGGACCAGTAGACGCCGTCCCTGGCGGTGACCCGCCAGTGCCCGAGCCTGGCCGACTTCTCCGCCATTTCGAGCATGGCATTGGCCCGCTCGAGCCGGGCGAGCAGCGCCTCGCGCCGGAGCAGCAGCAGCGAAAGCGGGATGCAGGCCGCCGCGAAGGCCGCCGAGGCCGGCGGGCTCCCGCTCGCCCACAGCGCCACCGCAGTCGCCGTCATGCTGACGGCGGCGAGAGCGGCCAGCCACCTCCCGGCGACCGGCATCCGGTTTCGAATGTCTCCCATGCCGCCCTTCCCATGCGGGAAATTGTCTTAATTTCCGGTTCAATTCCGCTCCCAAGCCCGCCCGGGTGCGCCTGTGGGAAGCCTTGACCGGGGAGGAGATCTCGCTGGCGCGGCGCAGGCAGGCTGGTTACGATTGAAATCAACCACAACGACAAGCGGATGCCACAACCATGACCGACGCGATCACCCCGCCGACCCCGCGCCGCAAGCCCAAGCCCGAAGTGACCACCGTCGGGGGCCGCGAACTCAGGCCCGCGACCCTGATGATGGGCCATGGCTATGACCCGCTCCTGTCCGAAGGCGCGCTCAAGCCGCCGATCTTCCTCACCAGCACCTTCGCCTTCGAAAGCGCCGAGGCGGGCAAGCGCCATTTCGAGGGCATTACCGGCAAGCGCGCGGGCGGCGCCGAGGGGCTGGTCTATTCGCGCTTCAACGGGCCGAACCAGGAAATCCTCGAGGACCGGCTGGGGATCTGGGACGGGGCGGAGGACGCGCTGGTATTCTCCTCGGGCATGTCGGCCATCGCCACGCTCCTGCTCGCCTGCTGCCGGCAGGGCGACGTGGTGGTCCATTCGGGCCCGCTCTACGCCGCGACCGAAAGCTATATCGCGAAGGTCCTGTCGCGCTTCGGCGTGTCCTATGTCGATTTCCCCGCCGGGGCCGACCGGGAGGAACTGGAGGCGGTAATCGCGCGCGGCAAGGACCAGGCAGCACGCCAGGGCGGGAGACTGGCGCTGGTCTATCTCGAAAGCCCGGCCAATCCGACCAATGCGCTGGTCGACATCGAGGCGGTGGCGGAGGTGCGCGATGCCGCCTTTGCCGGCGAGGAGGAAGTCCCGCCGATCGCGATCGACAACACGTTCCTCGGGCCCTTGTGGCAGCGCCCGCTCGACCACGGGGCCGACATGGTGGTCTATTCGCTGACCAAATATGTCGGCGGCCATTCGGACCTCGTCGCCGGCGGGATCACCGGCGCACGCTGCTGGCTCGACCCGATCCGGGCGCTGCGCAACATCATGGGCACGATCTGCGATCCCAACACCGCCTGGATGCTGCTGCGCAGCCTCGAAACGGTCGAATTGCGGATGACCCGCGCGGGCGAGAACGCAGCGCAGGTCTGCGCCTTCCTGGCCGCCCATCCCAAGGTCGAGCGGCTCGGCTATCTCGGCGCCATTGCCGACCCGCGCCAGCAGGAGATCTTCGTACGCCATTGCCGCAGCGCGGGCAGCACCTTCTCGCTCTTCATCAAGGGGGGTGAGACGGAAAGCTTCCGCTTTCTCGACGCGCTCAAGGTGGCCAGGCTCGCGGTCAGTCTCGGCGGAACCGAGACGCTCGCCAGCCATCCGGCGGCGATGACCCACCTCTCGGTCCCCGATGCGCGCAAGGCCGCGCTGGGGATCACCGACAACCTCGTGCGGATCTCGGTCGGGATCGAGGATGCCGGGGACCTGATCGCCGATTTCGACCAGGCGCTGGCCGCGGTCTGAGCCGGCGCCCGGGCCGCGAAAGCGCAGATAACTTCCGCGCCGGCAGGTGTCCGTTCCTGGAACAGCCCCGCCGCGGCCCTCGCGAATCGCGCGCTTTTGGGGTTAACTGCCGGGCATGGTCAACGCGCAGATCGACGCCCCGGCATTCGTGGTCAAGGTGGAGGAACTGGGCGCGCTCAATCACCTGCCCGAGGACCATCCCCGGCCGCTGGCGATCGACTGGATCAACCGCGGGACCGACAAGAAGCTCAAGCCCTCCTCGATCGACATGCTGCTGCGCACGCTCTACGTCGAGATCGCCTCGCCCAGCGTGGTCAAGCTGCATCGCTCCTCGGGACTGCGGATCGCCTTCCGCGAGGAGAGCGAACGCAACCGCTTCGCCTCCGCCTTCCGCTCGGCCAAGGAACGGCTCGAGGAATGCAGCCAGACCCGTGCGACGGCGATCTTCGACAGTCCGGACGCCGCGCGCAAGGCAACCGACGCGCTCCAGGCGGAAGGAGTGCCGGAGAAGGCCATTTCGCTGCTGTGGCGTTCCAACCTCTTCCTCGACCGCGACATCAAATGGCCGGAGGGCCACAGCAAGCTGAGCGTGGCCGGCGCGGTCGCCGGCGGCGGCCTGGCCGGGACCATGTTCGCGATCGGCATCCTGGTGGTACCGGGGATCGGCCCGGTGATTGCCGCTGGCGCGCTGGCCTCGGCAGTGCTCCCCGCGGTCGCCTCGCTCGGCGGCGTCGCCGGCGCGACCGGCGGGGCGATTGCCCGCATGCTGTCCGACCACGACGTCGACGGGGTCGCCGCAGCCTTCTACGAACAGCAGATCAAGCGAGGGAAGGTCTTCGTCGCGGTCGATACCCGCGAACTCGAGATGCCCGATCGCGATATCCGCCAGATCCTCGGCAAGGCCGGCGGAAAGATTTCCGTCCGCGCCTGAGCGCCGGGCACCGGCCCGGCGGCGCGGCCGGAAGGTCAGGCGAAAGCGAGCGCGGCGATCCGCTGGCGGACGCAGATATAATGGCGGATCGAACGGACCGGGTGCAGGAAATTCTTGAACGGCATGTCTCGTCTCCAGCAGGTTGAAGCTGTCGAGTCAGACCTTCGCGCGATATGGTTAACAAAGCCCTAAGCCGCCATCCGGGTATTTCCCGGGCGGCTGTATAATTCCCCATGAACGGGACGGATATCGGACCTTCTAAGGTCATTACCCGATGGTCCAATACAACCGGATTGATAGTCTCCCCGCACCAATCCAGCCTTACGGGAGAATCGACGTGGCGAAGAAGAAACCCAACATCCTGATCATCTGGGGCGATGATGTCGGCATGTGGAACCTCAGCTGCTACCATCGCGGGATGATGGGCGGCTCCACGCCGAATATCGACCGCATCGCCGACAAGGGCATGATCTTCATGGATCACTACGCCCAGGCCTCCTGCACCGCCGGGCGCGCGGCCTTCATCACCGGGCAATATCCGATCCGCGTCGGCCTCAGCACCGTCGGCCTCGCCGGCGCGCCGCAGGGCATGCAGAAGGAAGACCCGACCATCGCCGAACTGCTCAAGCCGCATGGCTATGCCACCGGCCAGTTCGGCAAGAACCACCTCGGCGATCTCGACGAGCACCTGCCGACGGTGCACGGCTTCGACGAATTCTTCGGCATCCTCTACCATCTCAACGCCGGCGAATATGCCGAGGAATACGATTATCCGAAGGATCCGGAAGTGGCCAAGCAGTTCGCCTGGCGCGGCGCGATCCACAGCCGGGCCGACGGCAAGGGCGGACAGACGGTCGAGGACAAGGGCCCGTTCGGGCGCGAACGCCAGCGCCATCTCGACGACGAGTTCATGGTCGAAAGCAAGCGCTTCATCCGCGAGGCGGTGGAGGCCGACAAGCCCTTCTTCGTCTGGCACAACACCACGCGGATGCACTACCGCACCAACCTGCCGCCCGAATATGACGGCATCACCGGCTACGGCATCTATGCCGACGGGATGAAGCAGCTCGACGACCATGTCGGCGAACTGCTCGACCTGCTCGAGGAACTCGGCGTGGCCGACGATACCATGGTGATGTTCTCGACCGACAATGGCGCGGCCTCGAACAGCTGGCCCGACGGCGGCAACCAGCCCTTCCGCGGCGAAAAGGGCGTCGGCGGCTTCGAAGGCGGCTTCCGCGTGCCGATGGTGGTCAGCTGGCCGGGCCATATCCCCGAAGGGGTCAGCACCGGCGAGTTCATGGCCATGGAAGACTGGATGCCGACCATCCTCTCGGCGGTCGGCGAACCCGGCATCAAGGAGGAACTGCTCGAAGGCAAGACGATCGGCGACATGACCTACACGGTCCATCTCGACGGCTACGACCAGACCGAACTGCTCAGCGGCAAGGGCAAGTCGAAGCGCAAGGACTTCTACTATTTCACCGAGACCACGCTGCACGGCATTCGCTACGGCGACTGGAAGTTCCTGTTCAAGACGCAGGACCGGTGGTTCAACGGCATCCAGGAAAACCTCAACACGCCGCTGATCACCAATCTCAAGCTCGATCCCTTCGAGCGCTTCCACGAGGCCCGCGGTTTCGACGAATGGCAGGAGAACCGTTCCTGGACGCTCGGGCCGGCAACCCAGCAGGTGGCCAAGTTCATGAAGTCGCTCAAGGACTATCCGCCGCGGATCAAGAGCCTCGACTTCAACCTCGACGAGATGGTGGCCGAGGCCGCGGCCGGCCAGGCCCGCTGATCGCGGCGCCCTTTCCCGGCAAGACACAGGCAGGGAGGCCCGCCGGGCCTCCCTGTTTCGTGTCAGCCTAGCCCTTCCATTCGCGCCGTTCCTCGGCCTGGCGCAGGACTTCGTAGGCAAGCTGGAAGGCCTGGAAGGCCCGCGCCGCCGCCTCGTCGCCCGGCTTGACGTCGGGATGGACTTCCTTGGCCTTGCTCCGCCAGGCCTTCTTGACCTCCTCGAACGACGCATCGGCCTCGAGTCCGAGCACTTCGAGCGCGCGCATCTCGTCGGCGCTGCGGCTGCCGTCGCCGCTCGCGGCCCAGCCGTAATGCGAGGCTTCGGCATAGCCGGCATTCTCGCGCTGTTCGCTGCGCGCGCGCGACTTGGCCTCTTCCTTGTCGAGCCCTTCGAAATAGTCCCAGCGCGCATTGTATTCGCCCGCATGCTTCTGGCAGAAATACCAGCGTTCGGGACTGTTGGGCGCCTTGGGCGCCGGGCAGTCGCCCGGCTCGTCGCAGCCGTGGCGATCGCAGATGCGCACGCTGGTCGCCTCGCGCGAGCTGCCATAGCCGCGCCAGCGCGGGAAACCCCAATCCATCGAACGTCCCTGGCGGGCCATGCTGCTTCCTTGTCGGTGTGCCGGCGATCATAGGCAATCGCAGCGCCCCCTGCCAAGCCGCGCGCGATACACCAAATACAAAAAGATACATTTTGCTGCATTGCAGCGCGGCGGAGCTTGCCTAGATAGGGCGCCCAAGGAGCACCCGACCCATGAGCAAGCAGCTCGCCATTTCCGCCAGCTTTTCCGTCTTCGCGATGGCCGCCCTTGCGCTGTTCGCGGGCGCTCCGGCGGCGGAAGAAGGCTATGCCGGCGGGCGGAATGCCGGCTTCGGCGCTGCCGTGACGGCAGGCTTCGAGGCAGCGCCGGCGCTGCCGGCACTGCCCCTGCTCGACCTCTGATCAGCCGATCGTGATCGTTGCCGCGCGGCGGTTCTGCGCCCAGGCGGATTCGTTCGAGCCGAGCGCCTTGGGCCGTTCCTTGCCGTAGCTGACCGTGGTCAGGCGGCTGGCGTCGACGCCGAGGCCAACGAGATAGTTCTTCGCCGCATTCGCCCGCCGTTCGCCCAGCGCGAGGTTGTAGTCGCGCGTGCCGCGCTCGTCGCAATGGCCTTCGATCGTCGCCCGCACATTGGGATAGCGCTGCAGCCATTGCGCCTGCGAACGCAGGGCGGCGGCGTCGGCATCGTCGATGTCGTATTTGTCGGTGTCGAAATAGATCGTGTCCTGGCCGGCAACGCTGGCGAGGAAATCCTCATAGCTGCCGGGGACCGGCCCGCTGGGCGCCGGCGGCGGGGTCGGCGCCGGGGTGGAGCTGGTGACAGGGGCACTGGGCAGTTCTTCCGGGGCCTTCTTGGCACAGCCGGCCAGCGCGATCGCGCTGGTGAGGGTCACGGTCAGGACAAACTTCTTCATGGCATGCTCCTATCGAAAACAGGCAGGATTGCGACCCTGTCGGGACGAATCACTATATCAGAAAATCAAGGCAATACAGGCCCCCAAGCGGGGTCAGACGCGCCGACCGGGGTCGGCAGGCGGCGCAGGTTGCGCCCCGTCAGGTCGACCTGCCACAGCGAGCTGTCGCCCGAGTTCCGCTCGGTGCGGAAGAACTGGATAATCCGCCCGTTGGGGGACCAGGTCGGGGCCTCGTCCTGCCAGCCATTGGTCAGGTGGCGCAGACCGCCGCCGCCGGGGCTCATCACCGCCACGCGGATATCGCCCGCGATATGGGTGAAGGCGACCTGGTCGCCGCGCGGGCTCCATTCGGGCGTGGCCGCACGGCCGCCGAAGAAGCTGATCCGGCGCTGGTTGGAGCCGTCGGCATCCATGACATAGATCTGCTGGCTGCCCGAACGGTCGCTCTCGAACACGATCCGCCGCCCGTCGGGCGAATAGGAGCCGCCGACGTCGATCCCCGGCGAATTGGTCAGCCGCTGGCTGGTCCCGCCGCTGGCCGGGACGCGGTAGATGTCGGTATTGCCGGCGATCGCCATCGAATAGAGGATATAGCGGCCGTCGGGCGACCAGCGCGGGGCGTAGGTCTGGTTCGTGCTGGTGGTGACCAGCTGCTGACGCCCGGTGCCGATGTCGTAGACATAGATGCTCGGCTTGCCATTGAGATAGCTGAGATAGGCAATCTTCGAATAGTCGGGGGAATAGCGCGGGGTCAGCGCCATCGCCTGGCCATTGGTGATGAAGCGGTGGTTTGCCCCGTCCGAATCCATGATCGCGAGCCGCTTGACGCGGTTATCCTTCGGACCGGTCTCGGCAATATAGGCGATCTTGGAATCGAAGAAGGGATCCTCGCCCGAGAGGCGCGAATAGACGAGGTCGGCGCATTTGTGCGCGGCGCGGCGCCAGTCGGCCGGCTGAACTACCCAGCCCGAACGATCGAGCTCTTCGCGCAGGGCAACGTCGTAGAGATAGCAGCCGACCGTCAGCCGGCCGTCGGCCCCGGCGCGGACATAGCCATGGACCAGCATTTCCGCCCCGCGCCCGGTCCAGACCGGGAAGGAGGGATTGGTCACCTGCGGATAGGAGGGGCGCGGCAGGGCATCGGGCCCGACCGGCTGGAACAATCCGTTGTTGCGCAGATCGGCGGTGATCACCCGCGCGAGGTCGAGCCCCAGTGCCGCGGTGCCACCGGCATTGGCCGGCGTCGGCTGGTCACTATCGGTGGCGAAGGCGGGGATGGCGATGCCGAGGTCCTGCCAGTCGCTCTCGTCGGTGACCGAACCGGTCAGCCCGCCTTCCTCCTCGATCTGCTCGAGCGAGAGGCCGATATCGGCCTCGACGGCTCCGCCGCCGGCCTCCTGCGCGAGCGCGGGCGCGGCGGCAAAGAGGGCGAGGACCAGGACCAGGCATTTGGTCATTGCGACAATCTCCTATCGAAGCGCCATTCGCGGATGCGCTTCCAGCCATTGTAATATTGCGGCGGCAAGTCGAACGGCGCGGCCAGTTGCACGGCTCTTATCGCCTGTTCGGCATGGCGGCTCGCCTGCGCGCGGTTGGTATCGTTGATTCCCAGCTGCTCGACAACCCGCGGCTTGCCGGCGAGGCTGCCGTCCTCGTTGAGGTCCCAGGACAGCACCGTCACCAGCAGCTCGGCATCCGCGCCCTGCGGCGCGCTCCAGTTCGGCTTGAGCTGGCGGTTGATCGCCTGGCGCAGCGAGGCCTGTTCGGCGGGGCCGATCCGCGCCGCCGGCACGCCGGCTTCCCCGCGGCTGTCGCTGTTGCTGCTGCCGGCGAGGAAATCGCTGCCGATCCGGCTCCCGCCACCCTCGCGGCTCTGCGCCGGGCGCGCCGGCGTGGTTTCGCGCGGGCGCGGCGCTGCGGTCTCGCGCGGCTGCGGGCGCGCACTTGGTACCGGCCTTTCGCGCGAAGGGGTGACCGGACGGGCCTCGGGCTCGGGCGTGCTTTCCTCCGGCTGCGGCGGGGCGGAAACATCCGCCAGAGTCGTCGCCACCGAGGCCCGCGGATCCTCGGTCAGTTCGGGCGCGGTCGCCGAGAGACCCACCTCTTCGGCCAGGCTGACTACCATCCGTTCGGGACGCGGGCCGAGCTCGCGCGTCGAGGGCTGGAGCATGAGCACCGCGGCCAGCGCCAGATGCGCCGCAATCGCGACGCCGAGGCCGAGTTTTTCTTCCTTGCGGAGGGCGATGGCGCTCATCCTGGCACGGCTATGGCGCGGAAACTGAACTGTTGGTGACCAGCGAGATCGAATTGAAGCCGGCACGGTTCAACTCGCCCATCACCGCCATTACCCGCCCGTAATCGAGCGTGCGGTCGGCGCGCAGCGTCACCAGCGGCGGG
>Ga0207828_100399_pt1 | contig 15930 bp, 16 predicted proteins | sample TtaePargueraPR_11_FD_187276 | JGI IMG/M metagenome (GOLD analysis project Ga0207828, IMG submission 187276) | Aerobic enrichment media microbial communities from Bioluminiscent Bay, La Parguera, Puerto Rico - Tt and P2 (3) (SPAdes) | ecosystem: Environmental > Aquatic > Marine > Unclassified ...
CATGTGCAGGTCATAATCCGCCAGCGCGACCGGATCGTCCTCCGGGGCGACGATGCTCATGCCTAGGACGCGCGGATCGTGTGCGGCGAAGGCGAAACCGTGCGCCAGCGTGCGGAACACCGTGAGCGGCGAGAAGCCGCGCAGGGCGAAGCCGTTATAGCGCACCGCCACTTCACAGCCGGCATCGGCCATGTCCGTGTCGCAGCCGAGTTCCTGCCGCGCCGTGGCTTCGTCGGCATCGAGTTCCTTGCTGGCCTGCTCCATCAGCGCGGGCAGGGTCGGGCGGATCTCGGCGAAGGCGCCGGCGAAATCTTCCGGAGCGAGATCGCCGCCGGGAGCGGCCAGCGCAGTTTCGATCACTGCGGGCTCGCTGTGGAACAGTTCGAGATAGAGCACGTGATCGGCGGCGGCATAACGCCGGGCGAGGGCGAGGCTTTCGCCGCGCATTTCCGAGGCAACCACGCCGAACCGGTCGAAGGAGCCGAAGAACCGGCGATGGCCGGTCGCGTCATTCGCGCCGACACCCTGCCGCCAGGCGCGGGTGGAAAGCGCATCGACCATTTCGGCATAGCGGAACGGATCGGCCGAAGCGGTGCCGGCGATTTCGGTTCCCGGCGCGCAGGGCGGCTCGGCGATCGCCTGGCTTGCCTCGTCGAAACACAGGCCAAGCGCGGCCGCGCGGGCGAGGAAATCCTCGGCGTAGACCGCGCCGGAAAGGTGGTTATGCAGGTCGCCGCCCTTGGGCATGGCCTGCAGGAAGACCCGCAGCCGCGCCTCGTTGCCGGCCACTTCGTCGAAGATTGCGGCAGCGCGTTCCTCGCCCGGCGTCACGGTGCGGGCCGATAGCGGAGCGCCCAGTCCCGTCGCCGCGACAATCGCGGCGCCGAGCATCAATCGCGTGCCAGCCGTCATTTGCGACTATTGGCCATGAGTTTGACCATCAGCGCCTCCAGCCGGACTGGGTCGACGCTTTTCACGACTTCGGCGGGCTGCTCGCCGAGGTCCGGCGCATAAGGCTCCAGCCAGGAAAGCGTATCGCCATAGGCAGGGCCGAACTGGGTGTTGAAATCGACATAGAGCCGTTCGCTCTTCTCGATCATGCCGGGATCGAGCCAGGCGCCCGCGGCGATCTCGTCCCACAGCGGGAAGCCTGGTTCGCGGCTGCGGATATAGTCGGCCAGCGCCGGGCTGGCGACCTTCGCCATGCGTTCGAGCAATTCGGGCGTGAGCTGGGTGGCGGTGGAGGGATCGATCGGGATCGCGGTGACTTTCCGCCACGGGCTGCGCGCCATGATGCTGGCGGCTTCGGGATCGAAGCGGATGTTGAATTCCCGCCGCGGCGTGTTCTCGTATTCGCGCGCGAAATCCTCTGCCGAGCGGTTGTCCAGCACCTGGTGCGGATTGAAGCTGGCGCCCATATAGACGATCTCTTTCGCAAGGCTGGCGAATTGCGGATCGAGCCGCTGCGCCAGCGCGATATTGGTCATCGGCCCGCAGGCGAAAATCGTGACTTCGCCTGGATATTTGCGGACCATGCGGATCAGGAAATTGGCGGCGATTTCGCTCGATGGCTTGGTGACGGGGTTGCCGCCGGGTAGGTCCACCGGATCGTCCGGCCCGAAATAGGGCGGGGTGGATTGCTCGGTCGGCTCCACCCATTCCTTCATCCACGCGCCCTTCCAGGTCAGCTTGCCGTAAAGCGCTTCCCAGCGCTCGGTCAGCTTTTCGGAATTGAGCAGCGGATAGGTGGCGCCCGGCACCACCGGAACATCGGTGCGCCCGGCGATCTCAAGCCCTTTCAGCGCCTGCGCAGTCAGCCGGTTGAGCCAGGCATTGCCGCTGACTTCGGTAAGACCCAGCACCTCCACGTCCGGCGCATTGAGCAGCATCACGTGCATCAGGCCGAAGCCGTCATCGTCGATGATGACCTTGCGCGGTTCTGCCTGCGCGGCCTGGGCGGTGAGAGCCAGGGCGATGGCCGGCAATAGCAGCAGCAGGGCCTGCCTTGTCCGCCGGATCGCGGCCGCAATTGTCCAGAGGCGCATCGGGTCTCCCGAAAGGGCCTGCCGCGGCAGGGCTGTGTCGAAAGGAATATCGCGGTCAGGATGCCTAAGCGGCCGGCCAAGGGCAAGAAGTAAGTCTATATTTACTGATTTAAGACGAAGGGTCCGGCCGATCTCGGGATAGGCGGGGCCGCCCCGGCAGCCGCGGCGCGGAACAGGCGGGCATTTCGGTCGCGAACGCGCTTTGCGCGGATCGTCGCCCGGACAGGCCTAGGGCCAAAATTACCCACTTTTAGGGTCGGTTTCTCACGAAACCGGTATGGAGCGAGGATTGTTCCGTGACGCAACTTACTGACTTCCAGCGGAAATATGGCGTTTCCCCGGCCTTTTTGTCCCTGCTGCTGGTTTCCGCATTTGAAAACGAGCTATTTACCATCGGCTGCTAGGTATTCTGCGGGATCAATAGATGGTTCGGGTTCGGGGGGGCCCGGAGATACCCAAGAGAAGGTGGATGGCAGCACTGACGGATCTCTGGCGGAATCAACGCACACGGCACGTGGCGATCGCGGCCGTGATCGTTCTTCTGCTCGGCGCTGCTCGCGTCACTTCGCCGCTTTCCAGCTTCGTGTGGATGTTCCAGGCTCGGCTCGCCAACCACCCTGCTTCCGGCGAAGTTGTCTTCGTTGGCGCGCCGGAATCGATCGCAGATCCGGCCAATCCCAGCCGCCGTGTCGCTCTCGCGGAACTCATCGACGGTTTCTCGCAAGCTGGCGCGGGCGGGGTTTTCATTACCGACGTTTTCGACAAGCCTTCGACCAAGAGCGCGGACGATCAACTCGGCACTGCGGTCGAAGACGCGTCCAACGTGTTCTTCGTGCGCCGCCACATGACGACCATGGGCGGCGATGAAACCGTCCGGTCGTTGCCGATCTTCACGCGTTCGGCGTCAGAAGTCGTGAGCAAGGAATGGGTTGATCCCTTCGGCTATACTTGGCGCGTCCCCTATGCCGTGATCGATGATGGGCGGGCTTTGCCGAGCCTTCCGGCAGCAATCGCAGGGGTAACGGGCCCTCCGGACGAGAGTTTTGCGATAGATTATTCGGTCAACTACTCGACAATTCCAGCCTACACGACGGTGGAAGCGTCCACCATGATGCGGGCGGAACCGGCACGGGCGCGACAGGCATTCGCTGGAAAATCGATCGTTATCGGCAGTGCGGCCGCCAACAGCACCAATGTCGCAACAATTCCGGGCCATCCCAAGGTGCCCGGCGCGATGGTGTCGATCTATGGCGCCGAAACGCTGGCGGCAGGTCTTCCACCCGAATTCGGCTGGACGACCATGCTGCTGCTCTTCGTCGGCCTCACCTTGATTGCTGCGACCCTCAATGTCCGGCGCGGTGTGCGCCGCGCCGCTTATGGGCTGGTGGCGCTTGGAATGGTCGGCCTGTTCGTGGTCTTCGTGCTGGAACACTCGCCCGCCAATATAGCGGAATCGCTCGTCTTCCTGGTCATCTATGGCGGGCTGCGGCTGTGGGTGGCGCGCCAGAATGCCAGCGCCCTGATCGACGACCAGACCGGCCTGCCGACTTTCAAGGCGCTCGAGCGTGACCTGTTCCAGATCGGCTCGGTGCAGACCGCCTCCGTGGTGGTGGCCAAGGTCCATCATTTCGACGAGGTTCTCTCGGCCTTGCCGACCGACAAGCACGGCGAATATATCAACCTGGTCGCGGACCGGTTGCGCATCACCCAGCGCGATCTCAAGGTTTATACCAATGGCGGCCGTTACCTGGCCTGGTCCGTGCACGATCATGGCGATGTCCGGCTGGAGGCGCATCTCAGGGGCCTGCGCGCGGTTTTCGCCAGCCCGCTGAGCATTGGCGGCACGATGGTCGATGTGGTCATCACCTTCGGCGTCGATTCCACCCAGGAAGGCTCGCCGGTGCGCAAGATCGCTTCGGCAACGACGGCGGCCGACAAGACCTCGGAAGCGCTCGCGCCGATCTGCTTCGCCAATGCGGCAAGCGAGGCGGACCGCATCTGGAACATCTCCGTCCAGGCCAAGATCGACGAGGCGCTCAAGACCGGTCAGATCTATGTCGTCTACCAGCCGCAGATCGACATTCGCACCGGCGCGCTGTTCGGCGCCGAGGCGCTGGTCCGCTGGGAGGACCCCGAGCGCGGCTCGATCTCGCCGACCTATTTCATCGAACAATGCGAGCAGGCCGGCCGGATGGAAGCGCTCACCAGAAAGGTGATGCAGGATGCGATCGGCACGCTGGCGGCATCCCCTCTGACCGACCGTGCCTTTCAGCTTTCGGTCAATGTCTCCGCCACGCTGCTCGGCGATCACCGGGTTGCGGAAATCCTCGAGGAAACGCTCGCCAATGTGGCGGTCGATCCGGGGCAGATCACGCTGGAAATTACCGAAACCGCCCGCATCGTCGATTACGAAAAAGCCTCGCTGGTTATGAACCGGCTACGCGATTCCGGCGTGAAATTGTCGATCGACGATTTCGGCGTCGGCGCGGCAAGCCTCGAGACTTTCCACGCGCTTCCGTTCGACGAGCTCAAGATCGACCGCTGTTTCGTCGCCCGGATGCCGGACGACCGCAAGGCGCGGAAGATCGTCGAATCGGTAACCATGCTGGGCAAGAGCCTTAACATCACCGTGGTCGCGGAGGGTGTCGAAGGGCTCGATGTGGTCGATCGCCTCAGGGAGGCGGGCTGCGATATCGCCCAGGGCTATTACTTTGCAAAACCAGGGAAATTCTCGAGCCTGATGGATTTCGAGGCGCCGGAGAAGAAGCCGATGGAGGGCATTCGCGCCGCTCGGCATAGTTAATACTTTACAAACGGGCATGGTTAATTTTATGTGGGCCTCAACACAGGAGGTCGAACCATGTCGAATCGTAAAGTTATGCAGGCGCCGAAGCAGGCCCGTACCGTCCGTCCGTCGCAGCCCGTCCGTGGCTTCTGGGAATGGCTGATCGGTGGCTACTACCGCGGGTAATCCCGGCGATATAAACGAGTTTCAGGAAGGGGTCCGCAAGGGCCCCTTTCTTTTTGCCTGCCGCTCAGGGGTGCCGTTCAGGGCGATGCCCTGGCGGCCAGCTCCCTGGAGGCGGAGGACGGGCCGCAGCGCTGATGGAGGCGGGCTGGGGTGCTGTCGCTCCCGGCATTGCGCTGGCGTCGCCGCGCCGTCCTGTCGGTGGGTATGGTGTAAACGGCACAGCGCCCGGCCATTTCCTGGCCAGGCGCCGTCAGAGTGCCCTTGATGGATTAATGGAGTGCGCGTCCGAGTTGGTCGGACCAGCCTCGTTCCGCGCCGGTCAGGCGACCAGGACCTGGTTCCGCCCGGAATTCTTCGCCTTGTACAGCGCTTCGTCGGCCGCACGCAGGGCGCTGCGCGGGTCCTCGCTGGCGAAGACATCGGCCACGCCGGCCGAGAAGGTCACGTGGCCGATCGGCTCGCGCGTGTCGCGATTGACCAGCCGCAGCGCGCCAAGCGTTTCGCGGGCCTGGTCGAGCGCTTCCTTGGCTTGCAACGTGTCCTTGCCGCGAAACAGCAGGACGAATTCCTCGCCGCCATGCCGCGCGACATTGCAGCGATCATTGGAAATGCGGCCAAGGACCTTGGCCACCATCTTCAGCACCCGGTCGCCCGTGTCGTGCCCATGCGTGTCGTTGACCTTCTTGAAGTGGTCGACGTCGCAGAAGGCGATGCTCAGTGGTTCGCCTTCGGCCCCGGCCTTTTCGCAATCCGCCGCGAATTGCGCTTCGAAGGCGCGGCGGTTGGGCAGGCCGGTCAAATGGTCCTGCTCGGCATCGCGCTTCATCTGCCCCATCTGGCGGCGCAACTTACGGGCCTCTTTCTCGCGCGAACCGAGTTCGTCCTCGATCGTCCGGGTCCGCTGCGCCATGCGCTGGGTCAGCGAGATCAGGCGCGTGACGAGATCGCTACCGCCGCCCATTTCCTCGAGCTCGAAGGCGTGGCGCTGGAGATCGGACGTATAGTCATTCGCCGCGCTGCGGGCGGCCGTCGTCTGCCGCGAGAACTGCGCAACGAGCTCGTCGAGCTCGTTCATCATCTTGCGCGACATCTCGATCTCGCGCGCTTCGGACTGGTGTTCGGGATGGGCGTCGAGCCATTGCTGGGTGACGCCGCCATTCGCGCTCAGCTGCGAGACCTGGAAGGCGAGGCGGGGCTTGCTGCCCGAGGCCACGTGATAGGCCGTGGCGAGGTTCGCCGGGTTCACTTCGAGATCGTTGTCGACCAGGAAGGCGCGAATGCTGTCCAGCAGTATGCCGCGCGTATCGGACCGGTCGCCGCCATCCGCCGCATGCTCCACGGGATCGGCCGCGCCGGAGCGGAGCCAGTTGCCGAGCGGGCGGCGTGCGGGAGCAGCGGAGTGCGAGCGCGTGAACATGCAAGACAGGACGGCATTTTCACCACGTTTTTCAGCTTATAAAGGCGAAAAGCCGCAGAAAATCTGCGTTTATCGAAAGTTGTTAACCATCGATATTAGTAATGACCGGCCGCGCCGCTTTGCGCGGCATCGTTCGACGAGAGTCTCATCGTCGCGGCGGGCCCCTGTATCGAGCCGGCGGATAGCGGTTCGGCCGCGAATTCCTCGCTCTGGAAGGCGATCCACAGCGCCTGCGCGATGTGATCGACGCCGAGGCGCTGCATGATCTTGGAGCGGTAGATTTCCACGGTCCGCGGGCTGAGGTCCAGCTCCAGCGCGATCCGCTTGTTCGATCCGAACCGGGCCAGCGCCGCCAGCACGTCGCGCTCGCGCCGCGAAAGCGGCTCCAGCCGCCGCCGCGCAGCCGATTTGGCGCTCTGCCGGTGGACATACCAATCCATGCGGGCTTCCGCCTCGGCCAGGATCTTGGCGAATTCCTCGATCTCGAACGGCCAGATCAGATGACCCTGCGCGCCGGCCTGGATGGCCTGCACGATCAGCCGGTGATCCACCGATTTGGAACAGGTGATGATCGGCAGCCACTGGCCCCGGTCGGCCATCTGCTCCTGGATGCGCGTCACCTCGCCGCTATCCTCGATAAAGGACAGGGCCACGCCGCCAGCCCGGGGGATCGCGTCGAGTTCAGCGAAGGAATCCGCGGGACTTATCTGCCAGCCATTTTCGGAGAAGCGATTGGTGACTTCGGCCCTGATCCTTGTGTCGCCGCCGAGAAAGAAAACACTGTGAAATGCAGGCATGGTTCGCGGTCAGTCCGTTCTCGTATCCAGCGCAGCCCGCAAGCACGGGCCGCAAAGCCGGGATCGACTGGAGAAACAACCGTGCGCGTTTCCATGCCGCCGTTTAAGGCGGCAGGCAGGTTCAGATACGCTCTATCGCAGCTGGCCAGGTAGATGGTGCGCCCATTTTGAGCAGCAATTTGCCCCCCAATAATCGTCCCGATGATCCCTGCCGAAGCTATAGCAGAGAACTTGGCGAGAAGAACCTCTTTGTGGTTAATATTATGTGCATGGCCGGAACGCGGGCAATGCGCGCATTCTCGCCGGGGCTTTTCGGGGCGATCAGGATGAGTGGGCGAGGGCCAGCTGTATGTCCCTGAAATCCTGCCTGACTTCGGCCAGGCGTTCGGGATCGAAGCGAGTCACGCAATCGAGCAGCGCGCGGCGCGCGGAGCCGTAGATCTGCAGCAGCGCGTCCGCCAGCGGGGCCGTGCGATCGACACCCATTTCGAGCGCGGTCAGCGCGGTGAGCGCCCGGGTGAGCGCCTTGCTGCGATGGGTCGGCGCGTTCACGCCATGGGCGGAGATCGCGCCGCCCAGTCCTTCGATCACCTGGCTGATGCAGAAACGCACGAGATCGGCGGAGCTTCCTCCGGCAACACGCGCATCCACTTCACTGCGGCGATAGGCTTCGTTGGGGTCTGTCAGGGCCAGCATGTCAGTTTCCGCTCTGGGCATTCCAGACGTCGATCTGGGACTGGAGGAAGCTCAGCGTGGATTGCGATGCGCTGATGCGCGTCTGCGCCTGGGTGAAGCGCGAGGCGAGCGAGGCGCGCAGCGCTTCCTGCTTTTCGGCGATTTCGGCGAGATCGTCGCTCAGGTCGCTCGATTGCTTGGTGTAGCGCGAGATCGATCCGGCGAGCGATCCCGGATCGCCAGTCTTGGAGGCCGCGCGGGACATGCCGTCGACCGTTGCGAAGACGCCGTAGAGCCCGGGCGTGAACATCGCCGCGACGCCCTCGGGATCCTCTTCGAGCACTTTGGCCAGGCGGTCCGCGTCCAGCGTGTAGCTGCCGTCGCGCTGCGTCGTCAGGCCGAGTTCGGCCAGCGTCCGCGGCGAGCCGTCCGGCGCGTTGGGCATGATCACGGTGCTGGGCAGCTGCTGGAACGCCTGCCGGAGCGCGCGGGCGCCCGGATCGCGTGCCAGATCGCCGTTCAGCGGGTCAGTGGCTGACCGCAGATCGGTGCCGACCTCGTTCAGCGCTTCGACAAGGTCCTGCATCATCGAGACGATGTTCGCGGAGGGATCGCCGAATTTCACTTGCGTCGGATTGCCGGCATTGGTGCCGGTCAGGGTCAGCTGGAGACCGGGAGCGACCACGCCGACATCGTTGCTGGCGCTGGTCATGTCCAGGCCGTCGAGCTTGAAGGAGGCGTCGCCCGAAGTGGCCAGCAGGCGCGAGGATGCGCCGCCGGCGGTCGGGTCCCAGGCGAGGGCGGCAAGGCCTTCTTCGCCCGGCGTTTCGGTCGCTTCGACGATGAAGCCGTTCTGCGCGCCCTCGGCCCCTTTCAGGACCAGCTGCGCACCGGCGGCGGTCTGCGCGACATAGGCGCTGACCGATGCGCCCTTGGCGTTGATCGCCGCTGCGATGTCATTCAGCGACGCGCCGCTTTCGATATCGACGGTCAGCGCTTCCTGATCGGCATCCTCGGTGAAGCTGGAGCCGGTCGTGGTGCCGAAGCGGAACGTCAGGCTGCCCGCGCCGACCACCGCAGTGGCATCGGCCACTGCCGGCGTGCTGAGCGTCTGCGCGGAGGCGAGCTGGAGAACTTCGAGCGTATAAGTGCCCTTGCCGACCGTGCCGAGCGGCGAGCTGGCGGCGGCGACGGAGCTGTTGACCACGCTCGGCTGCCCGGAAAGATCGCCCACCCGCACCCGGCTGCCGATGGCGCTGGCCAGCTGCGACAGCGAATTCTTGAGCGAGGACGCGGTGGAGATCTGCTGCTCCAGCACATCGCTCTTGGAATTGAGCTGTTCGATGCGCTTTTCGTACTGCGCGGTGGACAGCTCGGTCGCCAGTTTGCCGAAATCCACGCCGGTGCCTGCGCCCAGCGCGGAGATGAGGGAGGAGGAGGTTTCCGTCATGGTTTGAAGAACGGCTTTTCGGGCCGCGCCTTAAGGGGCGATCCGGCCGTCTGCGTCGAAGCGCAGCTCGGTCGGAACCTCGATGCTCGGGGCGGGCGGATGTTCGCCGCGCTTGAGCGAGAAAACGAAGGCGACGACGGCCGCGATCGCGGAGTAGAGTTCCTCGCGGATCGTCTGGTTTTCGCGGGTGGTGAAATAGACCGAACGGGCGAGCTGCGGATATTCGAGCATCGGCACTTCGTATTCGCGCGCCAGTTCCTTCATCGCCATCGCCTTGTCGCCGCGGCCCTTGGCCAGCACGATCGGTGCGGCTGCCTTTTCAGGATCATAGACCATGGCGACCGCGAAATGGGTCGGGTTGGTGAGCACGAACTGCGCCTCGCGCATGGCGTGGGCCACGCCGCCGGCGGCGATCTCGCGCTGGCGCTGGCGCCGGGCGGACTTGGCTTCCGGCGAGCCTTCGCTCTCCTTGCTCTCGTCGCGCATTTCCTGGTGGCTCATCTTCAGCCGCTTGTTGCGGCGCAGCCACTGGATCGGGAAGTCGATCATGGCGATGATCACCAGCCCGGCGGCGAGCGAGAACAGCAGCGAGACCACCGCGCCCCAGCCGGCGGTAAGCTGCTGGGAAATATTGCCGCGGCCAAGGCCGGCGATCGTATCCAGCCAGCTTCGGCCCCAGACATAGGCGATGGTGCCGAGCAGGGCGACCTTGAGCATTCCCTTGCCCATCTCGATCAGCCCGTTGGGGCCGAACATGCGCTTGAGGCCGGAGAGCGGATTGATGCGCGAGCCCTTGAAGGCGATGTTCTCCGGCACCCAGCGCCCGTCTCCGCCGAGGCCGAGCTGGGTCAGCAGGGTGACGATCACCACCGGCACGGCGATGGTGGCGAGGGCGGGCAGGATGAAGAACAGCCCGCCGCGCAGCATGCTGCCGGGATCGAAATCGATCACTTCGCCGCGATCGAACACGAAGCCGGAGCGCAATATTTGCGTGAGATCGCCCAGCATCCACGGGCCGGCGAATGCCAGCCAGGCGGCTCCCAGCAGGATCACGCCCGCGTTGGACAGCTCCTTGGAGCGCAGCACGTCGCCCTTGAGGGCGGCGTCGCGTTTGCGCTTGGCTGTTGGCGCAAAGGTCTTTTCGCCGGCGCTCTCGCTCATGGCGCGGTCACCTGTTCGACCTGCAGCAGCGAGGTTTCCACGATATCGACCAGCTGGTCATAGATCAGCGGCGCGGAGATGATCACCGCGGCGATCCCCGCCAGCACGCCCGCCGGAAGGCCCAGCGCGAACAGGTTGAGCGAGGGCGCCGAACGGCTGAGGACGCCGGTAAGCAGCTGGACAAGCAGCAGAACCAGCGTGACGGGCAGGGCGATGCGCAGCCCGGTCTCGAACATAAGTCCGGCAAAGCCGCCGATCATCTCGTAACGCTCGGGCCCCAGCCAGGTGTGGCCCGGCGGGAAGGTGCGATAGCTTTCCATCAGCAGGCCGATCCATTGCAGATGCGCGCCCAGCACGAGGAAGATCAGCGTTAGGACGATGGTGAAATACTGCCCGAAAGCGGTCGATTGCACGCCGCTGTTCGGGTCCACCGCCGTTGCGATGCTCATGCCCATGCCGCCGCCGATCAGCTCGGCCGCGATCAGCGGCGCGGCGAAGGCGATCTGCAGCACGAAGCCCAGCACCAGCCCGACCAGCACTTCGCCGGCGACCGCGAGCAGGCCGGCGGCGGAGAACAGGGCGGGCGGGGTGGCGATGGCCGGCATCCAGATGAAGGCGAAGATCGCCAGCGCGGCGGTGACGCAGACCCGCACCGTGGCCGGCACGGCGGCGCCGCCGAAGAACGGCGCGGCCATCAGCGCGGCGCCGATCCGCACCATCAGGAAGACGACGATCCAGAATTGCTGCTCGATATCGCCGAGCCCGAAATCCAGCGCGATCATTGCCCGATCCTGGCGATCTCCAGGAAGATGTCCTGCATGAAGTCGCTCACCAGCGCCATCATCGAGCCGCCGAGCAGCACCAGGACGATGGCGATGGCGGCGAGCTTGGGCACGAAGGTGAGCGTCTGCTCGTTCACCGAAGTGGCCGCCTGGATGAGGCCGATGACGAGGCCGACCGCCATGCTGGCGAGCAGCACGGGCGCGGCGACCAGCGCGGTGACCCACAGCATGTGGTCGGTCAGCGAAAGAAGGGTAGGAAGCTCATCCATGACTTCATCCGAAACTTGATGCGAGCGAGCCCATCAGCAGCGCCCAGCCGTCCACCAGGACGAACAGCAGCAGCTTGAAGGGCAGCGATACGAGCATGGGCGACATCATCATCATGCCCAGCGACATCAGCACGCTGGAGACGACGAGATCGATGATCAGGAACGGCAGGAACAGCATGAAGCCGATCTGGAAGGCGGTCTTCAATTCGCTGGTCACGAAAGCCGGCAGCAGGATCGAGAAGGGCACATCCTGCGGCGAGGCGAATTTCGGCGCCTTGGCGATATCGGCGAACATCTGCAGGTCGGTCTCGCGCGTCTGGCGGATCATGAAGGCGTGAAACGGATCGGCGGCGGCGGAGATTGCCTGTTCGGCATTGATCTCTCCGGCCGAATAGGGCGCGATCGCCACGTCGTTCACCTGCTCCAGCGTCGGCGCCATCACGAATAGCGAGAGGAACAGCGAAAGGCCGACCAGCACCTGGTTGGGCGGGCTCTGCTGCAGGCCCAGCGCCTGGCGCAGGATCGCGAGCACCACGATGATCCGCGTGAAGCTGGTCATCATCAGGATCAGGGCCGGCAGGATCGTCAGCAGGCCCATCACCAGCAGCAGCTGGAGCGACAGGCTCAGCGGTTCGCCGCCGGCGCCGCCGATTTCGCCGAAGGCGCGGTCGAGCGCGCCGGGAACGGCGGCTTCGGCCTGCGCCACGGCGGCCTGCGCATGGGCCGCGACGGGCGCGGCCAGCGCGCCGAGCGCGCCGATCAGGGACAGGATGCGCTTCACGCTTCGGGCTCCACCTTTGGGCGCGCGGGCGCTTCGGCCAGCCGCGTGAGGCCCTGGCGCGAGGTCGAGACGAGGATCTCGCGGCCGTGGAATTCGAGCACGGCGAGGCGCATGGTGGGCGAAAGCATGGTCGTTTCCACGATCCGCACCGAACGCGTGCCGCCTTGCGGGGCGCCGAACTTGCCCTGCATGCGCTGGGCCAGCTTCAGGCTGCCCCAGATCATCAGGCCGATCATCGGCAGCAGGATCAGCAGTTTAAGGACATACCAGAACATTATGCGCGGCTTTCACCCTGGACCGGGGTCACTTCGAGCGGGGGCGCCCGGCGATCGCGCGAGGCACCGGCGGAGGCGCCGCCATTGCCGCGGCTGTCACCGACCAGTTCGAGGATGCGCAGGCCGAAGCGGTTGCCTTCGGCGACCACTTCGCCGCGGGCGATCAGCTTGCCGTTGACCATCACGTCGAGCGGTTCGTCGACCAGCCGATCGAGCGTCACCACGCTGTCCTCGGCCAGGCCGAGCACGTCGCGCAGGCGCATCTGCGAGCGGCCGAGTTCGACCGTGAGGCGGACATCGATGTCCTGGATGAGGCCGAAGCCGTCTGCTGCAAGGGTCATTACGCGTCCTTTCCGGAAACAATCTGGGTAATCTGCAGGGCAACCTTGTCGTCGAGCTCGCCCACCGTGCCGCGGGCGACCACCGCATCGCCGACGATCAGCGGCACGTTGCGGGCCACGGCGACCGGGATCACCATGTCCGGCGCCAGCGCGGCGAGGCGGGAAAGCGGGATATCCATGTCCACCAGCGTCGCCTTCACCGGCAGCGGCACGTCGGCGAAGGGCTTGTCGAACGGGCTGGCCGGCTCGCGCGGTTCCGCGCTGGAGCCGGTCGTGCCATGCGAGAGCAGGGTGGGCAGGCCTTCGAGATCGGTCTCGAAGCGGATCGTCCACGGATCGGCCTCGCCGCGCTCGATCTCGAGCGTGAGGACGGCCAGATCCTTGCCCTCGGGGAAGGGCGAAAGCAGCGAATAGCGCGAATTGCCGCCGACATTGCGCAGCGGGCAATCGCCGCCGACCGCCTTGGTGAAGGCTTCGACCAGGCGCTGTTCGATCTTGCGGGCCAGCAGCTCGGCCGATTTCGGCAGGGTGGCGGGCAGTTCGTCATCGTCGATATCGCCGGTGCCGCCGAAGGTCCGGTCGAGCTCGGCAAGCACGATGCGCGCATCGATCGAGAGCAGCATGCGGTGGTTGCCCGCGCCGATCCCGAGCAGGCTGGTGGCCGCCAGCGGGCCGGTCAGCCGCGCATAGGTGGCCGACTTGGCCGGTTCGGCTCCCAGCGAGCGGACCTTGGGCTGCTCGTCGCCGAAGAACTCGGCCAGGTCTTCGCCCAGCGAGCTTGCCAGCCTTTCGCCGGCGCGCGCGAAATCGGGCACCAGTTCGCCCGGCGTCGAACGCCGCGCGCGCAGCGCGTCGCAATGGGCCGCGGCGATGCCGGCCGCAACAGGGGAGGCTTGCTGGATCATTGAACGATGAAGGACCGGAAATAGACCTTGTCGACGCCGCCGAAGCCTTCGCGGTCGATCAGCACCTGGTTGATCGCGTCGGTCAGGCGCTTCTGCAGCTTCTCCTTGCCTTCGGGCGTGAAGACCTCGTCCTCGCCGGTATTGGCGAGTTCGACCAGCAGGCGCGAGCGGATCGCGGTCTGGTGCTCCTTCAGCCACATCAGCACGCGTCCGTCGCGCTGGGTGGAAGCGGCCAGGCTCACCTGGACCAGCGCTTCGGAATTCTTGAGGTTGGACGTGAAGTCGTCGCCGAAATCGAAATAGGCGGTGCGGTATTTGCTGCCGCCTTCGCCATAGACCATTTCGGCTTCTTCCTCGCCCTTGCCCTTGGGCGGGGCGTAGGGATCTTCCTCGCCCTTGAGCACGAGCTGCGGGCCCTTGGGCGCTTCTTCCTTGGCCTCGTGGTCGCCGCCGATGATGCCCGCGGCCATCAGGCCGAAAGCACCGCCGCCACCGGCTGCCAGCAGTACCAGGCCGAGCACCAGCTTGGTGACCAGCCCCTTGCCCTTTTTCTTCTTGGGCTCGTTCGTTTCTTGCTCTTCGCTCATGTCAGTTCCCGCCGAGTGGTTCTGTTTGCTTCAGGTCAGGCGAAGATGCCGCCGCGCGGCTGCCTGTCGGAATTGCTGTTCTCGCCGCCGCGCTGCGTGGCGGGGCGTCCCTGCGGCTGATCTTGCCGCGCTGTGTTGCTGCCATTGCTGCCGCCCTGGCCGGCCGCGGCTTCGCGGCCCGCATTGCCGAGGCGCGCCTGCTGGCCCTGCTGCTGGGCGTTGTTGCCGCCCGACTGGTCGCTGCCGGAGAACTGGCCGCGATCGGCGGCCACGGCCGCGGCGACGGCGCGATGCGCATCGGGATCGCGGGCCATGAGTTCCACCGCCAGCCGCCCGTCATGGCGCTGGTCGATCCGCAGCGAGAGCTCGCCGAATTCGCGGTGGTTGATCGAAAGGTCGGCCGAGGCCGGAGCAGCCGCTTCGCGCGCGGCGATCAGCCGGTCGACGATCAGCGCCAAATCCTGCCGGGCATCGACGGAGGCCGGGGCGTTCGCCGCGGCGGGAGCGGCGTGCATGGCCGGCTGGGCCTGCGTGCCGAGCGCGGACTGTGCCGGATCGGCCGAAAAGCCGGTCTGCTGCAGGTCGCGCGGAAGTTCGGTTCCGGCGAGGCGGAAGGACTGCGCGGCGCCATGCCGCGTGTCGCTCTTGCCGTTATCGCCCTGGGCGGCGCCGTTCTGGCCATTGTCGCCGCGAGGCGCGGCCTGCTGTGCGGCAGCCTGCTCCGCTGTGAGTTTCGGCGCGGACGAATTGCCCTGGGCGCCCGATTTGTCGTCGCCGCCGCGCTCCGCCACCCGCAGCGTGACCGCCGGGGTCTGCTGATCGGCGGCTTTGCCGTCGGATGCGGCCGCTTGCGCCCCGGGCAGGGCCTGCTTCTGCGCATCGGCGAGGGCGTTTTCGCCCAGCGCCGTGAGCTTGGGCTGGACCGGCTTCGCGGAGGAACCCTGCGCCTTGTCGGTCGCGCCGTCGGTTTCCGCCGCCGCTTCGCCGGCCTTTGGGCCATTGCCGAGCAGCGCGTTGGCGAGCGCCAGCAACATATCGCCGGTCAGCACTTCGGCGGAAGCGGCATCGCCATCGGTCTCGCCTTCGGCGTCGGCATCGCCGGCCGGCAAGCCACCCGGCAAGAAATTGCCGGTTTTAACCATAACCGGCAGACCGGTGCCGTCCTTGCCGGCCTGGGCCAGCGCTTCAGCCGCAGCGGCCTTGGCGGCAGCGAGGGCGTCATTATCGCCGTCATTGGGTTTGGAGGGCTTTCCGAGCGCGTTCAGCAGGCCGGAAAAGTCAGCATTTCCGCCATTTTCAGCGTTTTTCGCATCGGCCTTCGCCTTCGCGCCCTTCACGGGCGGGGCGGAGGAAAGCGGATCGAGAAATGACGTAAGAGATTGCATTTGTCTGCCTGTGCCCTCTGTTGCACCCCTTACTATTCAAGTTCCGTGCCAGACCTCCGTGCAGGGTAGGAATGCGGCTTGGCAAGCCG
>Ga0207828_100400_pt1 | contig 15921 bp, 13 predicted proteins | sample TtaePargueraPR_11_FD_187276 | JGI IMG/M metagenome (GOLD analysis project Ga0207828, IMG submission 187276) | Aerobic enrichment media microbial communities from Bioluminiscent Bay, La Parguera, Puerto Rico - Tt and P2 (3) (SPAdes) | ecosystem: Environmental > Aquatic > Marine > Unclassified ...
TACTCGACATCTCGTTCTTTCAAACAGATCAACGTATCGAAACACGAAAACCGGTTACTTGTCTTTGTTCGCGTCGCTCTTCACGCGTGCTTTCAGTTCCTTAAGATCATCCTCGATCCCGAGTTCGGCCTCAAGGTCTTCGAACTGTTCTTCAAGGCTATGTCCGCGACCAAGGTCCCAGGAGTCCGCACTTGCTTCAAGTTCGTCAATCCGGCGTTCCATCTGCTCATAGCGCAGAAGCGCTTCGTCGATTTGACCGGAATGCAGCTTTTCTTTCATTTTGACACGCTTTTCAGCCGTCTGCATGCGGATTTCAACCGTACGCTGTTTGGCCTTGGCTTCATTAAGCTTGTTCTGAAGCTTATTGAGGTCCTCGTCATATTTGCCAAGGGTCTCTTCAATCACTTCCAGTTCGCGCTCAAGCACAAGGCTCTGATCGGCCAGACGACGGCGCGCCATCAGCGCACCCTTGGCCAGATCATCACGGCCCTTGGAAACGGCAAACTCTGCCTTGGTATCCCATTCGACCTGACCGTCATGAAGTTTCTTAAGCTTGCGCTCAACTTCCTTCTTGTCGGCAATCGCCTTGACGGCGGCGGAACGAACTTCAACCAAGGTGTCTTCCATTTCCTGGATCATCAACCGCACCATTTTCTCCGGATCTTCGGCACGATCCAGAAGCGAGTTGATGTTGGCATTTACGATATCGGACAAACGCGAAAACACGCCCATTGTCTGATCTCCTTAATTAATCGGGGGACGCTACAAATTCTGCACTCTGTATTTCAAATGCCGTGCCAGTTTCGAAATCCCATAAAATCAATGACTTAGAATTATTGCCCTTTGCCAAATAACTTTTACCGCGACAATATTGGTGTTTTTCGATAACGTTTTTCGCGAAATGGATAGTTTGCAACCGATATTGGGCGAAGACCCCGTTTTTCTCGCCGCCCTTGAACATGTTTCACGTCTGGCGCCGATTGAACGCCCGTGTCTGGTGATTGGCGAACGCGGCTCGGGCAAGGAACTGATTGCCGCACGCCTGCATTATCTGTCACGCCGCTGGGGTGGACCGCTCATCAAGGTCAACTGCGCCGCCCTGTCCGAAACCCTGCTCGATACCGAGCTTTTCGGCCACGAGGCCGGTGCGTTTACCGGGGCGACCAAACGCCATATAGGCCGGTTCGAACGCGCACACGGCGGCACCATCATTCTTGATGAAATTGCCACCGCCAGCCCCGTGGTTCAGGAAAAGCTTCTGCGGGTGGTTGAGTATGGCGAGATCGAACGCGTCGGCGGGTCTGAGGTGATCGAGGTCGACACGCGGGTCATTGGTGTGACAAATGAAAATCTCCGCGAACTGGCCAAAACCAACAGGTTCCGCGCCGATTTGCTTGATCGCCTGGCCTTTGACGTCATCGCCGTGCCGCCACTGCGCCAACGGTCTGATGATATCCTCTTGCTCGCCGAACAATTCGCACTTGAGATGACCAAACGGCTGGGACGCAGCGTCTTTCCCGGCTTCTCCCGCAGTGCTGCCGAACAACTGCTCCGCCATTCCTGGCCCGGCAATATCCGCGAACTGCGCAACGCGGTCGAACGCAGCATTTACCTGTCCGAAGACGACGAAACCCCGCTGCCCCACATCACCATCGATCCGTTCGAGGACATCTGGTCAGAAACCGACCGTGGCACACCCACACCTGAGCCAGAGGTCGACACGCCGGAACCGGACACAAATATCGACTTCAAAACACTGGTCGCCAATTTCGAAATCAAGCTGCTTGAACAGGCCCTGCGGCAAAACGCAAACAACCAGACCGAGGCCGCCAAAAGCCTTGATCTGAACTATCACCAGTTCCGCAGATTGCTTGAGAAACACGGATTACTACCGGCCAAATAAGCGCCCCACCGGAGAACCAAGATGCCCGTCCCCAACGCACCCCAAATCCCGCTCCGTGCCGTTTTCATGCGGGGTGGCACCAGTCGGGCACTGTTTTTCCGGGCGGAGGATTTACCACCTGCGGGCACCGCACGCGATGCCATGATCCTTGCCGTCATGGGCAGTCCCGATCCGAACAAGCGCCAGCTTGATGGCATTGGGGCCGGGACGTCTTCGACCTCGAAAATCGCCATCATTGCCAAATCACCCCGCGACGACGCCGATATCGATTACACCTTCGGGCAGGTGTCGGTTGATGCGCCGGTGATCAGCTACAAGGGCAATTGCGGCAATATCTCCTCTGCTGTCGGGCCTTATGCGGTTGAGGAAGGATTGGTCGAAACATCGGGCAATCAAGCGACTGTCCGCATCCACAACACCAATACCGGCAAGATCATCGTTGCGCGCTTTGCCCTGCAAAATGGCATGCCAAAACTCGAAGGTGACTTTGCCCTTGATGGTGTCGCGGGCACAAGTGCCCCGATTGCGCTGTCCTTTTTAGCACCCGGCGGATCAAGCACCGGCAAGACGCTGCCGACCGGCACGGCGCGGGAAATTCTGGAAACCGATGGCTTTGGTCCGATTGAGGTTTCACTGGTCGATGTTAGCAACCCGATTGCCTGCATCCATGCGCAAAGCCTTGGCCTGACCGGGTGCGAAAGCCCGGCCGAGATCACCGAAACGCCGGGCCTGTTGGAGAAAATCGAAACCATCCGCATTGCCGCTGCGGTTCGCATGGGGATTTGCAGCCTTAAAGAAGCTCAAACCACGGTGCGCAACCTGCCGCAAATCGCCATCGTCTCCGCCCCGACCGATCAGGACAGCCCCGCCACCAATATCGTGCTTCGCATGATTTCGACCGGACAGGCCCATGCATCCAGTCCGATCACCGGCGGCATGTGTCTGGCCGCCACCATGAAACTGCCGGGCTCTGTCGCCCATGAACTGGCGCGTGCCAATAATGATGCCAGTCAGCCGCTGACCATCGCACATCCGTCCGGCACGCTGGCCCTTGATGCCGATATCAGCGGCAGCACAGTTGATGATTTCTCTGTTAACGCCGTAACGGTGTTTCGTACCGCCCGGCGTTTGATGCAGGGTGAGGTTATGGTACCCCGCCACCGCATTTCGGACGACGCAGCGGGTTAATCCGCCAATGCCCGTGCAATCACCATGCGCTGAATATCAGACGTGCCTTCATAGATCTGGCACACCCGGACATCGCGATAAATCCGCTCGACCGGGAAATCCTTGAGATAGCCGTACCCGCCGTGAATTTGGATGGCGGCGGAGCACACTTCCTCGGCAATTTCAGACGCAAACATCTTGGCCATGCAGGCCTCGGTCAGGCAGGGCTTGTGATCGTCACGCAGTTCTGCGGCGCGATGAACCAAAAGCCGGGCGGCATCGATCTTGGTGGCCATATCGGCAAGGCGGAACGCCACCGCCTGATGTTCGATGATCTTTTTGCCAAAGGTTTCGCGTTCATTGGCGTAGTCCTTGGCGGCCTCGAACGCCGCGCGCGCCATGCCAACCGACTGGGCGGCAATGCCGATGCGCCCGCCTTCAAGATTGGCAAGCGCGATTTTGTAGCCCTGCCCTTCCTCGCCCAGCATATTCTCGGCTGGCACGCGGCATTCAACAAAGGTGATCTGACAGGTGTCAGACGCATTCTGACCCAGTTTTTCCTCAACCCGGGAGACGACATAGCCCGGCGTATCGGTCGGCACGATAAAGGCCGAAATGCCGCGCTTTCCGGCATCCGGGTCGGTGACAGCAAAGACAATCGCAACATCGCCCTCACTGCCCGAGGTGATGAATTGCTTGGCCCCATTTATAATCCAGTGATCGCCATCGCGGACGGCACGGGTGCGCAGCGCACTGGCATCTGATCCGGCCTGCGGTTCGGTCAGGCAAAAGGCCCCGATCTTTTCCCCGCGCGCCATGGGCACCAGAAATTCCTGTTTCTGGGCCTCTGTCCCGAATTTCAGGATCGGCATACAGCCGACAGAGTTATGCACCGACATGATGGTCGAAGTTGCCCCGTCACCAGCGGCGATTTCTTCGAGTGCCAGCGCATAGGCGACATGATCCATGCCCGCCCCGCCATACTCATCCGGGACCAGCATGCCCAAAAAGCCAAGCTCACCCAGGCCTGCGATGGCTTCCGCCGGGAAGGTATGGTGGATGTCCCATTTTGCGGCATTGGGTTTAAGTTCGTTTTCGGCAAACTCACGCGCGGTATCGCGCACCATGATCTGATGTTCTTCCAACCGCATGACGGCCACCCTCCCACTTTACATTTCATGGGCGATGTCCGGTCATGCGATCAGAAAACAGGTTTGATCAGACCGGGCTTATTCTTCGCCCTGAACAAATTTGTCCTGTTCGGCATCAAAGCGCCACAGGATCCCTTCTTTCATGCCGTACCACCAGCCATGCAGCTTGAGGTCACCGGCCTCGACCCGTTCCTTGATGAACGGGAACGACATCAGGTTTTGCAGCGAGTTACGGATCGAATGGCGCGACACCTTGTCGGCATCCGGGCCATGTTCGAGACAGCATTTCGCAATGCTGACCCACTCGCCGATAAAGTCGCGGTCCGGCACCTTGCCGGCTTCGCCGTGCTCGACAAGGGCCTGCATGCCACCGCACGCCGAATGGCCCAGAATGACGATGTCCTTGACCTTCAGATCACGCACCGCAAATTCGATCGCCGACGACGTCCCGTGATAATTCTCATCGGGCTCATAGGGCGGAACAAGGTTTGCCACGTTACGTATGACAAACATCTCGCCCGGTTCGGCATTGGTCAGGATGGCGGGATCAACACGGGAATCAGAACAGGCAATCAGAAGAACTTCCGGTCGCTGGCCCATATTGACCAGGTCCTCGACGCGTTCCGGGCGCTGATCATAATACATCGCCTTAAAGCTCTTGAACCCGGCAAGCATCCGATCAACGGTTGGCTTTGACATCTCGCGAAGTCCCCTATTCTGTCATAACGCTGCCGACAAAATAGGACCAATTCGCCCAAGTTGATAGCCCCCATTCCAACCTTTTGAACCGTTCTAAACGTGCGGTCTCCTTTGTTTCGCAGGCAACCAAACCCTGACGTTTCTAGAAACGATCAGCACGCAGTACCTGACAGTCACTGATCGTGACAACGCCGATATGACGATCCACCACCTCGAACGCAGCTTCAAGCATCCGGTCAAGCTTCTCAGGGCGGATGATACAGATCACCTGCACCATGCCGCCGCCGCGCGACACGGTATCGTCGCGGCGCCAATTGCCTGACCGACCCGATCCGCCAAGGACTGGCAGCACGGAAAAGCCGGTCACACCCGCCCCCTCAAGCGCCTGACGCAGGCGGCTTTCCATAATGGCTTCGATAATGATCGCCACGCGTTTGGCATCATGTTTTTCCATGGGATTAACCTCCGTGAACGGCGCTGGCCATCGCAAGATAAAGCGGAATGCCAAGCGTCAGGTTGAAGGGGAACGTCACGCCAAGCGACAGCGTAAGATAGACCGACGGATTGGCCTCTGGCAGGGCAACACGCATGGCCGCAGGCACCGCGATATAACTTGCCGAGGCGGCCAAAACCATCAACAGCACCGCCCCACCAAGCGAAAGCCCGATCATCAGCGCAAACGCCAGTCCAAGGCACGAACCAATCACCGGCATCAGCATGCCAAACACCAGCGGCCCCGGGCGCAGCACCGCACGCCCCTGTTTAAGGCCACGCCCGGCAACCAGCCCCATATCAAGCAGGAACAGGCACAGAACCCCCTGGAAGGGCGACACAATCAGGGCCTCGATCTTTGCCATGCCCTCGGCACCGGTGATCCAGCCGATAAAGAAACTGCCGACCAGCAGGACGATGGAGCCATTGAGCAGGATTTCACGGATCAGCGCGCCATCCAGCCGGCCCTTGCCGCCAGATGACACCAGCAACAGGGCCGAGAAGATGGCAGGTGCCTCCATCGCGGCAGCCACCGCAACCATGTAACCCTCTGCCACGATGCCCGAACTTTGCAGGACCGAGGTTGCCGCGACAAACGTCACGATCGAGATCGAGCCATAATGCCCTGCCACCGCAGCGGCATCCGTTCTGCTCAGTTGCGATATCCAGCGCAAAAGCGCAAAGGCAATGAACGGCAAGACAAAGGACAGGATCACGCCCGCCATCAGGGTCATGCCAAGTGTCAGGTCGATCCCGTTATTTGAGACCGCCACCCCGCCCTTGAAGCCAATGGCAAACAGAAGATAAAGCGATATCCCTTTAGCGACGGCTTCCGGGATCGTCAGATCCGATCGCGCAAGGGCAGCCCCCACCCCCAGAACAAAGAAAAGAACGATGGGCGACAGAAGATTTTGCGCCGCCAGGCTCAACACATCTTGCATGGCTGTCCCTTGACTATGATACCCCGGTGTTGGTGTCGCGCAAGCAGCCTCGCCCCTGCGCCAAAACCGCAATTCCGATAGCAGGATCACGGTTTTCTGTCATCAGAAAGCCGATCACAGGGGCGTAACTTCGTTCACATAATTTACCAAAAACTTAAAGCAGCTCGATCGCAACCGCCGTGGCCTCACCGCCACCAATGCAAAGCGATGCAACCCCCTTGGTCCCGCCATGGGTTTTAAGCGCATGGATCAGGGTCACCAGCAACCGCGCACCGGTCGCCCCGATCGGATGGCCAAGTGCACAGGCACCGCCATGAACATTGACCTTGCCGTGATCAAGTTCCAGATCACGGATGGCCGCCATCGCCACCACGGCAAAGGCCTCGTTGATTTCCCAAAGATCGACATCGTCCTTGGACCAGCCGGTTTTGCCCAGCACCTTTTTGATCGCATCAATCGGGGCCGTGGTGAACCAGCAGGGTTCCTGTGCATGCGTCGCCTGACCGGTGATTTTCGCCAGCGGCTTAAGCCCGCGCTTTTCGGCCTCCGACGCGCGCATCATCACAAGCGCCGCGGCGCCATCTGAAATCGATGCCGAATGGGCAGCCGTGACGGTGCCGTCCTTGGCAAAGGCCGGGCGCAGGGTCGGGATTTTTTCAGGCTTGGCCTTCGGCGGCTGCTCGTCGGCATCAATCGTGACTTCACCCTTGCGGGTGTTAAAGGTGACCGGGGTAATTTCGTCGGCAAAATGGCCGGATGTGGCGGCATTTTGCGCGCGCGTCAGTGAGGTAATGGCGTAGTCATCCTGCTCTTTGCGGGTAAAGCCGTATTTTTCTGCCGTGGCCTCGGCAAAGGTACCCATCGAACGACCCTTGTCATAGGCATCCTCCAGACCATCGAGTGCCATGTGGTCATAGACCATGTCATGACCGTATTTGTGGCCCGACCGCATTTTCGGAAGCAGGAACGGCGCATTGCTCATGCTTTCCATGCCGCCGACCACCATGACATTGGCGCCACCGGCAACCAGCGTATCATGGGCAAACATCACGGCTTTCATGCCCGATCCGCACATCTTGTTGATCGTGGTCGCACCCGCTGCACGCGGGATGCCGGCATGCCAGGCGGCTTGGCGCGCCGGTGCCTGCCCCTGACCGGCGGGCAGGACATTGCCCATAATGACTTCATCAATATCATCGGCGGCAATACCGCCACGCTCAAGCGCTGCCTTGATGGCAATACCGCCCAGCTCGGCGGCGGTCACACTGGCAAAATCCCCCTGCAATCCGCCCATCGCGGTGCGGGCACAGGAAACAATGACGATCGGATCAGAAGTGCTCATGGTAAAGGTCCGTTTTCTTTGTGGGACGAGTTTTGGGCTCAGGCGGTTTCGCCAAACAGTTCGCGGCCAATCAGCATGCGGCGGATTTCGCTGGTGCCTGCGCCGATTTCATACAGCTTGGCATCGCGCAGCAAACGGCCGGTTGGATATTCATTGATATAGCCATTGCCGCCCAGCGTCTGAATGGCTTCAAGCGCCATCCAGGTGGCCTTTTCCGCGGCATAGAGGATCACACCGGCGGCATCCTTGCGCGATGTTTCGTCGCGATCGCACGCCTTTGCGACTTCATAAACATAGGCGCGACACGCATTCATGGTGGTGTACATATCGGCGATCTTGCCCTGCATCAGCTGGAACTCGCCAATCGCCTTGCCGAACTGTTTGCGTTCATGGATATAGGGCACGACCACATCCATGCAGGCGCGCATGATCCCGGTCGGGCCTGCGGCCAGAACGGCGCGTTCGTAATCAAGGCCGCTCATGAGAACACGCACGCCGCCATTCAGCTGCCCCAGAATATTTTCCTCGGGCACTTCGCAATCCTGAAATACCAGTTCGCAGGTGTTGGACCCACGCATCCCCAGTTTGTCGAGCTTTTGCGCAGTCGAGAAGCCCTCGAACGTTTTCTCGATGATAAAGGCGGTAATGCCCTTGGGCCCGGCATCGGGATCGGTTTTGGCATAGACCACCAGCGTATCGGCATCCGGGCCGTTGGTGATCCACATCTTATTGCCATTAAGGATATAACGATCCCCCTTTTTCTCGGCCTTGAGCTTCATCGACACAACGTCTGATCCTGCCCCCGGCTCGCTCATCGCCAGCGCCCCGATATGCTCGCCGGTCATGAGTTTGGGCAGGTATCTGGCCTTTTGCTCGGCCGTGGCGTTGCGTTTGATCTGGTTGACGCACAGGTTGGAATGCGCACCGTATGACAGCGCGACCGAGGCCGAAGCCCGGCTGATTTCTTCCATGGCGATCACGTGTTCAAGATACCCAAGCCCGGTGCCGCCATCTTCCTCGGACACGGTCATGCCCAGCAGGCCCAGATCGCCGAATTTGCGCCAAAGGTCGTTGGGGAACTGATTGCTTGCATCAATCTCGGCGGCGCGCGGGGCGATTTCGGCCTCGGCAAAAGACGAGACGGTTTCGCGAATTGCCTCGGCAGTTTCGCCAAGATCAAATTTCAGTCCGGGAAAGTCGAAAAATGCCATTTTGGAGTTCCTGCCCTGGGTGTTCTGATTTTTTGATAAAAGTGAATAATCAGCCCGATTATGCGGCGCTGGTGAGTAATTCCGGCGGAAGCTTCATCACCTTGAGCGTCTGAAGCGAGGTCGCGCACAAGACCGGTTCGGTATTCCTCATACCAAAGACATCGATGCGGGTGACAATGATCGACCGACCACGTGAAACCACCTCGCCAACCGCACGCAACTGATCGCCCATACCGGGCGCGACGATGTTGAGCTTGTATTCAATCGTCAGCATGCCTTGGTCGGCCGCGACCAGGCTCCAGCCAGCGAAACCGCCAGCGATATCGGCGAGCCCCGCGATCAAGCCGCCATGGAAATAGCCGTTATGCTGAACAAGATCAGCACGCGTTGGCACAATCACCTCGACCCGGCCCGGTTTGACATCAGAAACCTCCGCCCCGATTGACAGATTATAGGGCTGCTGGGCGAAACGCCGACGCACTTCGGCGACGTAATCGGGATTTTGCGGTTCAAACGAGGCCATGTCGCGATCCTGTCGTGAAAGCGATGCGACCATGGGGGATCGCACCGGGATATGACGCGACTCTGTTGTAGTTGACGTTAACGTTAACGTCAAATTAAATCCGCATAGCTATACCGGTTTTTTGATGCGGCGGGCAGCATCCAGACCAAATCGCCGTGGAGCTGCGGATTTTCAACGGTTTCGGATTGCAGTTCGCGCGCTGGGCGCGGAAAATCCCCATGATTTCAGAGGCATAAATTAAATGTGAGCAATCCTCACATTTTCGTTGCCGCAACAATCGGGACAGTTCGTACACGGGTGTGGCAGAGGCATCCCGCCTATAGCGCGGGGACAAGCCGCGGTTTGTCTGACCCTAACTGGTCTGGTCGCAGTTAGTCAGGCCCCAGTTGGTCTGACCCTAGTTTAGCTGACCCTAGCAGGTCTGGCCTCAGTTGGCCTGCCCCTGGTTGGCTTGACCCCAGTTGGCCTGACCTTAGTTTATCTGACCTTAGTTTATCTGGCCTTAGTTTATCTGGCCTTAGTTTATCTGGCCTTAGTTTATCTGGCCTTAGTTTATCTGGCCGTAGTTTATCTGGCCCTAGTTGGTCTGGTCGCCCCATTCCTGAATGCTGGCTTCGAGCATTTCGGTCATCACATTGCGGGAAACGAGATCGAAGACGGCACGCGACAGGCGGCCGCGCAGTTCGCCGGTGTTGCATTCCGATTTGTGCGACATGGTCAGATAAAGGTTTTCGGTGCTGACCGGGGTATCGTAGCTGCGGATATTGGTGATGTTTTCATGCGCAGCCACGGCCTTGCCCGGGAATTCCTCGTAGATCAGGTATTCCGCCCGACCCAGCGAGAGCATCTGCAAACCCTGTTCGAGGCTTGGCACTTCGCGGATGGTCAGGTTATGGCGGGCATAGGTATCAAACGCCTGCCCGAAACTGTTATTGATCACGGTCAGGCCTTCAATCCCGGCAAGATCGGACCATTCAGTGTAACCCAGATCAAGATTGTCGCGCGTCCAGATCAGGGTGCGGGTCCCCTGAAAGGCCGGATAAAAGTAGTCCATATATTCGAGACGTGGCAAGGTCAGAAAGGCCCCGGCGATCAGATCAATCGTGCCGTCGCGCATATGTTGCTGCACACGGCCCCAGTTGCCCGAATAGACGACGTCGACTTCAACACCGGCCAGTTCACCGGCACGTTTGATAAAGTCGGCAGCAGCACCTTGCAGGGTCTGGCCATCCTTGGCCACCCAGAGATAGGGCGGGTAATCCGGGTTGCCCGACGCAACCAGACGCGAACAATCGCGCTGCCCGTCGACATCGGAAACAGATCCGCTTTTGCCCGACTGTGCACGCACGGATTCCGAGCCAACAACGGTCGCCAAAAGCACGGCCAGAAATGCAATTCTGATGCTCATCATTACCACTCTTCCTCTGCCTGCATTCCCGAACCGGGAAGCACACATGACAGATACCTTACTCTTAGGTGTAGTATATTTAGACCCGTTCCACACTTTGGAATATGTCTAAACAGATTTACGTTCCAAACCCGTGCGCGAAACACAGGCCAAAATAGCAAGGGACCAGCTGTTTCCAGCCGGTCCCCCTTTAACAATATTCCTGTGAAGTGCTGCGCACCGGCATGACGTAAACGTCTATGCCGTTCCCCGGCGCAGCCCCCAACAGTGCCCGCAAACCTGCGGGACAGAATTATGCCGAACGGCGCTTCATGCCCTGGTTGCCGCCGCGACCTTCGCTGCGACCACCTTCTGCACGACGCGGACGGTCGCCAAAGTCACGACGGGCACCATCACGGCCACCGTCTTTGCCACCGTCACGACCGCGGAAATTACCGCCACGATCCCCACGCGGCTTGTCGGCAAAGCGACGTTCGTCACGGTTGCCACCTTCACCACGGGGGCGGAAGTTGCCACCGCGGCCGCCACTGCGCTCTTCACGATCGCCGCGCGGTGCACGGTCATCATTGTCAAAGCGCGGTTTGCGGTCATTGCGGAAATCACCGCCATCACGACGCGGACGATCATTGAAGTTACGACGTGCGCCATCACGGCCACCATCGCGTGCCTCATCACGACCACCGAAGCCACGGGCTGCGCGATCACCTTCGGCGCGGGCACCGTCACGCGGGCCGCCGAAACCACGACCGCGACCACCGTCACGATTGTCACCACGGGCACCATCACGGCCGCCATCACGACCACCGCCGAAGCCGCCACGGCCCCGGCCGCCGTCACGGCCGCCGAAACCACCGCGACCGCCGCCGCCAAAGCCACGACCACCGTCACGGCCACCGCGACCACCACGACCGCCTGCACCAGCGCCGGCACCAAACGAACGGGGCGGCGGGGCTGCATGGAATTCGTGATCTTCGTCGATCCCGACATCCTGTTTGATCAGGCGTTCGATGTTGCGAAGCAAGCGAATGTCGCGCGGCTCACAGAATGAAATCGCAATACCTTCGGCAGAACCACGACCGGTACGACCGATACGGTGAACATAGCTGTCCGCATCCTGCGGCAGATCATAGTTCACAACGTGGGTAATGCCCGGAACGTCGATACCACGGGCCGCAACATCGGTTGCGATCAGAACCGGGAATTGACCATTGCGGAAGTTGCGCAGGATTTTCTGACGGATGCGCTGCTGTTTGTCGCCATGGATGGCATCGCTGTCGATGCCTTCATCGCGCAGCTGGAACGACAGTTCGTCGGCATCTGCCTTGGTTTTGGTAAAGACCAGAACGCGGTCGGTGTCATCACGGTTGAGAATCTGAACCAGAAGCTTGGTTTTGTCGTGACGTTTCACGAACATGCCAACCTGGGTCACACGTTCGGTGACACTTGCCTGCGGTGCGGTTTCAACCTTGACCGGATCTTTGAGAAGACGGTCGGTCAGGTGTTTGACTTCGGCCGGCATGGTTGCCGAGAACATCACGGTCTGATGATTGTTCGGCAGCAGTTCAGCCACGGTCAGAACGTCTTCGGAGAAGCCCATATCAAGCATACGGTCGGCTTCATCAAGGATGAAGATTTCGACATCGTCGAAACGAACCGTGTTGCGCGACATGTGATCCAGCAAACGGCCCGGGGTCGCAACCAGGATATCAACGCCACGGCGCAGTTCCTGAATCTGCGGGCCCATCGGAGAGCCACCAAAGACAACGGAAGAAAACAGGCGGATGCCTTTTTTGAAATCACGCAGGCACTGGCCGATCTGGGTGGCCAGTTCGCGGGTCGGTGCCAGAATAACCGCACGCGGCTGACCCGGTTTCGGGCGCTGCGGGTTTTCGGCAAGACGCTGCAGCAATGGCAGGCAGAATGCAGCGGTTTTACCGCCACCCGTATGGGAAATACCCATCAGGTCCTTGCCTTCGAGAAGAGCAGGAATCGTCGCGGCCTGAATTTCGGTCGGCGCGGAGAAACCGGCAGCTTCAACATTGCGCAGCAGGGGCTCGATCAGGTTGAGCCCATTAAAATTCGTCATAAAGGAAAGTCCTTCGTTTATCCGGTCGGCGCCATGTTAACGCCTGTGGGTGCCTGCCCAAACGAAGTCATGACCGGTGCGCGGCAAAGAGCAGCCACTGCGTCGGACCCTGCATGAGAGGCAAATGATGTGAGGCATCGACGTCATCACGCCGAACCCGCCCTCGCCTTTTCATACAGTTCCTGACAGCTCATTCTGTCTTTGCAAGCGAAGGAATGAGCGGGGTGATACAGGGCATTTGACCATAAGTCAATCAATCCCCGCGCCGATCAGCCATGCAAAAACGCATTACCCTTGTGTTGGAAACAGAATCTGTAACCACCATGTAACAAACAACGCATATAATATTAATAATTTGGTTCCCAAATTGAGTGCATATAGTGCGAACACTACAATCGCTTGGAAGGGGATAATCATGCGATTTCGGGTCGTCACAGGGATATTTTCGATTCCCGCCATCTGCCTGCTGGTGCTGCTTGCCATCATTGCAACAGTTGCCTTGAACTATCAGACAAGTCTTCGAAACGGGAAATTTGAACAAATTTCGCACCTGACCGAAGGCGCTGTCACCATCGTCAACAGTTATATCGCCAAAGCAAAAAGCGGCGAGATGACCGAAGACGAAGCCAAGGCTGCGGCCCTGGATGTGCTCAATGCATACCGGTTTGACGGCCAGAACTATATCTTTGCGACAGATTACAATTACTGCATGCAGCTCGACCCGCTGAGCCCGGAAGATGTTGGCAAGTGCAATCCCGACAGCAAGGTGCGCAACATGATTGTTGCCGCAGCCAAGGCGGGCGGCGATGTGATCCTGTATGAAACCAAGAAGCCGGGTGAAGGTGACAAACTGATCGAGAAAGCCGCCTATGTGCGCCCGATCAAGGAATGGAACTGGGCCCTTGGCGCTGGCGTCTATATGGACGATGTTCAGGCAGAATTCATTTCTGTCATGCAGCGCATTGCGATCATTTCCGTGATTGCGATCATCATTGCCGGTGTTTTGTCCTGGCTTGTCGGTACGCGGATCACGCGCAGCATCGTCGGCCTGAACAGCAGCATTCGCACGATTGCCGATGGCGATTACAAGGCCCCGGTCGAAACCGAATCCCGGTTCGTTGAAATCGGCGACATGGCCGCCGGTGTTCTGGCACTGCGTGACAAGTCGGCACAGGCCCAGCAGCTTGAAGCTGATGCCGCCGTGCAGAAACAAAAAGCCGAAGAAGAACGCCGCAGCAATATCCGCGCCATCGCCGAGAAGCTTGAAAGCGAAGTCGGCGGGATCGCCAAAGCGGTTGATCGTTCGGTTCAACGCAGTGCCGATCTTGCGGTGAGCATGTCACAGAGTGCCGATGGTATTCTGGGCCAGAGCCAGCAGGTTGCGTCCGCCGCCGGTGAAGTTTCCCAGAACGTCGATGCAGTTGCCGCCGCGACCGAGGAACTTTCATCCTCGATCACCGAGATCAACGTTCAGATTTCCCAGATGTCAAACACGGTGGAACGGGCAACCGATGAAAGCCAAAGCGCATCGAACGATGTTGCCGGCCTGTCGGAGACTGTCGACAAGATCAAGGAAATCATTGGCCTGATCAACGATATTGCCGGTCAGACCAACCTTCTGGCGCTGAACGCCACCATCGAGGCCGCACGTGCCGGTGAAGCGGGCAAAGGCTTTGCGGTTGTGGCAAACGAGGTCAAAAACCTTGCCACCCAGACGGCAAAGGCCACCGACGAAATCGCTGCCCAGATCAATGACATTGTTGACGGCACCGAACGTGCGGTGACCGGCATTTCACGGGTTTCGGAAACCATCGAACAGGTCCGAAGCGCATCAACCGCAATTGCGGCTGCCATTGAAGAACAGGGTGCGGCAACGCAGGAAATTTCGGGCAATGCCAACCGCAGTGCGGATGGTGTCAAACAGATTTCCCAGAGCGTTGACGAAACCATGAAAAATGCCCAGGGCACGACCAACGATGCCGATGAACTGAAATCGGCATCGGCAGAGCTTTCGGATCGCTCGGCCGAGCTGACCCGGATCATTCAGCGTTTCTCGACTGACTTGAAGAACCAGGCCGGGTCGTAAGAACCTGACATCAAAAAAAGGGCCGGACATTGATTTGTCCGGCCTTTTTTGTTTTGCGAATTCTTTTTTCCGCCTATTCGGCCGGAAGATTGTTTTCCTTGCGGAAGCTGTGCGCCGGATAGACACCCAGAATGCGGACCTCGTGCGAGAAGAATTGCAGTTCTTCCAGCGCGTGGCGCAGGCCAAGCTGTTCGGGGTGGGCTTCGACCTCGGCAAAGAACTGGGTCGCGGTGAAGTGGCCTTCGACCATGTAGCTTTCAAGCTTGGTCATGTTGATGCCGTTGGTGGCAAAGCCACCCAGCGCCTTGTAAAGGGCGGCTGCGACGTTGCGCACGCGGAAGACAAAGCTTGTCACCACCGGGGTGCCGTCATTGGGAATGTCGAGCGGTTCACGCGCCAGAATGATAAAGCGCGTGGTGTTATGTTCGGCGTCTTCGACCTCGGTGCGGAGCACATCAAGACCATAAATCTCGGCGGCCAGCACCGGGGCGATGGCGGCAATCGATTTATCGCCGCGATCAGCGACTTCCTTGGCACAGCCAGCGGTATCCGGGCCGACCACGGCATTGACACCCAGTTCCTTGCGCAATTTGCGGCATTGGCCAAGTGCGTGAACGTGGCTGTGGATTTCCTTGATGTCTTCTATCCTGGTGCCCGGTACGCCAACCAGCGCGTGGTTAATGCGCAGGAAGGTTTCACCGATGATATGCACCCCTGATTCCGGCAGGATGTGGTGCACATCGGCGACACGCCCGGCCAGAGTATTGTCAATCGGGATCACCGCCAGATCAACGTCGCCTTCCTCAAGCGCGCCAAAAGCGCCTTCAAAGGTCCTGTACGGTACTGTCGTTGCACCCGGAAAGGCGCGACGGGCTGCCTGATCCGAATAGGCACCGTGCATTCCCTGAAAAG
>Ga0207828_100402_pt1 | contig 15906 bp, 18 predicted proteins | sample TtaePargueraPR_11_FD_187276 | JGI IMG/M metagenome (GOLD analysis project Ga0207828, IMG submission 187276) | Aerobic enrichment media microbial communities from Bioluminiscent Bay, La Parguera, Puerto Rico - Tt and P2 (3) (SPAdes) | ecosystem: Environmental > Aquatic > Marine > Unclassified ...
ATGATCTGCTGCGCAATAACGATCCACGGTATCGGGTGGCCCATCGTGAAAAGCCGGATCATAAAAGCAACGCATCCGTTCGCGAAACAGGGCCTGCATCGCGATATCAGCATGTTTGCCCGCTGACTGAATACTTATGGCATGGTCAATTTTGCCGTTGCGGAGCAAGCTGACAAAATTGTCCTCGCCACTAATCGACAGAATCTTGAGCCGGATATCCGCCTTGCACGCCTGTAAACGTTGCATCAAGGCCGGCAGGACCACCGCGACTTCATAGTCATTGGCACCAAGAGTAAAGCGCGCAAAGTGATCCGGATTATCGGGATCAAATGTTACCACGCGGGTCAGATCCCGCATGCCTTGCAACAGCACGCGAATTTGCGGCGCAATTTCATCGGCATGTGCGGTTGGCGAGATCGACCGTCCCGATCTTACAAACAACGGATCACCAACGATCTGGCGCAACCGGTCAAGCCCGTGACTGACGGTTGGCTGACCGACACCAAGGCGATTGGCCGCAGCTGTTACCGACCCTTCGTCATAGATGGTCAGAAACAGACGCAGCAAACGATAATCAAGATCCAATTCATCGATATTCATGCATATTAATTATCATATTCATCGAATTGATCATATAACTTATTGCCGTCAAACTCCGTGTTATTCACAGGCGCCGCCTGCCCCTTATCCGGAGAATTTGACATGAAAACACTGATTACCGGCGCAACCGGCCAACTTGGAAGCCTCGTTGTAAAACATCTTCTGGATCACCTTCCCGCCAATCAGATCGCCGTAAGCGTTCGGACACCTGCAAAGGCCGATCAGCTTGCCACCCAGGGCATTGATGTGCGCCATGGCGATTTTGACGACCTTGCTTTGATGACGACCGCGTTCAAGGGCATTGATACCGTCCTGATCATTTCGGCAGAGGCCGATAACGCCACGCGCATTGCACAGCATCGCACCGCAGTTGATGCAGCCAAGGCTGCCGGGGTTAGACATCTGGTCTATACCAGCATTGTCAATCCGCGTGCGGATGCCGATTTCACCTATTCGGCCATCCATCTTGATACCGAGAATTACATCAAGGCAAGCGGCCTGGACTATACCCTGCTGCGCAACAGCTTCTATGCCGACCTGCTGCTGGCCGGTGTGCCGCATGCTCTTGAAACCGGCGCTTATGGCGCACCGGCTGGGGATGCCAAAATCACCTATATCCCGCGCAATGATCTGGCCGAAGCAGCAGCAACCGTGCTTGCCAATCCGACCGCACATATCAACAAAATCTATGATCTGACCGGCGGCAAGGCCGTCACCCATACCGAGATCGCAGGTTACATCGCCAAGGCCACCGGCAAGGATATTCAGTTTGCCGACCTGCCCGCTGATGTCCATGTCGGCATCCTCAATGGCATCGGGCTGCCGGGTCATCTGGTCGAAGCCCTTGCCGGTCTTTATGTTGGCGCCAAGAAAGGTGACTACGAAACCGTCAGTGACGATTTCGAAAAACTTGTCGGACGCAAACCGCAATCTGTTGAGGACTTTATTGCCGGAGCGCTCAAATGACCGGATCAAAATCCATTCTGCGGTCAGCGTTACTCATGGCCTTGCTCACTATCACGCACCCGCTTCACGCAGGCGAGATAGAGGATCGCAATACCGCCAATACCGTCGCATTCTATGAGATGGTTTTTAACCAGCATAATGTCGATGGCGCGATTACCAAGTTTATGGGCGATGAATATATTCAGCATAACCCCTTTGCGCCTGACGGCATTGAAGGGTTCCGCTCAGCCATCACAGGCTGGCTGAAGGCCGATCCTTCGATCCATGCTGACATCGTCCGGACAATTGCCCAGGATGATCTGGTCACACTTCATGTTCGCTCCACGTCCGCACAGGGCGAAAGTGCAGTGATAGATATCTTCCGGCTTGATGCAGATGGCAAGATTGTCGAGCATTGGGATGTTTCCCAGCCTGTTCCTGACCAACAGGCTCACGACAACACCATGTTTTAGACCACTGGCACCGCAACAAACAAACAGCCGCCCGACATTCCGGGCGGCTGTTTGTCTAGATAAGAAAACGGGGCCCAAACGGGCCCCGGCAAGTTTACAGGGAGACATCCTGGAACTGACATTACGGAGCAAACGCCAGCAGGGAAGAAACGAAAAGCACGGCGGTCGATGTGATCGAAAAGACGACATATTTGACAATCATGTTCAGGTTCCTTTGCGGGGAGGCAGGCAAGTCGGCACCGGGGACGCACCACCTTGCCTGCCGGGTAGAACTTGCTTCCGCCGAACTTTCCTATCCGTTTAAGGCACCGGAACATGGCGGGGTAATCGGTTTGGGTTGTTTCAAAGTCCGAGTTCGGACAATCCCGGATGATCATCGGGACGGCGGCCAAGCGGCCAGTGGAACAGCCGTTCCTGTTCAGTAATCGGCTTGTCATTGATCGAGGCAACGCGATGGCGCATCAGGCCATGTTCATCAAATTCCCAGTTTTCATTGCCATAGGCACGAAACCAGTTGCCGCTGTCATCGCGATATTCATAGGCAAAACGCACCGCAATTCGATTTTCACGGAATGCCCAAAGTTCCTTGATCAGACGATATTCCCGCTCCTTCTCCCACTTGCGGGTCAGGAAGGCGACGATGTTTTCACGTCCTTCAAAGATCTCGGCACGGTTACGCCAACGGCTGTCCTCGGTATAGGCCAGTGCAACTTTACTCGGGTCTTGCCCGTTCCAGCCGTCTTCGGCCAAGCGAACCTTTTGCGTAGCGGTTTCAAGATCAAAGGGCGGAAGTGGTGGACGTGACATGGTTTTCATCCTTGGACTGTCATCAGGAAAAAGACCCCGGTCGACGCGGGCAGATATGCGGAGGGGGGACCGTCGACCGGGGCGCACCGGAATGTTACGCAGCCGCAGCGCGCACTACCGGGAAGTCAATCGGGGTGCCAAATGCCTCGTTGAGGTAATTGGTGAGGGTGTTCAGCGCGACATGCGCAACAATTTCGACAAGCTCGGCTTCGCTGTAACCAGCTGACTTGACGGCATTGACGTCTTCCTCGCTGACCTGCCCGCGCTGGTGAACCAGTGCAACCGCGAAACGCACGGCAGCATTGGCCTTCTGATCGCTCGACTTGCCATTACGGTTGGCTGCGATTTCGGCATCATCAAGCTTGGCAAGGTTTTTACCAAGATAGCTATGCGCTGACAGGCAATAGTCACAACCATTGATCTGGGCAACAGCAAGCGCGATGCGTTCGCGGGTCTGGGCGTCAAGTGCGCCCTTTGCCAGGGCACCATTCAAACCAAGATACCCTTCAAGGGCAGCCGGGCTGTTTGCGGTCAGACGGAAAAGGTTCGGCACGACACCGAGCTGTTTGTTGACGGCCTCAAGAAGCGGCTGGGCAGCTGCAGGTGCGGCGTCAATCGACGCAGGAAGTGTAATTCTGGTCATGGGGTTTTCTCCTCAATAGCGAAATGTTCGTGTTCAAGTATCAATATGAATACAGACAGGTCTGTCTACTTGTCAAACATATTTTTAAAACGATCATTCTGAAATTTTGAAACTATTGCTTTTCTGCGACTTTCAGGGCAAAAGAATACAGACCGGTCTGACTATTGGAGATATAAAAGTGCGATCAAAACGCGACGATCTTGTCGATACTGCCTTGCGCCTGTTCTACACACAGGGCTTCAACGCCACTGGAATTGACAAAATTCTGGCCGAGTCCGGCGTCGCCAAAATGACCATGTACAAGCACTTCAAATCCAAGGATGAATTGATCCTCGCCGCGCTGCAACGCCGGGATGAACAGTTTCGTGAATGGCTTGCCGGCGAGATGACAAAGGCATCTGATCACCCGCGCGAACAGCTTCTTGCGATGTTTGATGCCCTGGAACAATGGTTCCGGGGACGTGCCTTTAAGGGACTCGGCTTTGCGGGCTGCGCCTTTATCAATGCATCGGGCGAGTTTTCACAATCCGATCATCCAGCCCACCGCCTTGCAGCTGAACACAAACAATCGGTTCTCGACTACATCGCCGGCCTTTGCGCGGATGCAGGTGCCAAGGATCCGGTCACACTTGCCGAACAACTCGCCCTGCTCAAGGAAGGCGCAATTGTGACCGCTCAGGTACGCGGTCTTCCTGATGCCGCCCAAACGGCAAAATCGATTGCCAAGGGATTGCTTGACGCGGCCCTGCCCGCTTAGGCCCCACCCCACAAAACAAAACGGGGCCCGTTACGGCCCCGTTTTTGTATATCCGGTCGTCAGATTTACCTAGTCGTTCAGATCAACAAGAACAACTTCGCCATTCTGAAGTTTCAGACCAAGCTGCCCGTGTTTAAGGCGCAAGGCATACTGACCAAAAAGATCACGACGCCACCCATGCATGGCCGGAACATCTGCATTGTCATCAGCCGCAATGTTCTGAAGATCATCGCCAGATGCCACCAGACGCTGGGCAACACCCTTTTCCTCGGCGCAAAGCTTTAGCAGCACCTTAAGCAGCTCTACCGTCGGGCCAATCCCGGCCGGAAGTTCGATGCGCTGCTTGGGCTTCGGCCACAGGTCCTGCGGACTGTCCAGGGCTGCCTTGATGGCCTCGATGATCGCCTGACCGGGTTTGGAGCTTCCGAAATTACGGCCAACACCCCGGGTCTTGTCGAGATCTTCTTCACTCATCGGCTGACGCGCGGCGATATCAAGAAGCGTGTCATCGCGCAGAATGCGATTCCGCGGAAGGTTCTTGCGCTGGGCCTCGGTTTCACGCCATTCGCCAAGCGCACGTGCAACTGCCAGAAACTTCGGGCTGTTGGACCGTGTCTTGAGGCGCAACCATGCTTCCGCCGGATCAATCGAATAGATCGACGGATCGGTCAGACGTTCCATTTCCTCATTGAGCCACACGGCACGGCCATTGGCCTCAAGACGATCATGGAAGTCCTCAAAGATCACCCGCAGATGAGTGACATCCGAAAGCGCGTAGCTGATCTGTTTCGATGAAAGCGGACGGCGCGACCAGTCGGTAAAGCGCATCGATTTATCAATGCTTTTGCGCGCCACCTTGTTGACCAGCGTTTCATATCCAACCTGATCACCATAGCCCAGCACCATGGCAGCCACCTGGGTGTCAAACACCGGATGGGGCACCTTGCCAGACAGATGAACAAAGATTTCAATATCCTGACGGGCGGCGTGAAACACCTTGATCACGCTTTCATCCTGCATCAGGTCAAACAGCGGAGTCAGGTCAATGCCCTCGGCAAGCGGATCGACCGCGGCACCGTTGTCGGAATGTTCAGGGCTTGCAAGCTGCACAAGACACAGTTGCGGCCAATAGGTCGAATCCCGCATGAATTCGGTATCGACAGTGACATATTCGAACTTGCGCAAGCTTTCACACAGTGTGCGCAGTTCTTCTGTAGTTGTAATAGGTTCCATGAGGATTGCTATAGCATTGCCCGGATCAATTCGCCAGTAGCTTCGATGCAGGTCTGGTCATCAATATATTCAGACAACAGCAGATACCCAGACATCGCCGCAGCCCACTCAAGTCCCTCGGATAATCTCGTCAGATAATCTCGTCTTCATCCAGCAACGGATCAGATTGCAGATGGGTTTCGATGGCATCCATGCGTTCCTGCACTTCGGATGGTCGCTTGATCGAGGCCACATGAAACAGCGCGTCCCCCTGATTGACAATCGGAAGGTTGGTACGCCCGATAATCAGGCCGTCCTCACGCGCAAAGACTTCTTCATCGGTTTGCCCGAACGGGTCGGCCACGGCGGCCACCACGTCGCCTGCATGGACAAACTCGCCGGCAATCTTGAATGTCCGCAAGATGCCGCCGACAGGCGCGCGCAGCCAGTGACTGTTCGATGACTTGAACGACTTCACGCGCGGTTCGCGTATGGTCCGTTGCGATATCATGCCCAGTTTGCGCATCACGCGCAAAACACCCGACACCCCTGCCCGGATCGACATTTCATCAAAGCGAAGCCCCTCGCCTGCTTCATAAAGCAGGATCGGCACCCCCAGCTCGCGTGCGGCCTGACGAAGCGATCCTTCGCGCAACGGGCTGGTCAGAATGATCGGCGCGCCAAAGGCCTCGGCATATTCCATGATGTCAGGATCGTCTTCATTGACCCTGATCTGGGGCAAGTTAACGCGGTTAACAGCCGCGGAATGAAGATCAATTCCGAAGTCCGACCTTTCAACAATTTCATGGAGGAAAAGATGGGCAAGCTGTGCGGCCAGTGATCCACGCGCATGCCCCGGAAAACTGCGGTTAAGGTCGCGGCGGTCAGGCAAATAGCGCGTATGGTTCAAAAAACCGAAGGCATTGACCAGCGGCACCGCAAGCAAGGTTCCGCGCATCCCGCGCAGTCCTGCTGATTTCAGAACACGGCGGATGACTTCGACGCCGACAATCTCGTCACCATGCACCGCCCCGCTGACAAACAGAACAGGACCGGGGCGTTTCCCGTGAACGACATTGACCGTCAGATTGACCGGCGTGTGATTGGAAAGAAGCGAGATAGGAATATCGACAATCTTGCGTGTCCCCGGAGCAACCTTTTTCCCGCCAATTTCAAAATCAGGGGTCTTGGGAGTTTTGTTTTTTCCCTTGGCCGTTCCGGTTTCGCTCATGCCGTCATCCTTTGCCTTTGGTCCGGACCTTGCCCGGACGGTAATCTTTCTCAAGGAATTCGATAATCATGCTGGCAATATCCTTGCCGGTAGCACCTTCGATCCCCTCAAGGCCCGGTGACGAGTTGACTTCCATCACGACAGGCCCGTGGTTCGAACGCAAAATATCGACACCACAGACATTTAGCCCCATTGCCTTGGCGGCTTCAACTGCTGTTGATCGCTCCTGCGGAGTAATACGCACAGAGCGCGCCGAACCACCGCGATGGATGTTCGACCGGAAATCGCCCTCGGCCCCTTTGCGTTCCATGCTGGCAACGACCTTGCCACCAATAACAAAGCATCGGATGTCAGTATTGCCTGCTTCCTTGATGAATTCCTGAACCATGATGTCCACGCTGGCACCTCGGAAAGCCTCGATAACCGATTTCGCCGACTTTTCGGTTTCGCCAAGAACCACACCGATCCCTTGCGTTCCTTCAAGCAGCTTGATCACCACCGGCGCACCACCAACAATCGACAGAACCTCGTCGGTTTTCTTCGGATCGTGGGCAAAGGCCGTCACCGGCAGACCAACACCACGGCGCGCAAGGATCTGCAGCGACCGCAGCTTGTCGCGCGAACGACCAATCGCAACCGATTCATTGAGCGGATAAACACCCATCATCTCGAACTGGCGAAGAACAGCCAGACCGAAGGACGTAACCGAAACGCCAATGCGCGGAATGACAGCTTCGTACCCCAGAAGCTTTTTGCCGCCATAGTAGATTTCGGGTTTCATCGACGTAATATTCATCGAAACACGCAAGGTGCTGATGATGTCGATCTCATGCCCACGCGCTTCGGCAGCCTCGACCAACCGTTTGTGGGAGTAAAGATTCGGATTCCGCGCAAGCATCGCGATTTTCATACAATGAACTCCCGTGGTCGGCATCAAAAGGCGCGCGAACGATCCAGACGTCGTTTGCGGGGCTTTGAAATACTGTCAGAAAGAAAAAACGATCCTGCCGGGAATTTGTTCCGTCACACGATCGTTCTTCTGCGCATCTAACTCTGTTCGGGCTTCCCTGCAAGATAAGATTTCGATGGCAGCACCAAAAATCTTCCTGCCTTCATCGCCGTGCGCCCCAAAAGCATGGGAAACCCCATGATTGAGCGGTTGGCAAGCGACACTTCAACTTTCAATTTGTGATGCCCAACGACGATATGGGTCGACACAATGAACCGTTCTTCGGCATTTCCGTTCGACGAACGAATCTCGCGAAGTTCGACCAGCGGGGCACAACACTGGATGCGCCCGTGACCATCACCGCGATAATGGGGCAAGACGAACTGAACATAATCGCGTCCGTCCAGGGTAATCTGTTTGGGATTAAGCGCGTGCAGCGACGACGTCCTTGCCCCTGTATCGACCTTGGCCTTGATCTGCGGAACATTAAGGTCGGGGAGTCCGATCCATTCCCGCCAGCCCAGAACATGTCCATCAGCAATCAGGGCTTCGGTCTGGGATTTTAATGACGGTTTTGCTTTAACGCGTTGCGGGCTCACATGCACAGTCCGGTAATTGATAATGCCTTGAATATAGACTGCAAATGGCTGAATGGCATACGGATTTAACGCATCCGGACGATTTAGTCCGCGCGATTACCCTGCCCTGTGGCCATCTGGATATCTTCCATCACGCTGCGCACCAGCGGCAAGGTTACGGCGCGCTTTTCAGCAAGCGCACGGCGATCAATTGCCGCCACCAGATCGGTCAGTGCCACAAAGGACCGTTCGATCCGGGGCAGGATATAGCTGATGGTTTGCGGGCCTGCCTGAATTTGCCGATCCGCAAAAAGCTTAAGCAGCAATCCGACCATAAGGTCATCATCGGGCGGCGATATCTCGCAGACCAGTGCCGCCCCGAGACGCGATTTCAAATCGGGCAAGGTCACTTTCCAGCGCGCAGGCGGCAAGGTTGCCGTCAAAAGCAAATGCCCGCCCCGTTCCTTGAGCATATTGTAAAGATGAAAACAGACCGTCTCGTCGAGACCGCCATCGGCATCCTCGATGACAAGCCCCTGCGCATCACCAAGAAGCGCGTCGGGATCAACACCGCCAAGATCGCCTGCAGCAACGCTAAGGGCTGCGGACCGCGCCCGCCACACTTCGGCCAGATGGCTTTTGCCACATCCCTTGGGCCCATAAAGACACAATGCCGGCACCGGCCAGTTCGGCCATTGGTCAATCCAGGCCACCGCTTCGCGGTTACATTGGGCAACCATGAAATCATCACGTCCAAGAGCCGGGCGCAATTCAAGAGCCAGTGGCAATTGTTGCGGGGCGACTTCGGGCGTGATTGCCGCGTGGTCATCCTGCACATCCGCCACCGGATTGTCTGTTTCATTGGCCGGATTGTTTGTTGCCCGGGTCACGATGGTCTCAATTCTCGCCGTCTGTAACCGCATCACCGCGTGGATGATCCGGTCCGTGGTCATATAGATGACTACTGAGATACTGCCTTAAACCGTAACGCACAAGTACGCCGATCACCGCCGCAACCGGAACCGCCAGCATCACCCCAAGCAAACCGAACACCGCACCACCGGCAAGCAAGGCAAACATCACCCAGACCGCATGAAGACCGACTTTGTCGCCAACCAGCTTGGGGGTCAGGAAGTTGCCTTCCAAAATCTGTCCGATCCCGAACACCAGCGCGACAAGACCAAGATCAATACCAAATCCGAACTGGGCAATCGCAACCCCCATCCCGACTGCAAAGCCTGCGATCATGCCAAAATACGGCACAAAGGATACCAAGCCGGTCATAAGCCCGATCACAAAGCCGAATTCAAGTCCGGCAAGCGTCAGGCCCAATCCGTAAAACAGGCCAAGCAAGACGCAAACGGTCGCCTGCCCGCGCACGAACCCGGCAAGGGTTTCATCGATCTCGCTGGCACATTGGCGGATATCCTCGGCCGAACGACGCGGCAGATAGCTATCGATCTTGGCAACAATCTTGTCCCAGTCGCGCAACAGATAGAACGACACAACCGGGGTAATAAACAGCAAACTCAGGAAGTTCAGAAGCGCCAGACCACCGGAAAGCACATTGGTCAGAACATTGCCAACCCACTTGAGCGCATTGGCACTTTGGCCCTTAACAGCATCGGAAACACTTTGCAGGGTCTCGGGCGCAACGCGGTCAAGGATATGCTGCAAATACGGTGCAACATTGGTGCGCAACGCATCGACATAGCCCGGCAACCGTTCAAGGAACCCGGCAAGCTGGCTTCCGATCATTGGTACGATCAAAAGCAGGACCAGAATAAAGACAAGGAAGAACAACACCGTAATGATGCTTGTCGCGATGGTTCGGCTAGCACCGCGCGCTTCAAGCTTGTCTGCCAGCGGATCAAGGAAATAGGCAATCGCCATCCCGGCAACAAACGGCAACAGGATGCCCGAAAACAGCCAGACCAGAAAGAAGAAGGCAACGGTGAATAAAAGCCAGAAACGTGCCTTTTGCCGTAACGTCATGTCTGGGTACCCCTTTTTGCCAGACGCCCGAAACCTGTGGCGAAAACTCAGGGGGCGTTAACCGCCCCCCTGTTAGGCTTTATGGCGCGCCGCTTGGCTTATCCGCCAATCGACAGGCCCTGCAAACGGTCCGAACCGGTCGGCTGGATGAACCAGAGCTCGCCCATGCGACTCAGATTAAGGTTCTGCTGGTTAAGGGCCGTCTGCAGCTGACTGGTCGAACCGACGAAATCCAGCGACAACTGAACTTCGCGGCGTGACATCGCCACCACACGCGAATTGCGCACAACCGGAAGACCGATCAGCTTGTCCTCGATCTTGGCCCAGTCCTGCAAACCGGTAATCGGGATAAACACCATCAGGCTGCCACCCGTGCTGTAATTGATCAGGTTCGCACGCTTCCAGCCATCGGCAAGCTGGTCCTGTACCGACTTCGCGGCACGCACCAGCGTCTCGTTCAGCGTTTCACCAGGAAGCGTATTTTCCTGAACACCAAACACCTGCGGGCCGCTGTTGGGATCATAGCGGGTCACGGTCACATTGACACTTTCCCCGCCGGTCGGTCCGGCAACATCTGCACTTGCCACCACGGCGACACCCGCCCCATAGCGATTTGCCAGTGTCGTAAGACGTTCCATCGACCCATTTTCCGCCTGTTCGGCTGAAATGGTGCCAATATCGGTCAGATCTCCAATCGGTGCCTTGACCGGAACAAGTCCCGATGTCGCGATATTGCGTGACCAGACATCGCGCCAGGGATTGGGATCATCCCACAGGCTGACATAGCCCGATGTGCGATAGACCGGGACGATCATCACCGGTTTTGATTGCAGCTCGGCAAAGGAGATATCGCGGAACCGCAAGAAACGGCGCAATTCATCATCCTTGAAGCGCACGGTCATGTCCGCGATATATCGTACCGACGACGTTTTTTCGTTCGACAGGCCGAAATCGCGCACCATATTGGTGATTTCCGAGGTCGCAGGAATCTGCAATCCGGCGCGGTCTTCGGGCAGCGTCAGGCGCGCAACCACTTCTTCGAATGCTTTGCGCTGTCCGATTTCCAGTGCCTTTTCGCGCGCAGCTGCGGCGGTTTCCGCACTTTCATCGACATGAACGCCCGTTACGGTGAAAATGTCCTGTGCGAAAGCCGGAAATGCCATCAGCGCAGAAACGGTAACGGCGCCAGCCAACATCTTGATGTTTTTCAATGAAGTAAGCACGTATGCCTCGTTGCCCTAATCGTGTCTTGTCGAATTCTTGTGCAATGCTCTTTGTGGCATGTTGCACGCATTCTGCAAAGAAAACTCTGTCATGCGCAGGTGATCATTGCATATTGTCCGCGTTTGAGTATTTTCGGCCCAGCGGAAATTATCAAGCCCGCGTTTTTTATCAGTAGGACTGACGAATATTCCTGCATCTGATTAAAGGCGTCAGTAAGGCGGATTGGTCAAACAGCAGCATATCCGCTGCGACCCGGCCCGCAAATGCCCGGTGAACGTCGATTGGAAGTCGGTACGTATTGATGAAAAACGCGGGTTATGCCGCCCTTTTTTCATGCATGCTTGATGCCAAGGATCACCAAAATGACCGCCTCCAAAGGCCTTACCTATAAGGACTCCGGTGTCGATATCGATGCCGGTAATGCCCTTGTCGATCGAATCAAACCGTTGGCCAAGGCCACCTCGCGCTCCGGTGTTTCCGGCGGGCTTGGCGGTTTCGGTGCACTTTTTGACCTGAAGGCTGCCGGTTACAACGACCCGGTTCTGGTTTCCTGCACCGACGGTGTCGGCACCAAGCTCAAGGTCGCCTTCCTTGCCGACAAGCACGACACCGTCGGTATCGATCTTGTCGCCATGAGCGTCAATGACCTTGTCGTTCAGGGCGCTGAACCGCTTCTATTCCTTGATTACTTCGCAACCGGCAAACTGTCGGTCGATAATGCCGCCGACGTGGTTGCGGGCATCGCCGAGGGCTGCAAACAGGCTGGCTGTGCACTGATCGGTGGTGAAACCGCTGAAATGCCGGGCATGTATTCGGATGGCGAATATGATCTGGCCGGTTTTGCCGTGGGTGCCGCCGAACGTGGTGAACTTCTTGATGGCAGCAACGTTGCCGAAGGTGACGTGATCCTTGGTCTGGCATCCAGTGGCGTTCACTCGAACGGTTATTCGCTGGTCCGCAAGGTTGTCGACAAGGCAGGCCTTGGTTACAGCGACGAAGCCCCGTTTGCACCGGGCAAAACCGTTGGCGAAGCCCTTCTTGAACCGACCAAAATTTACGTCAAAAGCTGTCTGGCAGCCCACAAGGCTGGTCTGGTCAAGGCCCTTGCCCACATCACCGGTGGCGGCCTGACGGAAAACGTTCCGCGCGTTCTGCCCGAAAACCTGACGGCTGTCTTTGATGCCAGCACCTGGGAATTCCTTCCGATCTTCAAATGGCTCGCCAAAGAAGGTGGCATTCCCGCCGTCGAGATGGCACGCACCTTTAACTGCGGCATTGGCATGTGCGTTGTGGTTCCGGCTGACAAGGCAGACGAGGCCGAAGCCATCCTGCGTGAACATGGCGAAACCGTCAGCCAGATCGGTGTGATCGGCCCGCGTGCCGGTGACGGCCCGCAGGTCGTTATCAAGAACATGGGCCCCGCATGGGAAAAGTAAGCAAGCTTAAACTCGCCGTTCTGATTTCAGGCGGCGGGTCCAATTTGCAGGCCATCATTGATGCCTGCAATGCAGCTGACTACCCTGCCGAAATCGTTCTGGTTTTCTCAAACCAGCTTGACGCAGGCGGGCTTGAACGCGGCCGCAAGGCAGGCATCCGTGCCGAAGCCATCCCGCACAAGGGCTTTCCCGGCGGGCGCGAAGCCTATGACGCGGCGGTCAGCACCCTGATCGAGGAAAGCGGTGCGGATCTTGTGGTGCTTGCCGGATATCTGCGACTGGTCAGTGAAAGCTTTGTCACCCGCTGGAAAGACAGGCTGATCAATATTCACCCGTCGCTTCTGCCAAGCTTCAAGGGCCTGCATGTTCATCAGGCTGCCCTTGATGCCGGGGTCAAATTTGCCGGATGCACCGTGCATTATGTTGTCCCCGAAGTCGATAGCGGCCCGATCATCGCCCAGGCAGTCGTCCCTGTTCTCCCCGGCGATGATGCGGGCAAACTCGCCCAGCGCATCCTTAAACAGGAACACCGCATCTACCCGCAGGTCATCCGCTGGATCGCCGAAGGCCGCGTCTCGGTCAATGACAAGGGCATCGTGACGGTTGCCGACGCCCCGCAGGCCGATTTTGCTGAAATCAACCCAGCACTCGAGCCCGGATGAAAGAACCTTTGGCGCTGGCTGCGCAGGTTTCTGAACGCATAAAAGGCGGGACATACCATATGTCCCGCCTTTTTCTTGGCCTGCTGCCAGATCCGCAAACCAGGGTCATAATCTTTGCGCATTCTGATGCTGTTATGGGATCAACGAATACCACCACCGCCACGGAAAACCGATACCATGATGCGCAAGCTCTCCGGACTGATCATCCCCTTCGCCCTTTTGGCCATGCTCACCAGTCCTGCGATGGCAGATTCCGATCCAGATCTGGACTCCTACAAGGCCGATATGCAAACGGGTGAAAAATCCTGGCGGGCACAAAAATGCGCTGTCTATCAGGAAACCCGGGATGAAATGCTTGATGAAATTCCGCGCGGCGCACTCAGCCCCGAATTTGCCAAGGCCGAAGAAGACTATATCGAGAATGGCTGTGCCGGGCGAGCCTATGCCTGCCCGAAATCCAAGACAGAGCTCGACTACGCCAACGAGATGTCACTTGCGATGATGAGCCACGGGCTCACCGGTACCTTCCTGCCCTATGGTTGTCGCAACGATGGTCAATGAGCCAGTGTGACCTTGGTCAAAGGGATGATATTTATGGTTAATCTTGGGCTTGCCTCACCTCAACCCAGCAGATATAAATTTGAAAAATTCAAACCTAGGAGGCAATCTTGCAGGGTAACGACTACGAACTTACCGACACCCATGTCGCGATTTATGACGGTTTCACCAGCTTCGTGAAATGGTCGACCATTTCGGTTATCGCCATTCTGGTCCTGATGGCCATTTTCCTGCTGTGATCTGCCTTTGGCATTGATCTGATTGCATCAAGCCGGAATTTAAAAAGCTGCCATTCTCTGGCAGCTTTTTTGTTTTCAGATCGTATCTGTCACATAAGTGACGACATCAAAGCCCTCGTGAATGGCTGGTGGTTGAAAAGCCGCACAAATCTGGTGGAACTGGGTGTCACTGGCCGCAAACTGATGCGTTCCCGTCCGGTTGCGTGCCCGCAGGCGCTGCTTGCAGACATCTTCATCCAGATCAAGAAAATGCAACTTGTGACCGGCACCGGCATCTTCGTATATCTGCCGCATCCAGCCGCGCAAGGTCACGGTATTGGCCGGAAAATCAAGCACCACGGAAATCCCCGACATCAGCAACATGCTGACATGCGGGCCCATGACGGTGCGAAGTTTCCCTGAAACACGGATATAATCGGCAACAGAGGTCATCTGATCGCCAAACAAGACCGAAAGCCATTCATCCTCGGCAATCAGAACTGTTCGGGGTTTTCGCGCCAGTTCTGCGGCAAGCGTGGATTTTCCGGCTGCGATCTTTCCGCACAACATATGCAGCACGGGGGCCGCTTGGGCTGGTTCGGCTGGTTGACGTCGATCTTGATGCGATGGCGCAGGCTGCATTTAAATCTCCCTTGTTCAAAAATACCGGGAGACAGCCACAAAAAACCCGCCTCGCCGGCGGGTGGGTTTCATTTGGTCAAAACGTCGCTACCCCGCCATCCTGTGAATGGCGGTAAAAATTCGTGCAGATGCATTGGTTACAACATTTTCCATACCGGCATCATTGCATGGGGACCCTGCCTTGTCCACAACGTTGCGGCGCAGAAAACGATCCGTGCACAAAAGATATTCACCCATAGGTTAAATATCGCTAAGATTTGTCTGTTGTCTTGATTGATAGCCGGGGTACCCCCGAAATCCGAAACAATCGGACCCAGCAATTGGGCCCAGAAATTGGGGAGGAAACAATGCAAGGAAGCGACTACGACGTCGAACTGGTCAAGGTCCACGAAACGGGCTGGCACAACTGGACCAAGTTCGTTCTCTGGAGCATTATCTCCATTGCTGTTTTGCTGCTTTTGATGGCGGCTTTCCTGATAGATTGATCTCTCATTCCAGAACGCAGGCACAAAAAAACGCCCCGCAATCTGCGGGGCGTTTTCTTTACCGGATGAACCGGAATTCTGTATTCCAAGCTTAGCCGACGATCTCGGTCTGAGCGAAGAAGTAAGCAATTTCGATTGCAGCGTTTTCGAGCGAGTCCGAACCATGGACCGAGTTCGCTTCGATGGATTCTGCAAACTGCTTACGGATGGTGCCCTCTTCGGCGTTTGCCGGGTTGGTTGCACCCATAACTTCGCGGTAGGTCGCGACAGCGTTTTCGCCTTCCAGAACCTGGACGACGACCGGGCCGGAGACCATGAAGTCTACGAGCTCACCGAAGAACGAACGTTCTTTGTGAACTGCATAGAAACCTTCAGCCTGAGCGCGGGTCAGTGCGACGCGCTTCTGTGCGACAATGCGCAGGCCAGCTTCTTCGATGACGGCATTGATTTTGCCAGTCAGGTTGCGGCGCGTTGCGTCCGGCTTGATGATC
>Ga0207828_100403_pt1 | contig 15873 bp, 13 predicted proteins | sample TtaePargueraPR_11_FD_187276 | JGI IMG/M metagenome (GOLD analysis project Ga0207828, IMG submission 187276) | Aerobic enrichment media microbial communities from Bioluminiscent Bay, La Parguera, Puerto Rico - Tt and P2 (3) (SPAdes) | ecosystem: Environmental > Aquatic > Marine > Unclassified ...
AGGGTGATGATCATCTTGCCCCGTTTTTGCTTTCGCGATACTCAATTGGCTATGGCTGATATCTGGTTTTACCATCTCACCAGCATGCCGCTGGAACGGGCCCTGCCCACGCTGCTCTCCAAAACGCTGGAGCGCGAAAAGCGTGCCGTGGTGATGACCGGTGTCGAAGAACGGGTCGAGGCGATCAACACCCTGCTTTGGACCTACGACCCGGCAAGCTGGTTGCCCCATGGTTCCAAATCCGATGGCGATGCCGAAATGCAGCCGGTCTGGCTCACGGCAGAGGATGAAAATCCCAACAATGCCCAGTTCCTGTTCCTGACCGACCGCGCCATGAGCGACAAGGTGGGGGATTATGAACGCGTCATCATGCTGTTTGATGATCGCGATCACGATGCGGTGGCAGAAGCCCGCACGCGCTGGAAAGACTGGAAAGACGCCGGACACAAGCTTTCCTATTGGCAACAAACCCCGCAAGGCGCGTGGGAGAAAAAGGCCGAAAGCTAAGAGCAATCGGCCTTTGTTGTTTCACGGTTCTGTTCAGATTTCCTTGATCAATAACACCCAGTTTTGACCACGATTTTCCCAGCCTTCCTTGACCATCGGGCGTTGGGCGCAGGCCACAAAGCCTTGGTGTTGGTAAAGGCGAATGGCGTCGGGGTTGCCATCCGATGCAATCAGGCTAACGGTCTTTTTACCGGCATGCCGGGCATTGGCCTCGGCCCGTGCAAGCAATGCCGATCCAATCCCCTGATCGCGGTGGGCCGGAAAGACGGCAAGGACATTGATGTACCAGCTTCCCGGTGCCAGACTTTCAAGCTCAAGGATCGGCACGAATATCGCCGGGATGTCCGCCGGGTCAAACGGCTCTGGCTGATCGGGTTGGGCATAATCGACAAGTGCCGCAACAGTTTCGCCGTGACGGACCGCAAGGGTGGTGTTGCGATATGAAAAGCCACCTGCTTCACGTTGTGCACGACGCCGACCGACGTCAAAGGCCGTCTCGCTACCTTCTGCCATTCCTTGCCACAAATAGACCGGCAAACCTTCACCGGCGATATTGATCAGCTGGGCCATCGCATCGGCATCGGATTTGGTGGCCCGGACAAAACTTGTTATCGGGCGTGGGTGGGCGGCACCCCTATGTGCCGCCCGTTCCAGTACGGGTTCTGCAATCATTGCTCGTATCCTGTTTTCTATGTTTCAGTTTTTATTCAGCCGCGGCCACAAGGCGCGGCAGGGCATGCTTGGTCATGGCCGCAACATGGCGATGGTCTGTGCCGCAACAGCCACCAATCACCGCCAGATTGGGCAAAAGACCAGCAAGCTCGTGATAAAGCTGGCCCAGTTCATCCGGGTTGCCATCATCAAGATGTTCGCACGCGTCAAGCTCCGCATGACTTTGGCGCGATGCATTGGCGCGCACGCCGCAAATGCGCTTTTTCCAGTCGCCGCTTTCTGTCAGTCGGTCGCGGAAATGATCCGGATGGGCGCAATTGATCATGTAATAGGCCGGGTATGATCCGGTTTCGGCGTCAACCATCGCAATGGCATCCCGGATCGTCTCGCCGCTGGGCAGGTCGCCATCGGTTTCGACCGTAAACGAAACGACGCACGGGATATCAACGTCCCGGCAGGCAAGTGCGATGCCAATCGCTTCCTCGGGATAGTTGATGGTCACGACTGAAACCATGTCCACACCCGCCTTGGCAAAGGTGACGACCTGCGGTGCGTGATAGGCGCGCGCCTGATTGATCGTCATGCGGCCTGATGGCACATAGCCATCGCCACGGGGGCCGATATTGCCACTGATCAGGCAGGGCGTTGCATCACTGTGATACCGATCGCGAAGGTCCGCCATCAGGGCAATGGCCTTGCGGTTGATCTCGGCCAGTTGGGCCTCGTCATAGCCAATCTTTGCCCCCCAGTCACGATTGGCGCGCCATGTCGGACTTTCAAGGATAAATCCGGCTTGGGCCTGTTTGGCCAGATCAAGGTAACGTTCGTAATAGGCGGTGATACGCGCGCAGCCAGCATCCGTTTTCAAAAGGTCAAAGGATGCAAAATGCGGAAGCTCGATCCCGTCATGAAAGATCAATGTGGTCTCAAGACCGCCATCGGTGATGAATTTTGTCTGCCCGTGCGGGGGCAGGTGTGAAGTGCGTGTGCTCATGTGTCCGAATTTCAGTTTTAGGTTTCAAATTTTTAATCGCGGGGGTATTTAAACGCGGGACGGAAATCTCGCCCTGATTGGGTTTTGCTTCTAGTGGGCACATGGTCGGGTTTTTCAGATTTTCGAAAAGACATTCAAAACAAATACTTATGAGTAAATTGGTGCTTTTCGGCGCGGCCAGATCGGTCTTTGGCGACGAAAAACTGTACCGACGGTAGGGTAACGGGTGAGTACGATGGAAAAACTGACAATCACCGAGACGTTCGGCGGTCCCAAGCGCAAGGGCGAACGCACGCGTGAACGCATTATGGAAATCGCGTCACAATCGGTTCTGGAAAAGGGTTTTGGCGCGACCTCGATCGAGGAAATCATTGCCGAGGCCGGGCTGACCAAAAGCGGGTTCTTCTATCATTTCTCGGACAAGAACGAGCTCGCGCGGGCTTTGCTGCAACGCTATATCGAACAGGATGACGAAATCCTTGATCAGGTGTTTGATCGCGCCCGTGAACTGGTCGACGATCCGCTGCATCAATTGCTGGCAGCGCTTAAAATGCTGGCCGAGGTGCTTGAAGATCTGCCCAACGGTCATCCGGGCTGCATTGTTGCGGTCTATTGCTATCAGGAACGGTTGTTTGACCAGGAAGTCCGCGATCTCAACCGCCATGCGGTGCTGGCCTGGCGCATCCGGTTCCGCGCGATCCTTGATGATATCGCGGGCCAGTATCAAACGACCGAGCCGGTCGACCTCGAACAGGTCGCCGACATGATTTCAACCGTGCTTGAAGGCGGGATTGTCATGTCAAAGGCACTCAACGAACCACGCAAACTTGCCGAACAGGTTATGCTCCTGCGCAGTTTCCTGAAGCTGCTTTTTGTCCCAAAGGCCAATCATATTTAAACACATAAAATGCTGTAATATATCTGGGAATCATGTATGCCATGCGTAAAATGCATGATTTTCCCTGTTGAACAATGACACCGGGTCAGATAGACAAGGGGTGTTGAACGCGCCGATTTGCTCCTCAGCTTGCGGGCGCGCTAAAAATGCGGCTAAAGCGAGAGGGCGTATATGCTCCGTATGTACGACCGCCTCGGTAACGCCGCGGCGGTTTTTTTGTATTTACGGAAAGGTTGGGATCCATGATCCGGCTCTCGAACGTCCAGAAAACATATGCAGCCCGACGTGGCAGCGACGAACATGTTGCGCTGCGTGGCATCAATCTTGATATCGCTGCTGGCGAAATCGTCGGCGTTATTGGCCGCTCCGGTGCGGGTAAATCAACCCTGATCCGCTGCATCAACCTGCTTGAAATGCCGACCTCCGGGTCTGTTACGGTTGATGGCACCGATGTCACCCGGCTTTCCAAACGCGACCTGCCGCTGTTCCGCCGCCAGCTTGGCATGGTGTTTCAGCATTTCAATCTGCTGTCTTCACGCACGGTGTTCGATAATATCGCCCTGCCGCTTGAACTGGCGGGTGCTTCCAAGGCCGATATCGCCAAGGCGGTGGATCCGCTGTTGCCGCTGGTCGGGCTTGAAGACAAGCGTGATCGCTATCCGGCGGAGCTTTCCGGTGGTCAGAAACAGCGTGTCGGCATTGCGCGCGCGCTGTCTTCAAATCCCAAGGTTCTGCTGTGTGACGAGGTGACCTCCGCCCTTGATCCGGAAACCACCCGTCAGATCCTCACTTTGCTTAAGGACATCAACAAACGCCTTGGTCTGACCATGGTGGTGATCACCCACGAAATGGCGGTGGTCAAGGCGCTTTGTGACCGTGTGGCGGTGATGGATGGCGGTGTGATCGTTGAAGAGGGCGGCGTTGAGGGCATTTTTGCCAATCCCAAACACGCCACCACGCAATCGCTTCTGGCCGATGAATTCATGGATTTCCGTGCTGGTTCAGATGCATCCAGCAGTGCGAACAATGCCGGCGCAGCCGCCGGGCAGGAGGGCTAAGTCATGTTTTCAACCCTTGCACCCATTCTGCTTCAGGCGACCTGGGAAACCCTTTATATGGTTGCCGTCTCGCTGTCGATTGCGACCGCCTTTGGCTTGCCGCTTGGTGTTTTGCTGGCAACTTCTGGCCGGGGCGAACTGTTTGAAGCCCTTTGGTTCCAGCGTGTTTTTGGTCCGCTGGTCAATGCGACCCGTTCCGTGCCGTTTATCATTCTGGCCGTCGCCATCATTCCGTTTACCCGCTTTGTCGTCGGGACCTCCATCGGCACGTCTGCTGCCATCGTGCCACTGACCGTCGCGGCGATTCCGTTCATTGCGCGCATCATTGAAGGGGCGATGCGCGAAGTTGATGGCGGTTTGATCGAGGCCGCCCAGGCCATGGGTGCCCGCCCGGTACAGGTCGTGACCAAGGTTCTCCTGCCCGAAGCGTTGCCCGGCATCATTCACGGTTTGACCCTGACCGCGGTGACACTGATTGGCTATTCGGCGATGGTCGGGGCTGTGGGTGCTGGCGGGCTTGGCGACCTTGGCATTCGCTATGGCTATCAACGCTTCCGCCCGGATGTGATGGCCGCCGTTGTCATCACGCTGATTGTCGTGGTGCAGGCGGTGCAAAGCTTTGGCGACTATCTGGCGCGCAAGGCCGACAAACGAAACATCTGAGCCAATAAAATCCAAACGTGAGGAATGCTCACGTTTTCGAAATTCCCGCACAAACCCAAATGAAATCAAGGAGTTTTACAATGCGGTTTCTGCTTAAACTGACGGCTGCGGCCGTTCTGGCATCGGCCCTGACCGGTCAGGCACTTGCCAATGATGCGATCAAAATCGGTGTCACCCCGGGTGCGCATGAAGAAGTCATGGAAGAAGTCGCGAAAGTCGCGGCCACCAAGGGCCTGGACATCGAAATCGTCAGCTTCTCGGACTATGTTATTCCCAACCAGGCGCTTGATGATGGCGATCTGGATGCCAACAGCTTCCAGCACAAGCCGTATCTGGATAACCAGATCAAGGATCGCGGCTATGACCTGTCGGTTGTCGGCTACAACATCCTGACCCCGATGGGCATTTATTCCAACAAAATCAAAAGCCTCGATGACCTGCCCGAGGGTGCTGAAGTCGGCATTCCGAACGATCCGACCAATGGCGGTCGTGCGCTCCTCGTGCTGCAGTCCCAGGGCCTGATCAAGGTTGATCCGGCGGTTGGCCTTGTCGTCAGCCCGCTTGATATCATTGAAAACCCCAAGAATATCAGCTTTGTAGAGCTTGACGCCGCACAGCTTCCGCGCTCGCTCGATGATCTGGATGCGTCGGCGATCAACACCAACTACGCACTCGAAGCTGGTCTGAACCCGATCAAGGATTCGATTGCGATCGAAGGCAATGACAGCCCGTATGCCAATGTTATTGTTACCCAAACCGACCGCAAGGACGAGCCGTGGGTCAAGACGCTGGTCGAAGCTTATCACGATGATGCGGTGCGCAAATTCATCGAAACCAAGTATGAAGGATCGGTCCTGCCGGTCTTCAAAATTTCTGAATAATCATCCGCATTATTCAAAAGAAATGAAAAATCCCGCAGAGTTCACGCTTTGCGGGATTTTTTTATGTCGCGACCGAAGGGCGGTCAAAATCAAATTGTATGAGGATTTGAGTTGGCCCGATTTAGACATCGGCAAACAGGACATGATCGGCGGTCAGATCATCCTTGTCGGTATCTTCGATGATGACGCCGAATGTCCATGGATCGCCATTGCTGAAATCGACATAGAGGTCATCGCCGGTCTGGGTGGTGTGATCAAGGAAGCTTTCGAAATCGGTGATGCCGGAACGTTCTTGCAGGTTGTGCGTCAGAAGCAGCATGTCGTGCCCGATGTCATACTGGACATCGCGAATGTCGTCATAGTAATCCTCTGTCTCAAACCCGACGATCCGGTCGCGGCTTGAGGCCTCGGCATCGAAGACGAAGGTGTCCGGGCTGCTATTGCCTTCCAGCCAGTCATTGCCCGCCCCGCCCGATAACAGGTTTTCATAGAAAACCGGATTGCCGCCGGGGCCCGCACGCAGCGTGTCATGCCCATCACCGCCATAAAGCGACACATCGCGGACTTCACCCGTCAGCGTGTCATTTCCCGCCTCGCCATAGAGGTTTTCGCCAAACAGGGTGTCATCACCATCACCGCCGTAAATGGTGTCATTTCCGCGATTGCCGACAAGACGGTTGTCGCCTTCATCGCCGATGATCAGGTCGCTTTGATTGCTGCCATCGACATTTTCGATGCTGATGAAATGATCGCCGGTGCGCCCCGTGCCGGTTGCAAGATTGATCACCGGTTGCGGGCCATATTCACCATAAGGGGCATCATTGCCCCAGCCGGCGATATAGCTGATGGTGTCAATGCCGTCACCGCCATCAAAGATATTGGTGCGGTCCTCGGAAAAGTCGGTGCTGGCGGCGGCATAAAAGGTGTCATCGCCGCCCTGGCCCTGAAAGATGTCACCGTCATCGGTGCGGTTGTAGACCTGGTAAAAGGCGTTCTTGCCGTCATCGCCAATCAGGACATCGCCATAGGTCGTATCGCGGATATCCTCGATATTGAAATAGCGGTCGCCTTCGGCATCCCCGCCAAGCCCGATACCGGTTTCGAGATTGACATAGACGCCCTGGTTTTCGGGATTGCGACTATATCCGAAGGTGATTTCATCGCGGCCCGGACCACCATCGATCACATCGGCCCCCGAACCACCGGTCAGTTCATCATTGCCCGGCCCGCCAATCAGCGTGTCGTTGCCGTCACCGCCATCAAGTTCGTCATGCCCGGCCCCGCCATCAAGCGTATCGTTGCCAGGCCCGCGATAGCCGCCGGAAAGAGAATCATTCCCGCCAAGACCACGAATGTAATCGTCGCCCTCAAGCCCGGATATCCGGTCATCCTGTTCTGTTCCAATCAGATTGTCGTCAGCCTCGGTTCCTACGATGTAGTTGACCATAACCGTCTCCTGTATGGAGTGCCTTTACCCCGGCAAGATAACGGTGCGGATGAATTTTGGCGACTTGATGACTATGCAGATGACAAGGCGGGGATGACGGAACCGTGCGTCTGTTCTTTGCACCGTCACGCCCGCGAAGGGGGAGGCCCATGGTGATGGCAGAAAAGGGGGTTGTTTCCTTTTTTCGTCCCCCTTTTTTTAGTTCCCCTTTTCCCGGCGTTTCTAGTCCACGCGTCCTGCCGCGCAGGCCGCCGGTTGCAGGGGCGGATCAATCACGGCTTCATCATCGGGGTCGCCACCCGGATCGTCATCAGGCCCGGTATCGGTCCCTGCATCGGTCCCGGCCTCGGCCTTGGCATGGCGCAAGACAACCACTGTGCCGATTGCAGACAGAACCATCAGAACCGCACAGATGATTGAAATCACCTGCAAGCCATCGGAGAACGCCGTGCGGGCCTGTACCAAGACGTCATGGGCAAGGTCTGATCGGGCGTCGCTGATGCCGCCCAGGGCGTGGACCGCGCCCCCCAATGTGCTGCGGAGCGCTTCAATCGCCCCGGCTGTCAGGTTAGCGGGAAGGGTAGTTTCAAGCATGGCGTCGCGATAGATCGCGGTGCCGACACTGCCCAGAACGGCAATGCCCAATGCCCCGCCCAGTTCGGCACTGGTTTCGGACATGGCAGCCGCCGATCCGGTCCGGTCTGTCGGGGCGGCGGTGACCACCATATCGGTACAGATCATCGCAACCGGCGTGATGCCGAGTGAAAAGATCGCTGCCCCGGTGGCAAGAATATAGAGACTGCCGGCTGAACCGGGAAAGGACAGCAGGCCAAAGCCAAACGCGGTCAGGACAAGGGCGCCCGTCATCACGGAGCCCGGGCGGAACCGGCCCAGCAATACCGGGGCCCCGAGGGAGCCGGCAATGCCCGAGACGGTGGCAGGCAGCATGGCCATGCCAGCCTGAATGGGCGTGAGGCCGATCACCAGTTGCAGGGACTGGGACAGGAACATGAAATAGGCCATCCCGACAAAGATTACGGCCGTCTGAATGACAATCGGAACCGAAATCGTGCGTCGGTACAAAAGACCCAGATCAAGCAGGGGATCGTCAAGTTTGCGCTGACGGCGGATGAAAACCCATGTGCCCAGAAGGCCCAGCATGATGGCGCCAAGTACTTCACCACCAAAGCCATAGGCGGCCATAACCTTGACCCCGTAAATGATTGCCAACACAGATGTTAGTGAAAGTGCGGCACTTGGCAGGTCGATCCGCCCGAATTTTTCCGCCCTGTGTTCGGGCAAAAGGACGGGTGCTGCCAGCAACAGCAGTGCCATGACCGGCACATTGAGCAGGAAAACCGCCCCCCACCAGAAGTAACTCAGCACCACACCGCCAAGCAACGGCCCGGCCGCCGTGCCGACCATGAAGGTCGTCATCCATGCGGCAATGGCAAAGGAGCGTTCCTTTTCATTGTGAAACATGTTGCGGATCAGCGACAGGGTAGAGGGCATCAAGGTGGCCCCGGCAACACCGAGAACACCGCGTGCGAAAATCAGCATTTCCGATGTATTGGCAAAGGCCGCCAGAACCGATGCCGCGCCAAAGCAGGCGCCACCGATCATCAGCAGTTTACGCCGCCCGATGCGGTCGCCAAGCGTGCCCATGGTGATCAGGGACCCGGCAATGAAAAAGCCATAGATATCAACAATCCACAGCAACTGGTCACTGGTCGGGTTGAGGCTTGCGGTCAGGTGCGGCACGGCAAGATGCAGGACGGTCATGTCCATGGCAATCAACAGGCACGGCAGGGCCAGAACCAGAAGGCCGATCCATTCGCGGCGGGTGGCCTTGGTGTCGGTTCCTTGCGCGGCGGTTTCGAGGGGGCTTGGGGCGCTCATGTCTTGTTCCTGTGTTTCCTTGCTGGTGGCGTGTGGCTGGCCACCGTGTGTTTTATTGTGTGTTGTTTTGCGGTGCTGTCTCTATGCCCGCCTTCGCGGGCATGACGGAAGCGGGATGTTCTTTGTACTCGTCACGCTCGGGCAGGCGGGAGTCCGGATGCTGCGGTTTTCATTATTCGCGGCAATGGTCGGACCTCAACCCCAATTGAGGTCAAGCGCTTTATGATACCTGCCTGCAAAAGGTTTCGAGCTTGTCGAGCGCGCTGCTCCAGCCGCCTTGATGGCCGTCGCGTGCTGCTTCATCGGCGAATTGTTCGTGATGCAGGACAAGGATGGTGGCCTTGCCGTCATCGTCCGGTGCAAGGGTCAGGGTGACGTAGGATTTGCGTTCGGGCATGGTGATCCATTGCCAGCTAAAGGACAGCTTCCGGTCAATTTCAACTGCGTCATAGGTGCCACTGACATCGTGGATTTCACCCTCCGGGCCGGGTTCCTTGAAGCGGATGCGAAAAGTGCCGCCGACGCGGGCGTCGACATTGGCATCAATCATCTCGCAATCCCCCGGGCCCCACCAGTGCGCCAGTTTTTGCGGATCGGTCCAGGCGGCAAAGACCATTGCGGGCGGGGCGGCAATGCGCCGCCGGATGGTCAGGCTTGGTTTTTCATCATACGGGGAGGTTTGCTGTTGCGGGTGCATTACCGGTCCTCCTGATCCTGCGGGGCGGCGGCATTTGTCGGTGTCTCATCTTTTGCTGCGTTCTCGACAAAGGCGGCCAGGCGGTCAAGCCGATCCGTCCAGAACCGTTCATAGCGGCGTAGCCATTCCATGGCGTGCGCCATCTTTGCGGGCTGAAGCCGGACGCGCACCGTGCGCCCGGTTTTCTGCCTTGCAATCAACCCCGCACCGGACAGCACATTGAGATGCTTCATCACCGCTGGCAATGACACATCAAACGGCGCTGCCAGCTCGCTGACCGACAGGCCGTCGTCGCCTTCCTCCAGCCGGGCAAGGAGGGCCCGGCGCGTCGGATCGGCGAGGGCTGCAAAAATGTCGTTCAGGTCGGCTTCTTGATACTTAACCATGAGGTTAAGTATTGAAGGAAAAAGTCCGGATAGTCAATCATGGGTTGTTTGCGGCAGGATAAAACCAGACCGCTCCTGACAGGTTGGTGTCAGGAGCGGTCTGGGAATTCGAGATTTTCAGGCAGGCAGGAAGGGGTGTTATGCCGCAACTGGAGAGGTCACCGGGCGCGCGCGCTCAATCCGTTCGCGACGGTCCGGGATGTTCAGGGCTTCCCAAAGGTCGTTTCGCATCTGAGTGTTGATCCAGAATTCGGCACTGTTGCCAAAAACGCGGGCAAGGATAAGGGCGGTGTCGGCAGTAATCCGGCGACGATTGTTGCACAACTCGTTCACATGTTTGCGCTGAACCCCCATGGCCTCGGCCAGCGCGGTTTGTGTCAGGTCCATTGGTTCCATGAACTCGGTGACGAGCATTTCACCAACGCTGACGGGTTTTCTTGCTGTCATGATCATGGGGGCCTCATCGGTAACTGTGATTGTCGAGATAAAGATCGGTTGCTTCGCCTTTGGCATCATTCCAACGAAATATCAACCGCCATTGGCGATTGATTCGGATGGAATGATAGCCGGTCAGTTTGCCCTGCAAGGCTTCGAAATGGTTGCTGGGTGGTATGCGTAAATCGTTGCTGCATGTGGCATCGTCAATCAACTGCAATTTCCGGAACAGTCGGGCATTGATATCTGCGGGAATTTTCTTTCCTGCCTGGTCAAGGATGTAAAAGTCTTCAAGCCACCTGTCGCGAAAAGATCCGATCAATCGACATGCTCCACAAATTTGGGTTATTGTACCGCTCAATGGTACAATTGTCAATTTAGTATAGATTTATGTTTAATTGTAGAGGGATGCATAATTGAAAAGAAACGTCCTGCGCATCCATCATGTAAGTTTTTGTGTGGTGGAGCAGTTTAGGATTTTGGAGGGTGAGGACGAGAAGAGGCTAAAGCAATTGCTAGAAATTTTTCAATTTTCTGAACTTTTTACGTTATGTTCCTCGAATGTTGAAATGTAGAAAAGAATTTCTATTTCTGAGGTTGGGGATTGGGTGAAGTGACTGTTTTAAATGCTTTTTCAGATTTTGTTTCCCTTTCTCAAACCTATGCAAAAGAGCTTCAGATTGATCCGCTCAGTGATCGCCCGATTAGCAGTGACTTCAGAACCAGTGCTCTTGAAAAAATCAGGAATGAACTTGAGACAATCGATGGCGGCTGGCCGGTTCAATTTGTTTTCGATCTGCGAAAGAGTATCGAAATTGCGTGTCACCTTGAAGAGTTGAGTGTCGAGTATTGGCACATACTTGGTTTTGTTGTGGAGGCATTGCGGGGTGTTGATACGTGCCGATCATTCTCGGAAAAAGATGCCTGGAGGCGTGCTCTTGATTGCGCAAGTGAAGCGATAAACGAATCAAGTTTTCGAGAAAGTATAAGCGCCCACTCTCGTGAGGCGCATGTCGCGCAAGCGATCAGGCATCTTCGGAGTAAGGGGTATCGCATCCGAATTACGGAGCGGGGAGCTCAAATCCCACCCTCCGAATATCGGCGAATATGCCAGGAAATTGGCAAAAATATACAACGTGCAGGTGGATGGGGTTCGGCGAACAAGTTGTTAGATATCATGCGTAGTCTTGGCCGAATTCAAGATGGTTCTTTGATACATGCACGTACGCCTAGAGTTTTTGGTGGAACCATGTCTGAACCCGGCACGCCTTGGCATTATATATATTCTATATGTCTCAAGAATCTCCCGGAACTAGGAAGGGGGAGTGAGGGAACTAGGAATAAGAATCTTCAGCAGATGGAGGATTTGGCGAGGTCTTTGGCAGCGGTTATCAATGTTGAACCACATAATCCTTTTGAGAACATGACTATAGCTGGATCATCCCTTATGCGTGTGCTCAGAGATACTCTCTTGTATGATGAAATGTTCGCATTTCCGCAGTGGCAGCCGATGGTCGCGACTTCTCTTGTTGCTGACTGGATTGAAATGCTTCGTTCAAGCGGCTGTGCTTTTCCAATCGTTTCCGCAGAAAAGTGGAGTGATTTCGCTTGCCAGCTACTGTCGGTTTCTAAGGAGGGGCGTCTGGTCCCTGTTTCGCCCGGCCAATTAGTGTGCGGAAGTCTATCTTATGATGATGCAGCTAATTTGATTAAGGCTTGTAAGCCGGACTCAGGGAGCGTTAATGCTGATTATAATAAGCCTGACGATACAACAGCAAGAGACTCAAGCTACTACCCGCTTTTAAGCGGTCCAAATAGATCGGTGTATGCGCAGCCGGCAGGGCCAGTAGCCCGAGCAGTATGTGAACGTCTCTTTACCTTGATGAGAGAGCAAAGTGATCCTCATCTGGGAAGAAAGATGGGATCTGCGTTGGAATGCTTGACCGCTAAAATTTTGAGAGACGCAGGGTTAACTGTGTCCGTATTCAACGGTCATTATCCAAATCCAGATGGTGGTACAGATTTAGAGGTCGATATTGTCGTCGAGACAAAAGACCGAATTTTTTTGTTTGAGTGCAAAAAGAAACCCCTGACCAATCGTGCGCGTCGGGGAGATTCCTTAGCTTCGTTAGAGGATTTGGATCAGAGTTTTTTGAAGTTCACTGAGCAATTGGCTCGCCATGAAGCTGTCTTGCGTTCACAAGGTTTCTTAAAGTTCCGAAACGGGCAAGAAATTGAGCTTAACGATAGGAAGATAGAAAAATTCGGTATCAGCTTGTTTGATCATAGTTCTTTGCAGCATAGGGACATGACCTGGTCTCTGCTGGAGTTGTTGATAGGCAAAAATCTTGTGGTTGATGATCCAAAAATGGAAAGTGTTTGCAAGAGTATAAATCGAAAACTGAGCAATATTAATCGCAGCATTATTTCTATCATTGATTATCAATCTGGAAAACGTGAAAACTTACTTCACGATTTTTTAATGTCCACATGGTGGCTCAGTATTGATCAATTAAGTTATGCCATTTTTAAGAGGGGTGATTTATGGGAAGGCATAAAATACATTAGGCATCTGACAAAGAGATCGGGTGATACCATATACGATATTCATGCTTTCCAAGATTTGAGCGAAAATGTGGAGGCGATGTACAACGTAAGCGAAAAAATGAACAGTAGATCATTTGTATAAGCAAGATCATTGTCGTATTAGCGACCGCAGATCAGAGTTGTGTTCTGCAAAGGTTTATACGCTTTGATGATGTGCTTCTGATTGGTTTACGTTTAGTTGAATTTTTGAGTGCGACATGAATGGATTTCCGCCTGCGCGGAAATGACGAAGAAGAAGGTGTGAGAACGGCGTGTTTTGGCTTGGGAAGCCGCGCGATGGCAGCTTACGCCACCATCGCGTCATATTCTTCCTGCTTGTCGAGCCATTTTTGTTCGGTCATGGCGAGGTCATTTTCGATCTGGCCGAGTTCCTTTTGGATGTCGGCCAGTTTTTGGGCGTTGGCATCTTCGTACAGGGTCGGGTCGGCCATTTTTTCTTCGATGCCGGCTTTGCGCTCCGAGAGCTTTTCCATCTGTTTTTCAAGCTTTTCGACTTCGCGCTTGATGGGGGCGGCTATTTTGCGCTTTTCGGCGGCCTGTTGGCGTTCGGCCTTGCGGTCGCGTTTGGCGGGTTTGCCGTTGCTGTTTCCGTTGCCGTCGTCGCCACCGTTTTTGGCGGCACGGCGTTCCATGCGGGCACGATCGAGAAGATACTGGCGGTATTCGGCAACGTCGCCGTCAAAGGATGTGACTGTGCCATCCGCGACCAGAACCAGACGATCGGCACAGGCTTCGATCAAATACGGATCGTGGCTGATGATGATCACGGCCCCCTCATAGGCGTTGAGCGCATGGTTGAGCGCATCGCGGCTGTCGATATCAAGGTGGTTGGTCGGCTCATCAAGGATGAGCATATGCGGGGCATCAAGCGTCATCAGCGCAAACAGCAAACGGGCCTTTTCACCGCCTGAAAGGTCCTTGACCTTGGTGTCGCCTTTCTGGCCTTCGAAGGCAAAGCGGCCAAGCTGGGCGCGGACCTTGTGTTCGATGACATCGGGCATCAGGGATGCCATGTGCTGATAGGGGGTTTCATCACCGCGGAGCTCGTCGGTCTGGTGCTGGGCAAAATAGCCGATGCGCAGTTTGTTTGACGCATGCTTTTCCCCCGACATTAGGGTAAGCCGGTTGGCCAGAAGCTTTGCCAGTGTCGACTTACCATTACCGTTGGCACCGAGAAGGGCGATGCGGTCATCCATATCAATGCGCAGGCTGATATTGCGCAGGATCGGTTTGCCTTCTTCGTAGCCGACATCACCTTCGTGAATGTTGATCAGGGGTGGCGGCAGTTCCTTGGGGCTTGGGAAGTCAAAGGAAATGCCGCGATCCTCGACCACCGGGATGGCCGGGCCCATTTTTTCCAGCATTTTGACACGGCTTTGCGCCTGCTTGGCCTTGCTGGCCTTCGCACGGAAGCGGTCGATGAAGGATTGCAGATGCTTTTGCTGGGCGATCTGTTTTTCGTAATGTTTGGAGGCCAGTTCCATCTGTTCGCGACGGGTCTTGGCGAACTTGTCGTAATTGCCGCCATAAAGGGTGACGGTGCCGTCATGCAGATGGGCAATCGATTTGACCACACGGTTCAGAAGATCGCGATCGTGACTGATCAGGATGATCGTGCCGGGATAGTTGATCAGATAGTTTTCAAGCCAGATGGTGGCTTCGAGATCAAGGTGGTTGGTCGGCTCATCGAGCAGCAGCAAATCAGGACGCAGGAAAAGCGTGGCCGCCAAGGCAACACGCATGCGCCAGCCGCCCGAGAAATCATCGCATGGGCGTTGCTGGGCATCGCCATCAAAACCAAGACCCGACAGAATGGCGGCAGCGCGGGCCTCAGCCGTGTGGGCGTCGATATCGGCCAGACGTGTATGGACTTCGGCAATGCGGTGCGGGTCGGTGGTGGTTTCGGCCTCGGCCAGCAAATCGGCGCGTTCGGTGTCCGCCGCCAGCACGGTTTCCAGCAGGGATCGCGAACCCGCCGGGGCTTCTTGCGATACCACACCCATGCGGGCACGCTTGGACAGGACAATATCGCCGCCATCGCCAGGCAGGTCGCCCGAGATCAGTTTAAGAAGGGTCGATTTCCCGGCACCATTGCGCCCGATCAGGCCGACCTTGTGGCCATCTGGGATGGTCAGCGAGACCCGGTCAAGAATGACACGTCCGCCAATGCGATAGGTGAGGTCGGTAATTTGCAGCATTTTCGGTGGGTCTCTTGAACTGGTTTGCAGGCGCATTTGGCGCGGTTGAGGGGGAATCGCAAGGATTTCTGTGCTTTCAATAGGGCAGGTGCGGCTTTGACGCAAGGATTCTTCAAATTGTCATGACACGTGTGATTTGGATGACAGATCGGGGCAAAACCGGCGCTAAATCGCAGTTTTATGCCTTTTGGCGGCGTTTTGCAGGCGAAATGGGCCAATGCAACGGCTGCAGGTCTGGTTTGCGGGGGTAGAACTATGTGTTGCGTTGCGATCCAACCCCGTTTATATAGCGCCAACCTTCGGGTCTGTGGATCATAAGGGAGTTCTTATTTATGCTCCTTTATGTTCCGCAGGCCCTTTGTACTCGGGGGGCTTGTTCAAGGCCTTCTTTGGGGGTAACGAAATTTTACAAAGCTAGGTGAAACCAATGGCTGTCGAACGCACTCTTTCGATCATCAAGCCGGACGCAACGCGCCGCAACCTGACTGGCAAAATCAATGCCGTCATCGAAGAAGCTGGCCTGCGCATTGT
>Ga0207828_100404_pt1 | contig 15722 bp, 17 predicted proteins | sample TtaePargueraPR_11_FD_187276 | JGI IMG/M metagenome (GOLD analysis project Ga0207828, IMG submission 187276) | Aerobic enrichment media microbial communities from Bioluminiscent Bay, La Parguera, Puerto Rico - Tt and P2 (3) (SPAdes) | ecosystem: Environmental > Aquatic > Marine > Unclassified ...
AGCCCGTTATCCGAATCCCCAAATCAGTGTGCGCAGACAGTATTTCCGACTACGCGCATGATCAATACAGAATTGACACATTCACGTGGCTGTAAAGATCGCAGATTGTTGTTTTTACCGGTTTTACCGGGTTTTTCGCAGGTTCTTCTGATAATAGGCCCAGGCATGTTCGATGGTCTGGCGCGGTGATGGATAGTCCGGTCGCCAACCAAGCATCTCTTGCGCCTTTGCGGGATTTGCAACCAGTTTGGCCGGATCGCCAGGACGACGAGAATCATTTACCACTTTGAAGTCGCGACCGGTGATTTCTTGGCAAATCTCGATTATTTCGTTTACGGAACAACCTTCGCCCGTGCCGATATTGACGGCTTCAAAGGCGGCTTGCGTCGATGAGAGGACATAAGCCAATGCCTTTACATGCGCATTGGCAAGATCATCGACATGAATATAGTCGCGAATGCAGGTCCCATCCGGTGTGTCGTAGTCGGTGCCAAATATCTTGATGTGATCGCGTTGGCCCGCAGCCGTTTGCAAGACCAACGGGATCAGATGGGTTTCGGGATCATGTCTTTCGCCCGTGCGGCCTTTCGGGTCGGCACCGGCAGCATTGAAATAGCGCAGTGTGATGGCGTGAAAACCGTAAATATCGGCATAGTCCCGAAGCATGGTTTCGACCATGGCCTTTGAGCGGCCATAGGGGTTTTCTGCACGAACGTCGAGTGTTTCCGAAAGCAACCCGTCATCGCGGTTGCCATAGACGGCGGCGGTTGACGAAAACACGATGTGTTTGCAGCCATTGCGGCGCATCGCTTCAAGCAGGTTCAACGCCCCGGCGGTATTGACTTCGTAAAAGCTGGCCGGTTCCTGCATCGACAGGCCAGCCTCAATCAGAGCGGCCATGTGAATGACCGCAACAGGTTTGAAGTCTTCAAACGCCTTGTTCAGTGCAGCACCGTCGCGAATATCAGCCTGCACAAACGGAATATCTGATGAAACTGCATCGCGATGGCCGTTCGACAGGTTATCAAACACGATCGGCTGGTAACCATTTTCACGAAGCTTGATGCAAATATGCGAGCCTATATATCCCGCGCCGCCTGTTATCAGAATATTCTGCATGATTATGAATTACTTCTTATTCCTGAGCCGCGGCAAAAGATGTGCTCACATCACCTTTTTGCGCGCAAGCGATGCGGTTTTCGGGTTGATCAGTTCGCGGATCCAGTTGGCGGCCTCGATGACGATTGGATCTTTTTGCCGGGCCGGGCGGATCAGCAGGCGATACCACCAGTTCGAAATGAAATCCGGGAAATTAAGTGGCACCAGTTCGCCGCGGTCGACGTAGTTCCGCGCGACCACATCGGTGCTGGCGACGATGCCTTGACCCGCGCGTGCCGCTTCAAGCGCCCAGATATGGTGACTGAAGGTCCAGCAATCAGCCAGCGAAAAGCTGGCATCACTGAACCATTGTTCGATCTGGGAAAACTGTTCGCTGTCGCTGTCAATCAACAGGATGTCGCGGGGTCCCAGTTCGGCGACATCTACGCTGCTTGCGTCAAAGCCGCGCTTGGCCAGCCATTCGGGGGCAGCAAAGGCGGTATAGACCTCGGGCGTTAGAAGCTCGGTGACCCAGTCTTCGGGGCCGGGCAGGTCCTTTGGCGCTATTTGAAGGGCGAGGTCGATTTCAAGCGGATCAAGGCCATCATCAAATTCGATCTTGCGAAACTGTACCGGGATATCGGCGGGTAACCGGTCACGCAGGTTATCAAGCTCATAAAGCAATACGGTCAGGGCAGGGGTCGCCAGCGCACCGATGCGGATCGCCTTGCCCTTGTCGGGGCCGACTTCGCCAGTGATATCGGCAATGCCATCAAGCGCCTCTGTCAGGCGAGGCAAGAGAAGTTCGGCCGATTTGGTCAGCGTCAGTCCGCGGCCCTTGCGGGTAAACAGTACCACGCCAAGGTTTTCTTCAAGCTGGCGAAGTTGATGGCTGATTGCACTTTGCGTCACATGCAGTTCTTCGGCCGCCCCCTTCACACTCTGGTGGCGGGCGGTGGCTTCAAAGGCGACAAGGGCGCGCAACGGGGGCAGTTTTCTGCGCATCGGGTTTCCATCCGGACGGTATTTAACTGTTTTCTATTGTCTATCAGGCCTGATGAGAAATTGGGCCAAAAAAATCTCAACAATGGCTGAAAAAGCTTCATTCGTATTTTTCCAAACAAGCAGGCAATATCATCGCCATACAGGGTTTCCGGCCAAGTTATTTTGACGTCCCCTTGCGCCACCCAGCAAGCCAGTCGCCTCCCGACTGCCGGAAACCCCAGTATCCTCTCAAGAATTCGGGATTGATGATGGCTGCGATGCAACTAAGCGGTAATTTCCGCGGCGTCCTTTGGATGACGGCTGCCATGGCGTCGGGCGTTTTTGTCGATGTCTGTGCCAAGCTTGTTTCGCACGATGTGCCGACGGGGCAAATTCTTGCGATGCGCGCTCTGACCACGGTTGCAGTTTTTCTGATCATTGTCATGTTCATGGGCACGCGCCAGATCCGTACGCGCCGCCCGATAGCCCATATTGCGCGTGGTGTTCTGTGGTACGGATCGCTGTTCTTTGTGTTCTTTGCCCTGCGTCAGATGAGCATCGCGGAGGTCAATGCCTATCTATTTATCGAGGCGCTGCTGACCGTTATGATGGCGGTGGTGATCTTGGGCGAGAAACTGACGCCGCGCAAAATCATCGCAACCCTTCTGGGCCTTATTGGCGTGTGGGTAATGTGTGTTCCGCGCATGGAGGGTTTTGGCGTGCCGCTGGGTGTCGGGGCGGCATTGATCGGGGCGTTTTGCTTTTCGGCGCAAACCCTGTTTGCCAAGGTCCTGACCCGGACCGAGACCAACTTTTCCATGCTGTTCTGGCCACAGATCATTGCGGTCGTGATCTGGGTGCCGATTGCAATCCTCACCTGGCATCCGGCGTCACTTGCCGACTGGCTTTATGCATCGGGGGCCGGTTTTTTTGCCATGCTGACCAATTACATGGTGCTGCGTGCGGTTCGCGTGGCAGATGCCAGTGTGGTGTCGCCTGCAGCCTACACGGCCCTGCCGTTTTCGGTGGCGATGGATCTGATCTTCTTTGACATGCTGCCCATGCCGGTGATTTTCATCGGGGCAGGCATTGTGGTGCTGGCCGTGATGCTGCTTGATTACAAGGGCGGTGCCAAAGCGGTCGAAGATGCTGTCGAAGAAGAATTCGCCGAATTTGCCGAGACTAGCGAAATCGGGGATGAAGAAGCATCCCCGAAACCGGCAAAGGCCTGAGCGTCGGCAATCGACATTACCGATCACGGATCGTGTTTGGCTCGCGAATCATCCGGGGCCTGATCGCGGTCCTTAAGGCCGTAATCACGGATCACGCCTGCCACCCGCAAACGGTAGTCTTCAAAAATTGTATGATGGCCTTTGATCTGAGCACTGCGATGTTCGCCCAGGTTGCGCCAGGCGGAAATCGCGGCCTCATCGCGCCAGAAGGACAGCGATAATACCTTGCCCGGCGTGGTCAGGCTTTGAAACCGTTCGATCGAAATAAAACCATCCATGGTTTCAAGCACGGGTTTGAGATCACCGGCAATCGCAAGGTAATCGTCATAGTGCCCTTCGCGTGGTGTGACCTCGAAAATGACGGCAATCATGGTTTGATCAGCTCCGTATGCGGGGTGGAGGCAATTTTCAGAAACTGGCGTTCTTCGCGCAGGATAAATTTCTCACGCTGGGAGAATTCATAGTTTTCCCGGCCCAGCGGATCGTCCTTTAAGCGCGCGCGATAGGCTTCATAGGATGCCAGATCGGGCAAGTGATAGATACCATAGGCGGTCGAGACCGATCCTTCGTGCGGGGCGAAATAGCCGACAAGGTCTGCCCCGCAACGCGGGATGGCCTGACCCCAGTTGCGGGCATATTCCATGAAGGCGTCTTTTTTGTACGGGTCGATTTCATAGCGGATGAAACAGGTGATCATGACAGCGTCCTTTCAGGAGAAACATCTTGTTGGGTGACGCGACCCATTATCCCGATTGCGGCGCATCAATGCTTCGATTAGCATCGAACTATGAAAGAAGGACCAGATATTGCCCGCGTGGCTGCATTGCTTGGTGATCCGGCGCGCGCAAACATGCTGACCGCATTGATGAGTGGCCGTGCCCTGACCGCGACTGAGCTGGCGCAGGAAGCCGGAGTGACACCGCAAACTGCAAGCTCGCATCTGGCGAAGCTTGAGGCCGGTCAGATCGTAACCCCACGCAAACAGGGGCGGCATCGCTATTTCACGCTGAGCGGGCCTGATATTGTCGAGGCACTGGAAGTCCTGATGGGGATCGCCAACCGGGTCGGGCATAACCGGGTGCGGACCGGCCCCAAGGACCCGGAACTGCGCAAGGCACGCGTTTGTTATGACCATCTGGCCGGTGATATGGGCGTTGCGCTGTTTGATGGCCTTGCCAAACGCAAGCTGATTGAAAGCGACCTGAATGGTGTTACCCTGACGCTGGCCGGGGTCGATTTTGCCAGTGAATTTGGCATTGATCTGGATGGTTTGCGGGCCAAGCGCCGCCCACTTTGTCGGGAGTGTCTGGATTGGAGCGCCCGGCAATCGCATTTGGCTGGCTCGTTCGGCGCGGCCTTGCTGGACCGGTTTTATGATCTTGGCTGGGCACGGCGCGTGACCGATTCGCGCGTTGTGCGGTTTAGCGCTGCCGGCGAGAAATCATTCCGCGATCTGATCAATCCTTAAGGCTCGATCAATCCCCAAGCAAAGCGGCAACAAAGGCCGGAACCAGTTCGGTGGCCGGGCCATAATTGCTGTGATCAAAATTGGTGGCCCCGGAACTGGGTTCGAGATTGAGCTCGACCGTATCGGCCCCGGCTTCTTCATGCGCAACCTGTACAAACCCGGCCGCCGGATAGACATTGCCCGATGTGCCGACGGATATGAAAAGCCCGCAATCGCCAAGGGCTTGATAAATCCGCTCCATCTCAAGGGGCATTTCGCCAAACCACACGACATGCGGGCGCAAGCCACCGGCTTTGCCGCATGCGAGGCAGGGCGTTTCCTTGGCGAGGTCGCCGGGCCAACTGGCCAGAAGATCGCAGTGATTGCAGCGGATTTTCAAAAGCTCGCCATGCATATGGATCAGGTTTTTTGACCCCGCCCGGCCATGCAGATCATCAATGTTTTGGGTGACCAAAAGCACATCACCCGGCCATTCGGTCTCAAGCTTTGCAAGCGCGAAGTGGACCGGGTTTGGTTGCACATTGGGGTCATGCAAGCCAGCGCGCCTGTCATTATAGAAATGATGCACCAGATCAGGATCGGCAATAAAGGCCTCGGGCGTTGCGACCTCGGAGATATCGTATTTTGCCCAGATGCCGTCCGCGTCCCGGAACGTATGCAGGCCGCTTTCCTTGGAAATGCCAGCTCCGGTCAGGATGACAATCGGTGCCTTTTCTTCGCGCAGGATGTCAATCAGATCGGTTCGGAGCGGCATGGTGTGTGGTCCTGTGCTGGTGATCAGTACAGGTAGCCTAATGCAAACAAAACACCCCCGCCAAGTTTGTCTGGCAGGGGTGAATGCGAAACCGATCCGCTAAAACCGATTTATCGTCTTTAATGTCCTCAGGCGGAGGTATCGACGTTGCCGCCAGGTGCTTCGTCCTGTTTTGGCGCGTCGCCTGCCGGGTTTTTGGTGACACCAACCATAGCCGGGCGCAACAAGCGACCCTTGAGCATGTAACCGGCCTGCATGACCTGTGCGACATGGCCATCCGGGTATTCCGGGTGTGGCATTTCAAACACGGCCTGATGCTTGTTCGGGTCAAGCTTCTCGCCAAGCGGTTCGAGCTTTTCGACACCGTTCTTTTCAAGCGCCTTCAGAAGCGTCTGTTCGGTCATTTCAACGCCTTCGACCAGCGTTTTCATGCTTGGATCGGCGTTTGACGTGTCGCCAGCCGCATCAAGCGCGCGGCGCAAGTTGTCGCCAACATCAAGAAGTTCGCGGGCGAATTTGGTGATCGCATAGTTGCCGGCGTCTTCGACGTCTTTCTTTGCGCGACGGCGGGTGTTCTCCACCTCGGCAGCCTGACGCAACAGACGGTCTTTCAGTTCAGCGACTTCCGCTTCAAGCGCGGCGACGGGATCGTCGATGATGACATCTTCACTTTCTGCGTCCGTCGCCTCTGCTGCGACGTCGTCAGCTGCGGTTTCTTCTGCGGCGTTGATATCCTGCAGATCTTCCGGGTTGTTCTTTGCGGTTTCCGACATGGCTAACCTTGCTACTTTCACGTTGTGCGGCCTGACACGCAGCGCCGCGATTTATCCAATCAGTCGACCGACCAGCTTGGCGGTGTAATCGACCAGCGGAATGATCCGGGCATAATTGATCCGGGTCGGTCCGACAACCCCGATTGCACCCACAATGCTGCCTTCAGCATTCTGATAGGGCGAAATCACCATCGAAAGACCCGATCCGCCGAACAGTTTGTTCTCCGACCCGATGAAAATCTGAACGCCCTGGGCATCCGTCGTCACATCGAGCAATTCAATCATCTGATCGCGGGCTTCCAGCACGTTAAACAGGCGGCGCACGGTCTCAAGCTGTTCTATCGTATCGATATTTTCGAGCAGCTGGGATTGGCCCTTCACAATCAGGGACGATCCCTTGACCCCGCCGGCCCATGTTGCCAGGCCCGCATCAATCAGATTGGCAGAAAGTTCATCAAGCTCCTGCTTGAGGCGATCACGCTCCTGAGTCATCAGAAGGCGCGCATCATCAAGCGTCTTTCCAGCCAACCGGGTATTTAGATAGTTTGCCGCCTCTGTCAATGCCGAGGCGGGCAAATCGGGCGGAACATCAAGGATTCGGTTCTCGACACTGCCATTATGTGCCACCAGCACCGCTAGGACCTTGCCCGGCGACAGGGCCACAAATTCGATCTGTTTTAAGCGAATGCCATCGGTCTTGGGTGCAACCACCAGCCCGGCACAGCGCGACAGGCCTGACAGCATCGTGGTTGCTTCGCCCAGCATCTGATCGAGTGAATACCCCGCCTGTTCGCAATTTTTGGTCAGTTGGTCACGCTCGGCATTGGGGAGGTCGCCAACTTCCATCAGGGCATTCACAAACAGGCGCAGGCCTTTTTCGCTGGGCAGGCGTCCGGCCGAAATGTGCGGCGCGACCAGAAGACCCATTTCCTCAAGATCGGACATGACATTGCGAATGGTCGCCGCCGAGAGGTTTTCTGACATGCGACGCGCAATCGACCGCGACCCGATCGGCTCGCCGGTTTCGACATAGGCATCGACAATCTGGCGGAACACTTCACGTGACCGCGCATTCATGTCGCCCAGCAATGTATCGTCAAAATGCGCCATGTGTTGCGTGCCAATTGATCCAGATGGATGAAGCGTAAAACGTGAGGAGAATTTAGTCAGGCAAACGCATTGCGTCAATTGCACGCCCTATTGCTAAGCCATGCTTGTAAGTTTGGTCGAAGTTGTTGGTTTAACTGCTTTGCGCCAGGATTGCACCAGAGCAGATAAAAACATCCGGGGAAACTGCTGGACGTTTGGTGGGGCACATCTTACTTTGGGCCAAATTTTTCAGGACAGTTTCGCTTCGTGTGCGGGCAAGCAAGTCGCCACGAACGCAAGCCAAGACAACCAAGAGGTTCCTTCTCATGCGCCCTTCCGGCCGTACCCCCGATCAGCTTCGCGATGTAACGATTGAAACCGGCGTATCCAAATATGCCGAAGGTTCCTGCCTGATCAAATTCGGCGACACGCATGTGATCTGTACCGCCACGGTCGAAGACAAGGTGCCGGGCTGGATGCGCAATTCCGGCAAGGGCTGGATCACAGCCGAATACGGCATGCTGCCGCGCGCAACCGATTCGCGTATGCAGCGCGAAGCCGCCCGCGGTGGTCAGTCCGGCCGTACCCAGGAAATCCAGCGCCTGATTGGTCGTTCAATCCGTGCGGTTGCCGATATGAAAGCCATGGGCGAAATGCAGATGCGCCTTGATTGCGATGTCATTCAAGCCGATGGCGGTACGCGCACCGCATCAATCACCGGTGCCTATGTTGCGGCCCATCTGGCGTTTCAAGGCGTGCGTCGCCTTGGCCTGATCAAGGAAATCCCGCTGACCCAGCCGGTCGCGGCCATTTCATGCGGCATTTATGAAGGCGAAGCGGTACTGGATCTGGATTACGCCGAAGACAGCAATGCCGGGGCTGATGCCAACTTCGTGCTGGCCGGCAATGGCGGCATTGTTGAAGTGCAGGCAACCGCCGAAGACGTGCCGTTTGATCGCGCATCCTATGATCAGATGTTCGCGCTGGCGGAAAAAGGCTGCAAGGAATTGTTCGCCAAGCAGCGTGAGGCGCTTGGCCTTTAAGGCCACGTAGTTTTAATGGCGGGCATTGGGCCTGCCGTTTTTTCGAATCAGTTGGATATCGCAGTTTCAGGCAAGACCATGGCCCGTCGTTTCGCGGAAAAAAAACTCGTCATCGCTAGCCACAACAAAGGCAAGATCAAGGAAATCGCCGAACTTCTTGAACCGTTTGGCATTGAGGTCTTCTCGGCCGGTGAGCTTGACCTGCCCGAACCCGAAGAAACCGAAAAAACCTTCATTGGCAATGCGCAGCTGAAATCGACGGCGGCGGCCAATGGGGCTAATCTTCCGGCCCTTGCCGATGACAGTGGTTTGGCCGTTTCTGCCCTTGATGGCGCACCGGGTATTTATTCCGCGCGCTGGGCCGGGCCGGACAAGGATTTCGACATGGCGATGGAGAAGGTCAAGAACGGTATTGGTGATCATCCGGACCGCCGGGCATCGTTTATCTGTGCCCTGTCACTGGCTTGGCCGGATGGGCATGTCGAGAATTTCGAAGGCCGGGTCGAAGGCGAAATCGTCTGGCCGAAACGCGGCGGCCAAGGTTTTGGCTATGACCCGATTTTCCAGCCCAAGGGATATGACGAAACCTTTGGCGAAATGGACCCGGCGAAGAAGCATGAAATGAGCCACCGGGCCGATGCCTTCCGCCAGTTGGTCAAGGCCTGCTTCGAAGACTGATTTCAGGTTTAACCACCTGCATTGAACTTATGCACGCATCGCGGATGTTATCATCGGCGGTGCGTGTTAGTTTATCGGCCAACATTCCCGCGTTTGAAAAGAGTTCCGCGTGTCCGCAGCCTCAAGTGAAACCGTGCCGTTTGGCATTTATATCCACTGGCCATTCTGTCTGTCGAAATGCCCTTATTGCGATTTCAACAGCCATGTCGCGAACAGCGTCGATCATGTGCGCTGGCGCAAGGCCCTCCGGTCGGAGCTGGCGTTTGGTGCGGCCCGCCATCCGGGGCGGACGGTGGGCTCGGTGTTCTTTGGCGGCGGCACGCCATCCCTGATGGATCCGGAAACCGCCGGGGCCTTGATTGACGACATCAAATCCTTCTGGCCGGTGACGGATGATCTTGAAATCACGTTGGAGGCCAATCCGGGCACGGTCGAGATTGACCGGTTCTCGGCCTTTGCCGCCAATGGCATTAACCGAGTGTCGATTGGCATTCAGGCACTCAATGACCGCGATCTTAAATTCCTTGGTCGCTTGCACAGTGCCGAGGAAGCCATGCGGGCTTTGGATGTCGCGACTTCGGTGTTTGATCGATTTTCCTTTGATCTGATCTATGCAAGGCCGGAACACGATCCCGAGGCATGGCGCAAGGAGTTGCGTGAGGGGCTTGAGATCGCCAATGGCCATATCTCGCTCTATCAGCTGACCATTGAGCCGGGCACACAGTTTTATACCCTTCACCAGCGCGGTGATCTGGTCGTCCCGGGCGAAGACCTTGCGACCGAACTTTATGAGATCACCCAGGAAGAAACCGAGCGCGCGGGCTATCGTTGTTACGAGGTTTCCAACCACGCCAAACCGGGTCAGGAAAGCCGCCATAACCTCGTCTACTGGCGCTATGGCGATTATCTTGGCATCGGTCCGGGCGCACATGGCCGCGAGGCGGTGGTGGGCGAGGGTGGCCGTACCACGCCGATGGCCGTCCGCCGTCACCGTGCGCCTGATATCTGGCTGGACCGGGTGGAAAAGCATGGTCACGGCACACAGGAAGAAACCGCGCTTGAGGCTGATGAACGTCTGCTTGAGATGGTGATGATGGGCCTTCGGCTCAATGAAACCATCCCGACGGAACGCTTTAACCGCATTATCGGCAAGGGGCCGGGTGATGTTCTGGCAAGTGATCGGCTTGAAACACTTATCGAGTCTGGTGATCTGATCTGTGATTCGGCGGGCTTGCGTGCCACCGATCAGGGCAGGAACCGTTTGAACGGTGTTCTGGCCTATTTGTTCGACCACGCGGTGTAAGCCCGAAACCCGCAAAATGCCAAGAAAAACCGCACGATTGGCGGGGGTCCGCAATTGGGTGCAGGAAGTTTCACCAAACCATCAAAAAGTTGGTTGACACTTAAGCCTGACCGCGTATATTCCGCCCCGTTCCGGCGGAAAACCCCGGACAATACCTAAGCCCCTATGCCCAGGTGGCGGAATTGGTAGACGCGCTGGCTTCAGGTGCCAGTGGCCTTAAGGTCGTGGAAGTTCGAGTCTTCTCCTGGGCACCATACCCCAGCACATTTTTGATGTGTTGGGGTATTGTCGTTTTGGGCATTCTGACTTTTTCAATTATTGATTTCGTGGTGTTTTCTTTCGGGTTATTAATTGAGAAGGATATCACCTTAAACTTGGAGGGGTTCATTGGGGCACTGCAATTTACGTAATCGTAGATGCACAAGCGTTAGTGGGGAAAACTGGAGTTGGGTACGATTTTGGCAGCGCTTACCAAGACGCGCCGCGCTTGCCCTGTATTCTATTCCGAGATACGCACTTGAGAAATACTATGGCTGCGGTCCATTCCATATCACCCCAGCCAAGTATAAACAGTATTGCCTTGACATTGTTGCTTATTTGAACAGCCGCCCCAACCGTGGCAGCATAATAGATATCGGCTGCGGTTTTGGAGACGTTCTCCTGAAGGCCAAATTCAAACATCGCGTCGGTCTCGATCACAAACAATGCGTGCTGGATGCTCTGCGATTCTGCGCCCGCATCACGGGCCGGTCTCGAACCCTTGAGACGCGCCTCTACAAGTTTGGCGAAGGGCTGCCGATCGACGGTCACTTTGACTACATCGTGATCTGCAACTGGATCCACAATATCGCTCCAGATGTCCTACGCGACGCATTTGAGGCTATGTTCCACGATAATCTCAACCCCGACGGTGAGCTGATCTTCGACACGGTCTCGGGGGAGCACTATCCCTACCAGCACGACGAGAAGTTTTTGTCAGAGAATATCAACGCCGACGTATTTGTCATCGGCGAATATACCAACGGACACATCATTGGAGGTGGCTCGAGACGGGTTGTCTCGTTGCGTAAGTATAATCCGGCTTCGGGAATTCGGTCTTCACCGACGAAATAATCGTCGTAATAGAGTTTGGTTTATAAGAAGCTCTGCCCATGGTCTTTAGTGAAAATGCGTCGACGTGGCCGCCATTATGCGGGTATTGAAGCACCTGGTTCAAAAATCTGGATAACGCTCAAATCGGGTTTTCCCTTCGCGTGAAATCTGCCAGAGTTTCGGAACAGTTGTTTCTGATTAAACGCATGTCACAAAAATCGTTGATCTTACATTTCCTTAAATCCATCGGCGGACTATCAACTCCAACGTTGGTTGCCATTCACAGGAATGCTGGAGCCAATATTCATTCAACAGGCACCAGAAAATGGGCGACATGGGCCAGGACTGAGCGTTCTTTTCTTGGTTTTCCGTCCGATTACACTTAATAAATTATTACCCGAAAGCTAACCAGACGTTCTGGTATTGGGCGCAGAACATTTGCTGCAAGGGTCCTAATTTCCATTAACTGCAGGTGTCGTACAATTTTACCTTAAAAGTTGTTTGACTAGAGGTAGAAATTGGGATTTTGTTCCGCGTCGCATCAAATTTCAGATAATTTAGAAAGGGAGAGTTATGGGCCAAGGAGACGTCGTAATTGAAGATGCCCAATGGTTGATTTCAAGAAAACCGGAAATTTTTAAGGATCTGGCAAATAAAAGTATTCTTGTTACAGGCGGTGCTGGGAAAAGTGAAAGTGCACGGTCTTGGATATATCTTGATCGGTGTGTTGCGCAGCCTTTAATACCAATCAAAGTCCTGTGAATGGTTTATTATTAAGTATTAATGATATTCTTCAGATAATTAGCCTATGCTATGAGCGCACCGAAATCTTCCAAAAATTGATCAGAGTTTAAACTCAGGTTTTAATATAATTGGAGCTTAGTCTATTAACAAAGATATTTGATCAAAGATCTTTGTTAGAAAATTACAAGCTTATCTAGGCGTCATAATTCAGGACATACTAGTGGTGAGTGAGCTGTGACTATTATGGGGAATGATTGGTATTTTAATGTTTTCAAGAGCGGCTTGACTGGTTACAAGCAGAAATCGACTTAAAAATGAGCTGCGAAAACTATGCAACCCGAAGTCAGTTTTGTTCTGCCCGTCTATAACAAAGAAAATGCTCTTCGTTATTTCTTCGCGTCTTTGTTGGATCAGACGGGCGAAATACCTTTTGAGGTCGTTTTCGTAGATGACGTGTCGACAGATGGTTCTCTGGCGATCCTTGAAGAATTTTCAGCGAAGCACGACTTTGTTCGGGTAATCAGCAATACAGTTAATGCGGGTCCATCAATTCGGCTCAACCAGGGAGCCAAGACCGCAAATGGCAAATACCTAGCACTGTTTGACTGTGATGAAATTCTTGCGCCAAATGCGCTTGAGATGCTGCATTCACTTGCAAAACAGCACAATGCCGACATGGTGCACGGTCGTTGCCGCAAGACGACCGAGCCAATTGATAAAGTGGTAGCTCCCCGGATTAGGCAAGATTTCAAGCTTAGCATCCACCAGGATCCGCTTGAGAGGGTCCTTGGTCGCGGTATGGTGCGGATGACTTGGCTTGTTGAACGGGATGTTTTCATCGCCGCAGGCGGATGCGATGAGACGGTCTTTGTTCAGGATGAATCGTTGCCGTTGCGGCTTTCAGCACATGCAAAGTGCCTTCTTGATACGGACATGATTCTCACGATGGCGCCGGACGTCGGGAGCCACATTTCGCAAAATACCCTGCAGCAGAATCATGATCGGTTTCTGGTCCATTTGAACTTTCTGGAGTCCCACCCGGAATTGTCACGCGAAACGCGCGTGAAGCTCTATCGCAAGTGTGTTTCGGCTCTGAAAAAGGCGCGCCGCGATGGGGCACCTATTCCGATGATACCTTTGTTTGTTCGCTATGTTGCGGGGAAACTCGGATTTGTTGATCCTGACCCCTCAGCACTGCAACCTTACCGGAATATTTTTCAATACTTATCAAACATCCGCCATATTAAAGAAGTGAACTGCTGAAGATGACCTCGCTTGATCGAAAGTTGCACCTAGCGGCCAGTTTTTTGCTGCTTTGCCTTCCGGCATTTTTGATATTTTCCCGCGCAGTCGCTGATTTTTCGGTTGTTCTGATTGGTGTGATTTTTCTGGTGCGATCCTGGTGTGCCAATGATTGGTCTTGGGCGCGCGAAAAAGACATTCTGGTTCTTCTTATTATCTTTGTGCTGATGAATGTCTTGGTCTCGCCTTTTGCTGAGTATGTGGTCAAGAGTTTCGGGCGTTCACTCAGTTGGCTCAGGTTTATTATATTTTATGCGGCAGTAACCCGTTGGGTTTTGTTAGATGAGCGCACGATCCGTCGATTTACTATTGTTGTGCTGTCCACGATGGCGATTGCTGCGTTCGATGCACTTTACCAGTTCTTTGCCGGTGTTTCCCTGGTATCCGGGCAGCCTATGACTGGCCGTTTAACCGGGCCTCTTGACCGGCCAAATATTGGTATGTATCTGGCCAAATTGGGTCTTGCTGCCGGTGCGTTGGGTTTCGTTGTTTACGCTCGTGGGCAATCCAACAAGCTTTTCCTAGCAACGTGTTGTGTGTCACCTCTTTTGCTAATGGTTGTATTTTTGAGTGGTGAGCGAGCAGCAAGTGTGCTGACATTGTTGGCTCTTTTACTGGTTACTTTCAGTCTGCTTCTTTCTGGAAAACTTGCACGTAGGGTAGCGGTTGGGTTGTCGTTGTGCAGCGTGGCGGCATTGACATTTCTGCTCATAACGAGCGAGCGTATATGGGGGCGGGTTGAAGAACTGGTCAACGTGCTTTCAGACTATACCGACTCAATTTATGGTCAGCTCGCGTTACTGGGACTACGTTTCTTTGGTGAGAACCCCATAACCGGAACTGGAATGGGCAATTTTCCTTTGGTCTGCAAAGATTATGTGCAGCAAGGATTGGATGGCAACCTTTGTCACCCGCATCCACACAACTTTTACATCGAATGGTTGTCGGATACTGGTTTGATTGGCACCATTCCATTTACCATTTTTATGGTGATTTTGTACTGGAACGGCGCGAAAGCCCTTTTCGGGCCGCGTGATACCAGGCTACTTGGCGGACTTTATTTGGGGGTTATGGTGATGTCGCTATTTCCCCTTTCAGTGACGCAAAGCCTGTTTTCAAACTGGCCTGCGATGCTTGCGTGGTTGTCGATCGCAACTACTGTCGCAGCAATCAGGTTCGCAACACAAAAGTCAGACTGAGCAGAGCGTTCTTCTTTCGAGCCGAACATGGGCGACTTTTGCGATGCGATGCGCGGTTTGCTGTGTTAAGAACAGGCAAATTTTGACATTTGGAGAACCGCGATGACCAATTTCCTCCATCTCGGAGATCTGCCGGGTGACCTTGACCTTGGAAAGGTTGTGGCCATTGACAGTGAGACCATGGGCCTTAACCCGCATCGCGACCGTTTGTGTGTCGTGCAGCTTTCAAGCGGGGATGGCAACGCCCATCTGGTCAAGTTTGATGGGGAAGATTACAGCGCGCCGAACCTCAAAAAGCTTCTGGCTGATCCGTCGGTGTTGAAGCTGTTTCATTTCGGGCGTTTTGACATCGCAGTAATGGACAAATATCTCGGCGTGCGCTGTGCGCCGGTTTATTGCACGAAAATTGCGTCTAAACTGGTGCGCACCTATACCGACCGTCATGGTCTGAAGGATGTTTTGCGCGAAACCGTCGGGGTCGAGATTTCCAAGCAGCAGCAGAGCTCCGACTGGGGTGCAGCCGAGCTTTCCAAGGAACAGATCGATTACGCGGCATCCGATGTGCTGTATCTGCACAAGGCCAAGGAAGAGCTTGATCGCCGTCTGGCGCGCGAAGGGCGTAACGAGATCGCGCAGGCCTGTTTTGACTTCTTGCCGACCCGCGCGACGCTTGATCTGGCGGGCTGGGAAGAAACCGATATTTTTGCCCATTCATAAGGTCGGCATAAGGCCGGTTAACCGTCTGTGAAGATTGGCGGTGTATGGGGGATGCAATAGAATTGACCCCCACGCCAACCGGGTTCATAGTTTTGGCCCAATGATCTTGCAAGATGGGTCAAATAGCCTATCTCCGGGCGGGAAACGCTAACAAGAAACAGATGACAGTGACCCCAGTCTCAAAAGACGTCTCATACGAGTCCCCCAAAGAGCCAGCACCGGCCAGTGACGCCGATCTTGCCATCG
>Ga0207828_100408_pt1 | contig 15394 bp, 14 predicted proteins | sample TtaePargueraPR_11_FD_187276 | JGI IMG/M metagenome (GOLD analysis project Ga0207828, IMG submission 187276) | Aerobic enrichment media microbial communities from Bioluminiscent Bay, La Parguera, Puerto Rico - Tt and P2 (3) (SPAdes) | ecosystem: Environmental > Aquatic > Marine > Unclassified ...
AGCGCCTGCCACTGCGCTTTAGAGCGGTATGCTCGACTCATAAATCACCTCGTTGGTTAGAACGTGGCGATAAATTAGGCTATCTGCAACGTGGTGACTAGGCGTGGTTTATGCGACGCTTACAAAGTAAAAGGTGATGTCCTTAATTTAAGTGCACAGCAGTGGCGATGGTTACTCGAAGGCCTCGATAACACACTGACGAAAGCGAGCGTCAATCGCAAACCGTGGCGTATCTAGTTCAAAGCTGCCGGAGGGACTCTTGACTGTTTTGGCATCGGCCGTTCTTGCGGTTAGATTGCTCTTTATTACTGAGATGCTCTTCAAGCTCAGCTTGCATCGAGACTTCGGTGAGTTGTTTAATAAGCGGTATCAGGATGCCGTCTTTGCCCGTTAGGCTTTTGCCTTCACGCAACAGCTTTAAATCGACATCCATATCGAAATTGGTTTTGGTCATATGTCATCTCTTTTTTGCTTAGTTTAACGAAATGACACAGAATTCTGAACACTACCGAAAGAAAGCACTGTCCGTTTCAGCGGGGGCAATTAAAAATATAAAACCATCAGTAGCTAGCAATTCTCCATCTTATCTTGACTTTCATTGTTAGCTTTCCCATATATTTCTTCAAACATATTTACACAAGGAATGGTTTTATAAAAATTCAAGCATGCCTTTTCATCGCTATAATAAAACAGAAGATGACAATACATAACAGGCAAAACCTCTTTAATGAACCTTTCCAAATAAATTGCCCCCTGCAACATTAGTAAAACATCAAAAACATCACTTACAGTGTATATGCTTCTTGCCTCAGTGAAATCACGTTTTTCATTTTCAACCTCATCCAATACTTTCGGACACTCAACTTCAACCATTCTATGAATAAAGTTAAAACTCAAAAGCATTTTCAAGAACTCTAAGTACGACAAAGGGATAACTTTTGTCTTTCGATAATAACACACCAAAAGCTCGTTAATCCTTACTTCTAACTCTCTTCTAGTCATGAGGTAATTAATATTTTTTGAATTTCTAAACTTTTTAACAATAAAGTCATGACTTATAACATCATCATAAGAATACAGTGTAGGAACTGGATAAGATTTATAGTTTACTTCCTGTCTTATATGCATGTGCTCGTGTGTAACAATCTCATCATAGCTAACACCATTATTAATTATTTTTTCTTGATTAACATAAACAATGTTATCGTATTTTTCAAGGTTTAACATATAACCAAACGCATTATTACTCTTCTTAAAACTTTTTAAAAAAATTGATAAAAAAACTTTCAGAACAAATACAAATATAAATATAAAAACAAAAGGAAGAAGGACAAAAAGTAGCGCAGCACGAGCTATTGATCCGCTTTGTTCAATTAGAGATTTTGACTTAAAATCAGCAAATATTGAGCGAATAATATTCAGGAATTCTTTTTTTGATTTTCTTAGCTTTTCTGCTTGAATCTTTACCTGACGATCCTTAATTAAAGGAGCTTTTGAATCCCCAGAAAAAAAACACTTTAGAAGAAAAATCCCTTCGCTAATTGAAGTTTTGAGATTGTTTTTAAAGGTCATTTTAATTATATAAAAATACTCTGATTTCAAGTCTTCTCTTGCTTTTATACCAATTGGAGGGAATTCACCAAAGTCCTTTTCGAATTGCTGCCATGAGCTTATTTTATTTTTTTTTATCATTATTTATATCCATAAGTTCGATGTTATTTTGAAAAATAAAAGAATTCCATTAGAAGATTTCCCTAGCCTATTGACTCAAGAGGGTAAGACGAGCGCCTTTAGTCTTCCGCCAAAGTTATTTTCTTATCGTTCATGAACTAGAAACTCACTTGGCTTACCATAACTGGATAAATACAGCCCCTGAACTGCACGTGTGCCCGCAACATGAAATAAAGCTCGCTCGTTCAGTTCGTGAGATCTTGATTCTACGGGGTCAGCGGTTAATCCGGGGATATTTAATGGCACTGTTCCATCGTTGCAGCCGACTAAAAACACGTATTTGAACTCAAGGCCTTTAACGCGATGCATCGTGGCAACTCGAATTCCGGTTTCTCGGTAAGTATCTGTGGCATCACGTTTAACTTGAGCTACTTCGACGTCGTTGTTTCGCAAATATTGAACAGGCAAGTTTAGCGCACGTTGTAATCGCCCCACTAAACAAATATCGCGCGGTGGAACACCTTGGTCAACAAGTTGGTTTATCTCGGTGAGGAGCCATTCAGCTTCCTTTTCTGCACTATCAAAATGTTTTACTACGGGATCGTTACCAGTTATTAACGACCGGTAACCCTTCACAGAGTCGACTCCATCATCAAGATCATCAACATCCATCCCTTCTAACACTGCTGTTGCATACCTGCGTATTTTATCCGTAGTGCGGTAATTAATTCTGAGTTTCCGGCCTCGGCCAACAATATCAATGCCACATTTTCCTAAAGATGCTTTGCGGCGATAAATACGCTGATGCCCGTCGCCCACTAGGAAGAGATCATTTTGTCCTCGTTCAACCAGTGTTCGAATCAGCTGTAATACCTCCGAGCCCAGGTCCTGTGCTTCATCGACTACTGCAAATTTAAACGGTCTTACTGCTGCCCCGTCATTAATCAAATTAATTGCTAAAAATACAGCATCAGAATTAGTGAGTAATCCGTTCTGATGTAACTGAAACCGCATTTCTTCAAATACAGGCCAAACTTTACGACGAATAGCCCGCGTCAACGCGGTGCCCCTTCCTACCCTCTTAGCTCTGAAATATTCTTTCTCAGTCATTATTCGCTGAGGCAACACGACCTGATAAAACTCCTCAGCATAAAACGTATCGGGTAACTCAACATCAGAAGAAGTCAAGTTCATTGCTCGTTCCCAACATTTGTCGTAAGCATCTGAGCCTGGGTAAACGATCCGTGATGGCTGATTTTCGCGTTTTAAAAACCGTATTAACCATTTGTCAATGTTGGTCACTTCAATCTGTTTCATTTCACTGCTTGTGCAGATTTTTTTTAGATTTGCCTCGATATCAAGCGCCAAATTATGCGTGTAAGTCGTAAATAAAAGCCGTTCGCCAGCGGCTAACCGGTTTTTAACCAACCATTTTGCGCGGTGCATTGCGACAACAGTTTTACCAGTTCCTGCTCCTCCAAGAACACGGACAGGTCCGTTCCAGTCCCGCTCAACTAACGAGCGTTGGTTTGGATGAAGGAATATGCGCCACTGCTCCAATGGTGCATTTAGCATTTCAGTCAGTTCTTCATCGTCGGTAACCATCGTAAAGTGGCGTTTAGTCTGGCAGCGCTCCAATGCCGCTTTTATATCAGTAGTATCTACAGTCTTAGCTGCAGTAGGTAGCCCATATTCTTGCATGACTTCATCTAAGCTCAGCCCTTCCGCAAGAAACGCTAAGGCTTCATAGGCTTCTACAGGTAACTTCCCCGAAATACTTTCAAGCTCATTAAGTGAGCGAATTTTTTTGACTTGTTGTAATCGTTCTTCCGGTACTCCAAGGCGTAGGAACTCTCTGTCTCGTATAGAGAATAGCGGCTCCGGTCTAAGGCTCTCTTTATTTGGATCAGCATCAAGGTCGATTGCTGGCTCATCCGAGTGCAGTACTTCATAAACTTGTAAGCTACCTGTAGCAGGATTAACTTCACAACGATTTTTTCTCGCCCAATCATAGGCGTCATCATGTTTATCCACCCACATAACAACGTAAACATTGCCGCTATCAGGCTTAAGCACAATTCCGCGATAGTCTTGATCTATTCGAACTGAGCGAAAATTACTATTAGCCGCGTCGTTTATCTTTTCGTAGTTAATCCCTGGAGACATCGGATCAGCTCGAAACTTATGCACAAATTCATTAACTTTCTTTTGTTGAGCCTTAGGTAACTTCGCAAAGGCCATAAAAAAGTCTTGGGAGATTGCTACGTTTAAGTTACTCATGAGTATGATTAAGCCTCATTTAACGTTTAAGCCGTTTTGCGTTCTGCTAAATCTAATGGCAAATCATGCAATCAGAATACTTAATTTTAGCGAGCGTAAATCGTCAAGCTAGCCCCTAAAAGCCAGACTCAAGAACTTCTTCCACAGTTTTGATTCGCCACCCTGGGAGATCGATTTTATCTTCACTTAGTAATACAACTGCAAAACGGCGCTCTGGCCAAGCGGCTTCAAACATCCCCAGAACTTCATCTTTATCATTCTGAGGCTCAAAACCAAGTTCGGGCATTTTCCAGCCTTGTTGCTTTGCCAGATCCAATACCCCAAAAATCGCAGGATCGGCATCAGCCATTACTTCCTCCCAGTCGATACTAGATATTGTCGACTGTTGTTTTCGTAATTTAGTAATTATTTCCATATCCTCACGATTAACGTGAATGTGTTCGTGCAAAGGCTCTTTACGGTGACAATCAGCACATAGAGGTTTTAGATTAGCTGGTGAATTATCACCTTTTACACCATTGATATGATGGACATGCAAAATGTGTCGGTGACTGTTTAAGTCGATTTTGCATCCCTGACAAATATAGTTGACAGTTTCTCTCGCTCGGCGTGATATATCTTTCCAGTCTTCCGAGTACTTTTGCTGATCAATTCTGAACGAGCGCGGTACAAACTTAAAAAATGAACTATAGGTTTCGAAAAACTCAGGGATGCTGAAATTCTGGAAAATTGCACTTGGATTACGTGTCGTTCTGTAGCCTTTGTAATTTAATTTGCGTAAACAATTCATACAGACTCTGAGTGGAACATCCGCTTGTTCAACGGGGCCTCTATAGTAACGTGAACCACTAATCGTAAAGTTGCCTGATAGATCATTTGTTGCGGTATAGCGATCTATTCGCTTTTTGTTCAGCATATCCTCCATGGTTGCGCACCAACTGACATGAAAACGCCGACCCTGTGTGGGATCTTTAATTACCTTATCAAGCGAAGACCCATGATCCGGTATATAAAGCAAAACCTGACGGCCCTTATACGACGCTATTCCCGTACTAAAGTCCAGCTCTTTAATACCGACATCAATACCGTCCTCTAACAAGGTATCAACCTCGGTAAAACGGTATTGGTCCAGCGACACCGCAAAATCAGATTCTTTGCGGGCTATACGCGCGGCGGCTTTTTTTAACTGACTGAAATCGACATCGATTTTCATGCTAGTCGCCTAGTATTTTTCGAATTTGGGTCTCGGCATTCGTCATTACCCTAAAAGACACCCGACGCGATGCTCGCGGCCGTTCGTTGCCCTGTTCGTCCACAATCAAACGCGATGACGAAAAACCAACAGCAGCGACATTTTTTTTAACCCATTCACGAGAATCACTGCGCGGCGGGATCAACTCATAGACATAAGCCAGTACCGACCGTGTTCGACCTTGAGACAACGCCATATTGTTGAAATACGCAATCGTATCAGACGCATCGCCCCATGAACTGTCGGTATGCCCCTCGATGCGAATTTCGTCGATATGCTCCTTGAAGTTATCTAACACATCCAGGTAACGCGGGAAAAAATCATCCAAAATATCCTGGAAACGCGGTTGAATTTCAATCTGATTTACCGGGAACAGCACCTCCGGGCTTTTAAATTGAAACGCCAAAGTCTCCTTGTCTATCTCGGCTTCCCATTCATCAAGATCTTTTTCAAATTCATTCATGAGCTCTTCGTAAATCGCAACCTGCGTATTCTGATAAGTGACCGCAATCTCCTGTATCCGCTCTTTTTCGACTAGCACATAGCGCATAAAAGTCACTGATATAAACAGAAACACCATCATCAGTCCGGCCATAAGGTCGGATACGCCCATCCAGTGTTCACTGTCCTGCCGGGCACCGGTTCTGAATTTTCCAAATACCGACATAGGTTAAGACCCCTGACCCGGTTGGTTACGTAACACGGCATCCATTTGCTTAACTAAGCGTTCATAGTCTGAGGTGAAGCGATCAGTCACCTGCGTCAATGCGCTACCCATATTGCGGACCACTTGGGTGACTTCATCACTCATTTGCTTATCTAACACTTCAATTTGCTTGCTGATGCCTTGGCCCGTGGTATCAACGGCATCCTGTACTTGCTTGGGTATCGCCCCGACGGACTGTTGTACAGAATCACGTACCGTGCTTAACACTTCACCGACGGCTTGCTCCAGGCTGCTTTGTAAATCGCGCGCGCTTTTTTCCAAGTGCGAAACCATCGTCTTGTTGGTTTCCTGAAGGCCATTACCACTTTCTTGAATCACTCGGTTAAGCTCGTTTTCCATATTGCCAACTGATTTTTCAATACTCGCTTTGATACCATCCAACGCTTTATCGATTGAGTCATCAACCGATTCACGCAATGTGGTTGCGCCTTTTTCTAAGGAGGTCATCATGTCACGAGCCGCAGAGGAAATACTGTCAGCGGAGTCCAACAACGATTCTTTTATCTGATCCGAGTTAGCCTGTACGTCGTTCGCAACTGTCTTCATTGATTCATTGGTGGAGCGAACTGATTCACCAAATTCTGTAGCGCCCTCAAGTAAGGCAACTTTCATCTTGTCAGATGATTCGGCCAGGTTTTTGATGACGCTGTCCAATTGGGTTTGAATTTCTGGCATCGCTTCTGTAGCACGTTGTTTAAGCGTAACAAAAGCCTCTAAATGACGTTGTAATTCTTGGATCTGGTGCTGATTGACTTCGAGAACTTGCTTCATTTCACCCATAGACTTAGGAATTTCAGCAGACTTTTCGCTGATATCCGAAACAGCGACTCGCGTACTATCAATGGCTTTTACACCCTCCCCATAGTGTTCAGCCATTTGTTCCATCTGTTCCATGTACTGTTGCTGCCAGTCGACCAGCTTTTTCACTGATTCATCCAGGCGTTTGAAGTTTTCACCAAACTGCTCGGTTAGGTTGTTATTAAAGTCGACAATAACTTCTTTTAACGCCTCAATGACAGTTTCTGTGGCTGATTTCGACAGCAAATCTGCGAACTCGCGCATTTCTTTAAACAACTCTTCTTCAAACTCCTTGCGCTGTTTGCGCTCATCGTCGCGTGAGTCCCGTAGTTCCGTTCTAAAACGCTGAATCGAACCTGCCAATGAGGAATCTTCTTCACCGCCAATCACATCACACAGCTCTTCCAACAATTCGTTCGATAAACGCAACTCGGAGTGAATGTGATTGGGTGTGATCTCATCAGGACTTTCAGCGTTCTCACGACGTTGGAAGAAAAAGCGAGAGTCAGCGACCTTGAATATGATAGCAGCTGCCATACCCGCAAGACTGGTGATAAAGGCTGTTTTCAAACCACCAAGCAGGTTGGGAATGGACTCGTTAATTTCTTGCGCGTTACCAAAGTTAAAGTCGAGAAGACCAATAACAATACCCGTAAACGTTCCTAAAATGCCGAGAGATGTTAAAATGTTGGGCGCCTGGTAGGTAAATTGCGTGTGATTACCTTTATAAGCCTGATGCAAGGCATAACCCAGTGCCGCTAAGATTAAAATAATAAAGACTTCAGCCACAGCCGAGGCCGAAACGCCCCGCAGCAGTCCTTCAATAGTATTACTAAACATACTCTCTCACTTCCCTGTAATTGTTCTAAATAGATATTTCAATGAGCTTGGTTGCTTTTTGATGCATCTTCAACAGCAAAAGCCCAACGTTTGCGCGCGAACGATAAAATCGCATCTTCTATTTTGTTTAGCATTCGTTCGTAAACTCGAAACTTTTTTTGTTTGTCCGAAACGGTGCTTACTTTACTGAGCACGTCACCAACTGATTCGCTTGTTCTCCACTCGGGAAATTCTTCTATTGCTGCAGTCTTGAATGCTTTAATCGCCTGCCCAACCATTAGGGAGGTAGACCCGGCTGAGGTATTTGCGTTGTCACGCAAGTTTTTTAGCTTTATTTCAACAGGGTCATCGCTTGCAGCAATGTTAATTCCCATTTCAAGCAGCAATAAGTTTGCAAGCCTGGCTTTTTGCTGTTTTTCAGCCATCAAGCTTTCGTGTTCGCTTTCATCAAAAAATGAGTAGTTCATTGCCCATAAGTGCTCTAACGATAGGTAATCGTTGGTCTCCCCATCTTTGCGTTTTATTTCTAATTGATCAGGTGGGTATGTTCGAGAAGCGTCCAACGAGGAAATATAGTTGAATAAAAAGTAGCGATTGCCTTTGCTCCAACTGCGATAAGCATCAAAGTTCCTCTCCTTACTAAAAGCTAAAGAGTTAACCAAATTATCAATGGTACCACCGCGGTTGTTTGCCGTCGTAAACTCCTCAATCTCGACCAAAACCGTTTTCAAAACATCATGGGCAGACCTTGGCTGGCTCTCTTCAATTTCAGCCTCATCACCAAACGAAAAACCCGACTGAGCAAAGGCATTTTTAGAAATTTCAAATAACTTCCCGAAACCTGAGTCAGAGCGGCTTGCCCCATTTGGGGCCATATAAACCCTAAAATTGAGTTTCTCGAGATGCTGAAGCAGCTGGCTCAGATCGTCATCGTTAATTAGTTTTTTTCCATGAGCAAATAATCCCCAAAGATACAAAGGCAGGATACTCATATGTGATGCCTGCACTCGCAACAAAGAAATTTGTTTAATAATCTTTTGAGAATAACGTTTTGCTAACTCCGATTTCGCGTTAAAAAGCAACTCGTAGTACTTTGAACAGGTGCTCAGCACCGCAACAAAATCTTTTAGCTTCTTAGATTCACCTTTGGATTTCGAGGTATTGGTGTCAAAGCGCTTTTTTATCGCCTGATAAGACACATTACTCTCTGTTTTTCGGTGGCCAAAAAACAACACGACAACCGCGCGCAGTAACGTTTGGCGATCATAATCATTGGGATAATGCGCCAACGATAAGTTTTTAAGAATAACGCCCCATTCTTCGTCGATACATTTTTGGAGCGCAGGCAACTCTTTTTTAACTGCATAATAAATTAGGTAGTTCTTTACTTTTTCAAGCTCGCTAAGTGGTTTGCCTCGGTTATTTATAACCTCAAACATCATACCCGCTTCTTCAGCGTTATCGGGACAGTATACAATCAGCCCTAACCGCTCAGTAACAACCGTTATCATTCGTTCAATAAAAGCCCCATCGTTATCGTTTTTTTCTATCCAAGACCGAATTAACTTTTTCGCATTGGTTAGGCGTCGCTCGGCTAGGTAGGTATAGGAATCATCTTCGACACCTTGAAGCATATTTCTAAAAAATTTATCCAGCGCCCTATTTAGCCTAAGCGCGTATTCAGCAGAGGTGAAACCGTCACCAGCACATTGAAACTTAGCCATTAGTGACTTGCTCATGTCCTTTTTATAAGCCATTAGCTGTGACATGAGAATAATCAGCGTCGTCAGTCGTTGCTGCCCATCCACGATATCGTAATAGGTGAACTCGCTTGATGACGGTTGCTGTTTACTCTTTACCACAACAAGCGTGCCGGTATAGTGCATAGGACCCGATAGCTGTACCTGCGTCAGGTCGTCCAATAACGCGTTCACCTGCTTTTTGTCCCAGGCATAACCTCGCTGATAGTCAGGTATACAAAATCGACGGCCGGTAAAGAGCTGATCCAACGTTGTTAATTTAGTGATTAGTGCGGCATCTGACATTTAGCTATCCTTACTAAAAATTTCCCAGGCAACTTTTTAGTATTCTTCTCGGTTCGGTACGAAAAGCGGTGCTTGATATGTGATTGTTTTCTCTCGTGGGCCGCCTGGCTGTGTGTCGTCGATAAAGGTTTTGCTGACGCAACCGTTTTGAAGGTTCTTGCTCAGAAATTGTGCCTCACGTCCTTGCACCAATTGAGATAAGCCATCGCAAGTAACCACATAACCACCGTTAGTAGCATAATCGACAGCCCGGATTCGCCATGCGGTATCCTGAATTTCTATCAGCATACTGGGCGCATAACTAACCTGAGATTTGTCGACAGATGAAAGCTGTGTAGGCATGTTTTACTCCATTTCTCCGCACGCCCATTTCGTTTTATTCTTCATTAGCTTAGGGGTACGCCAACATTCCTTTTTTGTACGAAATAGCATACAAGAGTTATTGGATTTTGTTAATTGTTCTTTAGAGTAAACTGCCTTGTCTCTCTTGTGTTTGTTCGCCCCCTTCAGGCCCATAATCTACAATCGTCAAAAAACTTTCCTTTGATTTTAGGGCACTTTCTAGCTTACCTGCTCTCAATAAGGCAACGAGCAGAGCACAAGAATATGCTTGGCAGTTGACTGACTTTTTGGGGTTAAATTCGATATCTGTAAAAGCGTCATACGACTTTACTTGGCCGACCAAATCGGGATATTGAAACAACGTGTTGATATATAGCCAATCATAAAAGTAGGTTCTGGGTATCAAGGGGAAGCGTTTGTTATTAAATTCAAAGGCTATGAGCTCCCCGCTTTCTGTCAGGCGCGGTTCTCTTTTCGCCTCTTTTGCAGACAAATTTTGAATATCGGTAAATGGTCCTCCTCCGGCAAAGACCTTTGCACTTTGAAATGCAGATTCTAACGGGATTTTCTTGCCCGAATTGGTTTTAATCGACAAGTTAAATGCGCTTAACTGACAGCCAAGATTCTGCTCAGATTTCGTGGAAACTTCAAGGCAACGTTTTTCACCAAAAGCTTTATGCAGGGACTTTATGGATTTCTGCTTTTGACTAACTGCCAGCCCCGGAAACCATTCAAACTCCACCGATTTGGTGATGACTTGGGGTACTCCTTGTTCTACAACTGGAATGAAAACAGGACGTGAGGCCATTAGTTGACTCCTTGAGAGGGTGAGCGTTCAAATAAATTACGGTTGACTGACGTCGGCACAGGCAGTTGAAGTGCTTTAGCCGTTCGTTCCTCGTAGCTATTTTGAAAAACAACCGTTTTGATTAGGTTTGGAGGGATAGGCTCCATGCACATTACTTCGGCCTGCACATCTGTTGGGGCATGAGAAAAATTGGAGCCTTCAAACATTTGCTCAAAACTTTCAAAGCCTCTTAGCTCGTCAGCTGACTTAAATCTTTCGTTATTTGATGCGGCATTTCCCTTGAAAAACAAACAGTCTCGGTCTAGCACTTCAATGTCCAATAAGAGGATTGCCCAGGCGCCTGGTTTACCTTGCTTTCGGTACTTGTAAAACATCAAACTATTTGGATGCATAACTGAAAGACTTACGCCGTCCAGCCGTTGATCAAATCGGTACTCGTCATTGTAATCGTACGATAGATTGTGAGTTTTTAAATAATTAATACTGCGCAGCCCATGCCTAAAAATACTACCTAAGTTTTCAACACGAGTAAAATGTACAAGGTGTGTGATCCCCCTTTCCTCTGCCCGTTTAGAAATACTGTTTTTAAGCTGCTGATTCGGAAGAGGTTGCTTTTTTTCTATTCCATATTGACATTTTGGCAACGGATGATGGATAGGATTTTCAGTTTTGGTGTTGTCCTTTTTTTGCTCGAAAAGCTCATTAGCATTAATTTTTTCCCGAGCATGACTTTCCGCATAACCGAATATTTCTTCGAGTTCTTCCTCTAAGGTTTTTGATTCTTTTTTATCAATATCTAGTTGATCTAATGATCTTGCTATTATTGACTCTTCTATTTCTCTTAAAAGACGTGATTGCTCTTTGCTTTTATCGTCATCATATCTGTTCGTTTTTTTTCGGTCTGGTATATTTTCCGATATGAAGGCGATAAACCAAATGATCCCAATAAGTAAAACCCACTCCATCAATTAAGCCCCTCGCTAAAAGTTAGCTTCCTTATATTCATAAGTTCGTTAGATACTGAACTTAAATCTTTAATAACCTGTTGTATTTCAAAATAATTAACAGGCCGTCTGCTTGGCATAAACGCTAATAATAACCCATTGACTGACATTATGCTTTTTAAAAAAATTAGCATTTTTGACGGACAATTATTAACTTTAAACAATATTGACAAGAGAGTTTTATCATGCTGCTTTACAAATAAGGTAATTCCCTTTTTTCGTTTTAGAGCTTTTAAAGTAACCTTTCCGTCTTTGTGGTAAATGTTATAGCACTCAGAAGATTTTTCCGGGGTGACTTCAAAGTACAAGCTACCATCATCCCTAAACCGCTGAGCTATTTTAAGTTCGTCATTTTCAAAATGAATTAGCCAACGCTGACGGCCATTTTCAAACCAGTCTTTGTAGAAACCGTTTTTGTATTCATCAAAACATTCATATTGAACTATTGGGGCTATAGATAGGCTAACACTGGTTATTACCACTTTTCTTTGAGGTTCCAGTTCTAAAATTTCATTATGTAACTCGTCGCGTCGCGACTTAGCCCTGATAATATACTTTTCATGCTTTATAGGGCTAGCAATGTTTATTAATTTAGTTAGGTTTTTTATTAACCGTTGGCGTAATTTTATTTTTTTTATAGCTAAAGATGACGTTGCCTCTCTTATGCTCGCGTTGTCCTGCTTAATCTTTGTAAGCAATACTTTTACTTTGTAGTTAACGAAATCCTCCTGGAGCTTATTTTTTTGCCTAAAGTATTTACCGTCAACACTATCTGAGTAGTCACTGAAAAGCTTTTCGTAAAGTTTGTTAAGTACTTCACTATCAAACTCATTATCAGAAAACCAAGACTCCCCCAATCTATACCTATCTAGTTCAAGCTTGTTTATTTCATTTTGTATTTTAAGCCTACGGGTCATGCGTTCCAAATTTAAATTCGCTTCTTCTAACAGCTCAGCACATTTGCCAAACGCCTGATTCGTCGCCTTAAAAACTCTAAACGTACCTCTCCAAAATCCCATTATCTATCCTTTTGGTTTACTATGCAGAACCGCATTCCGTATTAACACAACAACCTACAGTTTAAACCCACAACCCATCATGCAAATTAACCCGCTCGCAATCAGGGCACATCGAGCGTTCTTCGTAGCGTTGCAGGGTGACGCGATATTCTTCATTACAATTACCGCAGGTTACGGCAACACTGAACTGAATGGCTATGGATCCGCTTGGATAGCTTAAAATGCGGGTGGATTTGGCTTTTACTGGATTTTTAGGGGGGGGTGGCGGTTCCGCGGGCTCTGTTTTCTGTTCAGACTCCTGGCTTTTACTTTTCGGGTAAACACCGGTGTGTAAATACAGCCAGTTAACAGCGTTTTGGGCGGACTCAAAAGCCTTATAAAAGTTATCAATATCGTCTTCGAGCACTTTTAACCATGATCGGAGGTAAGCAGCATTCTCTTGTTTGGGCGCCACGTGTACGCCAAAATCACCGCACATAATAACGGCGCCGAGTTCTGCGATGAGCTCTTCATAGGCATAGTCGAGTTCGCTATCGCCAAAATAAACACCGCGAGCGAGTCGTGAATGGTGCCCTGTCCAATGCACAAGTTCGTGCAACAACGTGGAGTAAAAACTTTCGTTGGCGGTTGCCCGTGCTGTCGACACAAAACTGCTGCGCTTTGGCATAAAAATCTCATCCGAAGGCGGGAAGTAAACGGCACGATGACCACCGTAATGAATAACAGCTTGGCTATTTTCGATTAACTGATTCAACGCGTCATAGTCGGTGGTGAATTGCATGTGGGCATAAAAAAGATCAGGGTGCTCTGGGTTGTAGTTATTGATGTCTTGTTCGTTGAACACATGATAACTATTGAAACCAGTGAGCGCTGGAGTTTCCTTGCCAAAAAGATCCATATTATTGAATGTTTTTGGTTTGAATATACGCGTGCCTTTGCTGCGAATTCGGACTTTGCCTTTGAGCTTTCGCCACTGCTTAAGAGTCGCCCATTGATTATGGCTCACACCCTTTTGAATGGCCGCTTTCCATAGCAAGTCTGCGTTTCGACCTTTAAAAAGCTTGCCGGTTACCGGGTTGAACGGCGCTTCCAACCCTTTGTGCCATGGCATCAGCCAGCGCTCAGAGCCGGCTTTAATCTGTTCAAGCAAAGTGTTGGCCGAAATAGATTTATCGTCCTGATGTTGCATATCTACCGATTTTCAACCATTTAAAACCAATCATACTATGAGCTTCTGCATATTTGAATTTAAATTTTTAAGCAGTTATTCCATAGGTACAATTATTTCAGTCAGCTTCCACCCCAGACCACGACGGCGCAGAACAAATTTACTTTCGTGGCCCCGTTCATCCTTTACTCGCACAACAAATTTGTTGAGCGATTCGTAGAACATGAACGAGTCGATCAGTGTTTTTTCATTGCGTTGCTGGTTTTCGGTATTGTCAGCATCCCTGCCCACTCACATCCGCTGTGATGTCCCTATCAATAAGCCTAACGACGACTTGCGACAGTTTGCGTCGCAACCGAACATTGGCATTGAGCGCGACCTAAACTGACGCATCGCGTTGTTTTAATCCCAAAGCCACCCTGCGCTACCAGCGCACGATAAAACGACAAATGGAAATTTGGGAAGTAACATGACTGGCTTAAAGAACATACCGATTGATAAAAGCATCATCACCGTTGGCGAGCTGTTAACGACGCAGGTATCAAAGCTATCCGCTTACCGTCGCCCCTATAAGTGGACGCCAGGAAACCGGAACAATCTGTTTAATGAGATTCGTCTTAACCTCGATAAGGAAGCCTGCAATCTGGGCTATTTTGTGTTTTACCAGCACGACAAGAGCGACGCGTTTGAGATTATCGATGGCCAACAACGCCTTCTGACGCTGATGAAATGGTTTTGGGCGGTTCTTGAACACATCCGCAAACCTCATTGTGAGCGACTTACGGCTCAACTATTTGACGTGCGAGACAGTCTGGAGGCGTTTTTTGAACGTCCTTCATACAGTAGTGAGGAGAGCGACTATCTCCTTCACCAATGCGAATTGGGTGCTCGCCATTACGTGAGACACTCAAGGTACCTGGACGAGGAGATCAACCGTTTATTAAACCACTGTTATGTCGATGTCTATGTTATCAGGCAAGCCGCAGAGATCGGGCCGGTCATTGAGTCGACCATCGGTCCCCTGCGCAACCGTTTTGATGTCGAGCTAACGAAAATCCAGATCCTGACCGTCTACCTGACCCGAGTTCGTGAGGTCTCGAAAAACCCATTACTCGATTAGAAGTGACCGGTATTGCCATTTTGTTAAAGGACTTGGTCACGCACGGCGATGTCGCCATATCCTTCGACGATCACGCTGCTACGCTGGCTAATTGGTTCATAAGATACCTAAACGCTAACCAATAAGCCTGCTGATGTGAGTGCAAGCGATTTTGCTTCCGGCTGCCTTGCGCCAAAGGCGCATATATGGTCCCCTCCCGTTTTGCAACTTCAACGTTGTGGTAAATGTTGGGTGCTCGCATATATACGGCCTGTTTTTGGTGACGTGTCACCTGGCCTGGATGAACTCCGCCCAACGACTGGCTTATCAAGCTAACGTTA
>Ga0207828_100409_pt1 | contig 15349 bp, 24 predicted proteins | sample TtaePargueraPR_11_FD_187276 | JGI IMG/M metagenome (GOLD analysis project Ga0207828, IMG submission 187276) | Aerobic enrichment media microbial communities from Bioluminiscent Bay, La Parguera, Puerto Rico - Tt and P2 (3) (SPAdes) | ecosystem: Environmental > Aquatic > Marine > Unclassified ...
GCGCCTGTTGCGTCCCATCGGGGATATTCCACCTGCTGAGTATGAAGATAACTATTATCGACAACTAGCAGAAGATGAGGCAGCATGACTCAAACAAATACGCCTCCGAATTTACCGGTTCGATTCAGATGGACGTTTGAAAGAGAAGGCCGTGCCGCATGGCTTTAGAACTATGGCATCGTCCACGCTGCATGAGAGTGACCAGAAGTTTCGCTCTGACGCTATTGAGCGTCAATTAGCACACGTTGAGCAGAATAAAGTTAAGGGTGCTTATTCGCATAAGGCTGAATACTGGGATGAGCGAGTTGAGATGATGGAGTGGTGGGGGGATTTAGTTAACAGATTAACTGATAGCTGCCGTTAGCATTTGTTATTTTGGAAGCCAGAATTTAGTTTAAGAAAACGGTTATGGCGCGGTTCGAGACTATGTATCAGGATCGGGTTTACAGTCTCAACGATTATTGCGGTTTGTTAAAAGCTAATACCTGCGTAAGCGTATTTCTGTCAGTAAACTCCCTAATGATTAAAACACCGATTGACTGTGCAAAGCAATAAGCTTCAAAGAGCTGCTTTCTATCTATCTTTTGTTCTTTATAACGCTCATTAACTTCAGGAAACACCGATAATCCCGGCTTGATTTTTTCCAGATGCTTATAACCAGAACATTCTATGAACTTATCCATTAGTGTGTTCAGATTATGTCCGGCTTTCCTTGCTTCTTTATCTGACAGGCTGATTTTTAAGCTTATAAATGACTTCAAGAACATTTCTGTGGCCATTCTACAATTTAGAATTGCTCTGGTGTTAAGCCGATGTTCTAGCATAAGTGACGTAGCGGAAGACAGCTCTTCATAACCTGCATTTAAAAGATCGACTCCAAACGGATCTAAATTTTTATCGTCCCTTAAGTCACCATATCCCATTCCAAAATCAATGCAATCTGCCCAGTATATCACATAGTCCGAAAGTCGTTTCTTGTTCGCTATCAAGGAATCCTTTATAGATTTTGGCATTTCGTGCAAAGCGTCTAACGAATTTATCTTCACACTGCCGTAAATCAGAGGAATGCTAACCGACCAAAATTCTGAGTCGAAAAGATAAGTTCCTTGATGATAGTGGCCCTGCTTTTGAGCACTGGGCTTTCCATTACTTTCAAACCATTTAAATAGGAAATCGGCTTCTTGTGAAGGTATGGCTATCGAAATTCCCTCTTGAGTTGATAGCAATTCCATTGCTTTCCAAGGTCGGGTCCTGTGTTCAACATTTTCTGAACTAAGTTGTTTATTTATTTTACTTAAAAGTTCATTCGATAGTTTCATGATGTATTCTAACGCTTTACTTAACGGCGCGGTAATTTTCCGCGCCCTGTGAAGACCGTTTTATGGCTGGAACGAATTACAGCAATTTATTATCTGCCATGTTGCTTTGTATGAAGCCTGTCTATTTCTGACATAAAAAATTGTGAAAAATCATCTTGATTTCCACAGAATTTTCCAAAAGGAATCATGCCCATAAGTTTGGTTGTAAATGTACGCGGAGAGGTTAAACTCTTTGGCTTAAAGTACCTTTCTTCCGTGTAATCGTAGTGATTTCCCTGGACTTTAAATAGATACTCGTGAGCAGGATTATCTTCCGTACCTTTGTTATCAATACTTATCAGCTCAGCCAGTACATTACATATGAGCCTTGTCTTAGGTTTTCCTCTCTGCATTGAAGTGCGATAGATTCTCTTGTTGTAAGAAAATATAGTCCTATTATCAGAATCTAATTTTGTTAATCCAATGGTATGAGCTCCTTTGAGCTCATTTTCAATATCATCGTGCATTTTTTTTCTTCCTTTAGCACATTGTTTGCTTCCACTTGCCAAGCTTCAGGGTTGTCGATAATTAGGTTCATCAGAACAGAGAACTCGCTAATGAGTGCCTGACCAAGTCCGTTAACCTTTGACTCATAGTAACCGACAGACTCGAGAAACTCTGATTCTGCTGCAGGGTGAAATGTATAGCTCATTTAATCAGAGCTCGAGCTTTTTTCAATACATCATCCCTTGGAACAGGAGCTACTGCGCCTGAATCTAATTGTTCGGCCCGATCTTTAGCAACTGACAACCATTCAGGTTTGAATTCATCAGCCGAAGTAGAGTCGATACTTTCTACGAGCTTTTGAATCAGATGTGCTCGCTCCTCTGCAGACAGATGCATCACCTCACTTTCAATTTTTTTAAGTTCCATTGCTGCAACTCTGTTTCGAGAAGCAAGGGTGCCTTGACAGCGTGTTATGACTGGTCAAGTATTTCAATGATAACGCCGTCAAGAGTCACTTTCGCACGAACAAAGTTTTTAACCACGCCACCAAAAGCATTCTTGCCTCTGAATGTAGTTTCAACAATCAGATAGTCCCCTTTATCCCAGTAGACGGTTCTGACATGTTCATAACTATCAGGGTCGTTCATAGCTCTTTGAATGAACGACTCCAGTTGACGGTGTGAGCCATCCCAAGGGCTAAACTGCTCTTGAATTCTCTGTTCTCTAGCTTTTGCGAGAGCTTCCCTGTGTTCTTCTTGGTCAATTTTGTCTTGGTAAAAATCGACCTTATTCATATATTGCTCGTCATTAGGGTGTAGCTCGAGCAGTTCTTCATAAAGACGTAAATTTTTCTCGTATTCCTCAACTGGCAATGACTTTAATTCAGTGAGCAGTTCATTTGTACGCTGCTCTTTTTCGATAGCGGCGATCTCCGCCTGGGCTTGGGTGTGCAGTTCAGTTACTTGGGGATCATCAGTAAGGAGATATTCCCCAGATTTCTCAACGACAGAACCGAAATTCCCTTCTTTAAAATCAGTTTGTAGTGACGAAATGATCGAGTCTCTATTAGCCTGAAAATATTTAATCTTTTCCTGTTTAGCTTGGGCAGCTTGTTCGGCTCGTTTTTCGGCTTTTTCTGCTTCGACCAGACGCTCTTGCTCTCTTTGTGCTTGCACCACAAACACGAAAAACAAAACAATTAATATAGTAATTGCAATTGCTCTCTTTTCTACTGGAATTTCTTTTTTGATCTTAGAGTACGCGTAGTTTCTAACTGGCGGTAATAGCATGAAAGAAACCACTAACAAGCACAGGCCACCTAAGATTGAGGAAGGCAGTGTTAGAAGGGTTAATAGCAAAAAGATGATACCGAATAACCAGTTTAAGGCGAGGTATAGATATTTCATGATCGCTCCCTAATCTTTGGCTATCGAATTTAGCCCTATGTCAGTTACTCCGTTAGACTGAACGCCTACCAACGGAACTAACTCTTATGTTTTTATAGCCAACTTTTATTTTAACCACCGATTGTGTCCACTATATTCGCTCAAAGCAAGTTACTTAGTGTCAAGCAAAAGCACTCAGTGGGAAATGATAGAAAATACTTATTTAAAAAGCTATTCCTACGGTACAAAAGCTACACCGTTCAAAGCGTCAATTATATAATGTTTTGTGGACGTTCCACCTCTATAGGAAGTACATTTAACCTCATATCGACTCTTCATTTTTAAAGGGCGAACTTCGAGTACCTTGGCGCACAAATGATCATTTAAATTGATACCTGTGGCTATTAGCTCATTCACCTCATTAGCTGGAAGAGCTTTCTTTACGTCGCTAATACTAACTTTGAGTCCCATTGCTTTCATACTGAAAAGCGTAAGCTCTTTTCTTTGTGACTCGCTCAGTTTTGGATTGGACGCCAGTGCTACAGGACTAATTACGAGGCTGAAAGCCAAGAGCGAAATTACGATCTTTTCCATTAAGCCTTCCTTACGCCAGAAATTCTTTAGTAGCTATCAGGTATTGAAACCTAATCATCAATATTTTAGAAATACATTATAGATCTGAAGTTAGCTAATCAGCTGCTTCCTTAACCTTGTTCCCAAAATAACATAATGGGAACAAGCAAACCCACTAAAAACGGGTTATTTACCCCTTTATACCCCCTTAAATACTCAAAATCACGTTTTACAGCAAAAAAGGAACTAGATTATGGCCGAAGTGCAAGCGGTTAAAGATCTGGATACCGTCAAGCTGATCAGCTACCTTCTCAAACGAACTTACGGACAGCAAATTGCCGACGTTTGGGATGTTGGTTTGAACCTGGCGTTGCGGATCTCAGATTTACTATCCATCAAGTTTGAAAATATTGAACATGACCGGCTGTTGCTGGTTGAAGGCAAAACATCGAAGCTAGCGACAATTAAACTCAATGAAAAGGCGAGGGCGGTCATCGCTCGTATTCGCTCTGAACATCCTGACCATGTATACCTCTTTCAGTCTTACCGAAACCAACGGTCCAAAAATACACCGGCTAAGCCACTAAGTCGACGCTATGTGTCGCGAGCATTTGCGGCAATAGGTGAGGAGGTTGGTATCGACCTGGGCACGCACTCTATGCGTAAAACAAGGGGCTACCATCTATACAAAAACACTAACGACATTGCCAGGGTGATGAAAATGCTACGTCACAGCTCTGAGGCAGTAACTCTGCGTTATATTGGAATTACTCAAGAAGATGTTGATCGCGACTTCGCTGAGTTAGAGTTGTAACTTAATAGGGGCGCAGAGATTCTGCGCCATTTGACTAATTTTTTGTTTCGGTTAAGACGGCTAGGTCATATAGTGACTCATAACCATCAATAGCTCGGTTTAGGCCATTTACAGCGCTCTTGACGTATGGGCTTATTTTTGTAGATATCATCTATGTGTGACGATATCGTCTGGGGCTCCATCGAACGCCACTAGCAGCACTGTTTTTAGTAACTTAAAGTGCGATTAACAACAGATGGCAAGTTTTCTTCAGCAAAGCTGCGAGCGTTTTGTTATTGCGTTTTGTGTTTAAGTTAATTAATGTCTGTGGAATAACAAAAAATTGACTTTGCATATTGCACGTTCGTCTTATCCGTAACTTAAAGGCGCGAAATTGCCAATTGAGCGAGTTACCAAGTGCGCACTGAATATACAAATTTTAAAAAACATATAAGAAGAGGACAAATTAATGAGACCAGTCAATGTTGCGTTAAGATTCGCCCTTCTCTTGTGGATTATGATCAGTGCACCAGCCTTCTCCCAGGAAGGAGGCCCGGAAAAAGGTCAGATCGAGTTAGCCTCAGTTTCGGCTAAGGTCTGGGGAAGTTATACGATCCGTCACATGCAGTTCCCTAACGAGAAGTGGGAGTTTTATGTATTAGTGGTTCCAAAACATGTTCGCCAGGGAACCCTGATTGAAATGGCAAAAGACTTTTACAAAAAGTTTCCTAACACTAGGGCAAGGTTCTTTAGTGACGAAGAGCACATTCAACAGTATGTGGATCGAGACAAATATATGAATGACAGCAGCGGCAAAGTACCGGAAGTAGAGTTCCCCGATTCAACTTGGGTCAAAAATCATCTTCTCGGTAATATCAACAATAGATCGACCAAATACAACAGGCAATGGATGCTCGAGAATCGTTATGGCTCAAGAATTGAGCTACTTCCCTAGTCACTACAGCTTATACGAGGTTCATTTTTCGTAATCGTAGGTAAAATATTACCTTTTGGTTATTGCTTAGCCCTTCACTACAAATGCTGCGCCTCTGCTTGAGGCGTTAGGTATACATTTTTCACGAGTGGAGAAATTACCATTAATTTTTTGAAGTTAGCTATGATTGCTATTTTGCCGCTTCTAACATTTTTTGCTTATTCGGCGCTAAAACGCACTCTAAGTGACGTAATAGGGTAAAGGGCAATATCACCCGTTCCGTACTGAGATTGTTTGAATGCACACGCAGCAGGTCGGCCACCGACCAGATAAAGGAAGCGGTTTGAGAGTAGTTTTCGGTATTCACTGCACACCTGTTGATTATTATATCGTCCTTAAGTTGTGGTCATTATGACACGGATAAATCCGATGTCATTGTCAGCAGGGTAAACGATGGGTGCGACAGTTTGGGTCGCAAGTCGACAACTTGAGAGCGGGTACGTTCTAACTGTTAATTAAACTTTGGGCGCTTGTTCACTCTGTCGTGGTATGTTTTAAGCCACAAATCAAGGTACTTTTCTGCAATGGGTGGATGCACTGATTTAATTATTTCAATCGGAAAGACTTGGGCAAGGTCGATATTATACCTTGCTGAGATAGACAGTGCTGCTCTGCTAAGCAGCACGTCATTCATCAAGTACCTAACCACAGAGCTTAACGCTCTGACCTTTTGTAAGTTACAGATATCGATCAAATAGAGTTTTGTGATTTCTATAGCGGCAGCAATTCTGACAGTCTCACGCTCTTGTAGTTGGTCGACATAGCCCAAACCGTTCAGGTTCTCAACTCGACTTTTTAAGCACAGAGGGGGCGACAGGACTTTTATTTCATTTTGACCAAAAATCATTTCATCCGAGTAGTGAAAAACGTCTTGATCGCTTATTCCATAAACGCTGTAAAGAAAATCCACTGTATGGAAAACACCAGAATTGTTAAGTACAACGAGACCGGAGTGCGGAGAGTTATCATCTGGACCAGGTAACCTATGCTCTGCATCCCAAGCGGCGGCGCACTCAATAACGTCGGGACGTCGACCCATGAAATCCAAGTCATCACTAGCTAGCATTTCATACTGAAAACCAGTTGAGTTATCGATTAGGTAGTATTCGGCCCAAAGTAACAGAGCTTGACCACCAATTAGTACGATTCTGTCTGACAGTTGCTGGGGAATTGCAGATAGTAGCTTTTCAGCTTCTTCGAGCGTTGAAAACGGATCTAGGGGGAAACTATTTGAAGCCAAAGCTAGCTCTTCGAACTCGCTCTTTTCTAGGTTGTGATTTAGACGCTTGCTTCCGCGCAGCTTGGTATTGAGCAAGACGCAACTGCTCTTTCTCGAAAAGACGCTTTTCGAAAATATTGCTGTCATCAAGTCGTAATTGACTAATCATTAGGCTCACCAATGTTTTACGGTAAAACTTATTAGAAGAGTATACAGAAATTGTTATCCCAACTGGTCTTACCAGTGATCATATTTCTTGACATGTTGAAGATTAACAGGTTGTGGAAGTGAAAATAAAGCAACAAGGCTACTTAGCAACACCCATATACGGTTATACTAACCTCAAGAATTTGTAGGTCAAGATAATAAATGCAGCAGACTATTATTTAGCCTGCTGCTTAGCTTTATTCTTCTTCAGCATCACGCTCAGCGATACACTGCATAATCCAATCATCAATTTCTTCCGCTACCCAGGCTACTGCTCGCCCACCAAGTGATACTGGTTTAGGAAACTGTCCTTTAGCCATGTATTTGTAGATAGTAGGGCGGGCCAGGCTGGTTACGTTCATGACTTCTTTTACTTTCATTAATTTCATAGTGCTTCTCCTTGTTTGTGTCAGATGATGATGTAGGGCTGTAATTTTTTACATTACCTCATGCCTTCGGAGACCCCCGGGTTAGCTGCTCGTACCTGTTCGCCTGTGTTCACATCCAAGGAAAAATTAATCAAACCTATATCACCTAATGGCAGTTACGGCTGCAGTTAATTAACTGTCAATTAGGAGAACATTTATGTCGAATGTAACGGTCGTACACACCAAGTCAGAGCTAGAGCGTGCTATCGAAAGACAAGATAAAACTATTGCTGTGAAAAACGCGTCGCTGGCTGAAGACGTGCAAACGGTAAAGTCAGCATCATCCGGTGCCTTTGTGTTAGCTGTCGGTTCTGCTGGAGTCTTTGCTACCAACTTCTGGAATCCTCTGGGATGGAGCTCAGGTATTATCGGAACCTTATCTACTGGTTCACTGGTCACTGCCATTGTAGCGATAGGGCTCAGCACAACGTTGCTATTTGCTATTTACAATGACTACTCAATAAAAGGGCGCACATCGATTCGACTGGCTGGTGGTAATAGCATCGATGCCGACCTGGTTATGGAGAGGGACTAGGTATGGGTAGCATGAGACGAAACATTATTGCCGTTAAAACGCGTCCTGGTGAGGTTCGTTTTGTTGCTGTTGCATCAATTGAACGTGTCGAGGCGTTTGGTAATTACGTGAAGATTTACTTTGGTACTGAGCGAGTGCTGCACCGAGCCACGTTGTCGGATATGGAAGACATACTGGACGATAGGTTCATTCGCATACACCGCAGTCACATCGTAAAGCGTGACCACCTGCGAAAGCTTCTGTCCGAGCTGGGTCGATACCAGGAAGTCGAATTAGCTGACGAAACAGTGCTTCCGCTTGGCGGCAACTATAAGCGCCAGCTAATGCTTGAGCTTGGTTTATAGCAAGTAAGCTCAGGGCGTATCGACCCTGAGCTTATTTTTTGTTTTGGGAGTCGGTGCGAGGACATCGTCTCGCATAACCACAACGTCTTTTGGTGCATCGATACCAAGTTTTACCTGTCCATCTTTGACCCTACAAACAGTGACGGTTATGTCGCTACCTATTGTTACCTTCTCGGATGCCCGGCGGCTGAAAATAAGCATATTGAAATCCTTTTCAGTCGATTCAGACTAAAAGCATACCTGCCTTTTAGTGCTGATGCCACGGACGTAATAGGTAATTTTTTGGTAGATGTCGGTCATGTAAAGCCAGCACCTTATAAGCTTGGCTGAGCTAGCTAGGTGCATCAAGTGTGATAGTTCTTATAGTTTATTTGTCGCTCTGAATAACCACGCTTTCGGAGCATACTTTTAGCTATACTTTGCTCCTTTCCTTTGGCTTTCCATGCTGGCTTGTTGGCTATATCAAGGAGTTCCTTGTCACTTTTGCCTCGAAGGCGTTTTACCTCATCCGTTACCTCTGAGGCATGTTCAGACGCAGTCGATATGACTTCCTTGCCCACTTTGAATACCGTATCCCAAAATCCCATTTATAGTCCCTCACAAAAACGCAGTTTAATCGATCTGTTGCAGTCTTTATTCATCGTCGACCTTGCCGTCACCATCACAGTAAGGGCATTCAATTCGTACACGCGAGTCGCCTCCACAGGTTGGGCAGCTTTCAGGATGAGGACCACCACCATAGCTCAGTGGACAAGGAATTTCACCGCGACCACGGCACTCAGGACAGTTGACTTTCGACATGATTATCTCCGTTTAATATCAGTTGCTTGAGTAGCTTCTCAACATTTCACTAACACAGTCAACAGGCCTTGTATGGCGTGGTTTTGAGGGTGCTGGGTTGGTGGTGTTTTATGTGTTTTTAGTCATCGCAATTGAGTGGTTAACCCCTAAAAATTTTTTCAGGTGTTTTTAGTGGTGAGAAATTTCTAGGATGGGACGTAGGGCCCATGATAATGACATGGGCCAGTTGAATTATTTATTGTAGGCGGTTAGCACCGTGAACCGAGAATTGCTCATCTTCATTGATGTTCTGTTTAACGCCAACGGGGAAGTCCCAGTGAGCGTGTTCAACGGAGATTTCTTGCCCGCATTCGCACTTGAATACTCCGTCGCCCTTGACGTACGTTGCTTCGCCAGCACCAGTCGTATCAGTTTTGACTGGTTGATAGGTTCCAATAGCGTTGAGTAATTGCCGCTTGGTGTAGGTCTTGTTGCAACTGTCGCACGCAAACTGCTCCATGTTTTACTCCTTCTTTTTTGATGGAACAACTAACGCTAGCTAAGGTACATGTGATTTTCAATGGTAAGTCTAACTATTTGTTTAATTCATCAATGGGTTTGATAAGTTGGTCAATCTTTAGTGATTCAGCTTAGCAGAGGGGCGAAAAGTGAAGCTGAGTTAAAAATACAGTCAGCTTCGCCTTTTCAGGTTTAACGCTTCTCGTCTTTTTCTTTGTCCTGATCTTTGGGAGCTCTATCCTCGTCAGTGACGCTGAGCTGCTCCGCAATGGGAATAGCATGCTCTGATGCAATGCGTTTATTAGACGTAATATCTATTTGGCCGTCGTTCAATTGAACGTAGCTGTTGAGATATTTTTTCAAAGAGCTAATTCCGATTTGAATATGCAGCCCTTTGACAACCTTATCTATTTGCGTTGCTGACGTATTCGCGATTGCTTCAATAAACAATGGGTAAATAGTGTCGGGCATGTAGTAGCCGTGTGACTTCAAATAGACGGTTACAACACGCGCTAGGTATTTATAAAAATGCTCAGATGACTCTGGATTTTTAGGCGCTTGCCGAGCTGCTTGATAGGCAAATGAAGCAATGTAAACGAATGGGTCAGGCGCTTTCGTAGCGGCGATTAAATGTGAACGTGTTATAAACCGTAACTGGCTTTTTATTACTCCTTGGCAATCATCATCCCAATCCGAAGGGTCTAAGGCACTTTGCACAGTCTCTAATAACTCCATTGTGATGGGTGTTACATTGAGCTCTTCTATCGGCGCACCCGCCTCGTATGCTTCATCGAGTCGAACTTGACACATTTCCTTTGATGCTGGGTCGTAGACAGAAACGAGAGGTGTGTATGCCTTACGAAAACCGGTATCAACGTAGCCTTCTTGTGGATCGAATTTCAAAACGTTACTCCTTGTTTTGGGTGAACTGGAGTAATCGAATTGATAACTAGTGGTTAATTACCCCAGTGCGAAAGGGTGACACTACTTGGTTACTTCTGGATATTCAATCGCTTAGTCGTTTACGAGGTTGTCCCATTGAACGCCTTTGCAGCCCGAAACAGTAAAGTGCTTTCGTAGGCTCTCTAAACCGCGTGTAATCGGCCCGAATCGAATCGGTGATTGCATTGACTGCTCTGCGATTTTAAACGCGTTACCAGCTGTTAGATAGTATTCTGAACTATCAATGATAGTCTGTGCATATTCGCGCATGAGTCGAGGTGCGAATTTATCGGCGGTAGTCCAGTCATCGCGCATTACGTTAAACAATATTTGGCTATCGCCACGCATCGGTATGCCGTATTGATTCAGAAACAGCATGCTGACAGCAAATGCAGTCTCTGCGGCCCGGTTGATGTCTTCCGTCCAATGAAAGTGAGCTAAGCGAACCCCATACTCTGCTGCGATAGCAAACGCCGAGTCTAAGTTGATTTCGGAATCACAGTATTTTTGGTCAATTGCTTCACATACATTGAACAGCTGGGTGTAGTTTGGTTGGTGAGTTGCTTCACGGTGCATAGCTTTATGTATGTTGATGATATCCGTTGGCGTGATTAGGCGTAAAATCATATTCGTCTCCAGTTGGTAAGCGGCGGCATGATGCCGCCATTCAGGTAAGGGTTAACAATGCATTTCAGGAATGACATCGCCGCGTTCATCAGCGATACGCTGCATCATCCACTCGTCGACTTCTGAATCTATCCAGGCAACCTTTTTACCGAGTATTCTTACCGGTTTTGGAAACGTGCCCTCATTAACCATCTTGTAGATTGTGGTGCGTCCCAACCCAATACGTTGTTTCACTTCTTCGATTCTCAAAAATTTCATTGTTATTACCTCTGTCTGGTTTATCTCAGAGGATTCGCAGGGGCTGTAACGAATAACCATGAACAACGAATCCAATCAATTTCAGGCCTATATCACGCACGTGCATTCAAGAATCGAAAACATGGAGACACAAAATGCACGAGCAAAACGCTGAGTATGTAACGAATGGGCCTATGACTGAGGTTGATGTGTTGAATAAGGCGTCTGAGATCCTGGAGACGAAGTTTTTGAAGGGGGAGGGCTTCACTAGTCCGTCTGCCGCAAAAGACTTCCTTAGGTACAAGCTGGCGCATCAAAAACGTGAGGTTTTTGCTGTCATGCTGATGGACTCACAGCATCGCCTGATTGAGTACAAGGAACTATTCTTCGGGACCATTAACGCAGCGCCGGTGTATCCCCGTGAGGTGATGAAGGAAGTGCTTCAGCAAAACGCCGCTGCCATCATCCTGGCGCACAACCATCCATCGGGTGTGACTGAGCCATCGGAAGCTGACAAGCGTGTAACGACGCGTATCAAGGACGCGCTCAATCACATAGACGTTCCCGTGCTTGACCACATCGTAGTAGGCCAAGACACGGTTTCGTTTGCTGAAAGGGGATTATTGTAGGTGAATGTCGCTAAGCGCGTAGAAGAGGTTTTCCCTGGGCCTCTGCTACGTTGCTTGGAGCCTTATGCTGGCGCTTTATTTTTTGTCCTATTTACGACTTGTGGTGAACGCCGGACGTCCCCGACGATAAAGCGTCGTCTTTTCCTTGCATAAATAACTGAAATGTCGAAATGCCTTTTGGTGGTCAGGGTCAAAAGAGTTTAACGGACCGTGTAGACGATAGTAAGACGGTGTAGTGCCGTGTATGAGGTATTCAGTTGTGCATTCATTAACATCAACGACGTTATGCCAAGCTTCTCTGATGATTATCGCTAACTCTGAATTATCACCAGGGCCAAGATGACCAACTCGCATGAACATGTCGTTATTAACGAACAGTACGACGTGGTAGTGTTCATGAACCGCGTCAGGTGCCTGTTCGACCTTCTGCACGTAACGCACGTTGCACCGATGCCAGCGTTTGCCTTCTCGTTGTTTTTGTTTGATTCTAGTGTTGATACGCTCTTGCACCGAGCCTATAAATCGCTCTATAGGAGACTTAGCGCTAACAGGCATACCGGCTACTGGTACTTTCAGGTCAAATCGGACTGCTAACGTCCTGGGATGGTCATCCAGAGCTCTCTTAATCGTGCTGTGAAGCGCATGAAGCCCTTCCTCGATATAAGGACTGTGTTGCTTCCATAAGGAGACTCCCTTGAAGGTCGCTTGGTTATAAAGTCGTTGGTTACGGTTAAATGGATTACGGGTGTATTCGCTCATTCTTACCTCTTTGATCACGGTGGATTCATAACAGATCCGATCCTGTAATTTTTAACCATGAGTCAGACGGTAAGCTTGGGGCTTACCTATCACTGGCTATGCATTGGTTACTAGACGTACCAATGAATGATGTACACAGTGGTAGTTATAAGTATTACTATTACCGACATTGCGAGGGTAAGAAACATGCGGTGATGCTAATGCCGAATGATCAGTACTCCGTAGTCAAAACCAGTGTTGGTCGTCCGGGGAAGTTAATATCTAGCTTAGAGCTCATCAGGAGTGGCCAGTAGTTGAAAGCGAGCCCCTGTGCATGGGAAATTTGCTAGGCGTACTTCATGCACCCTCGGCACCTCCTTTAAACCCGATTCGAGGTGCTTCCAGCCTGATTGTAATAGAATCTCACAAACAAGGATTGCGAGGGACCGTAAATAGCTTTTCTCATCAAAGCTCAGCGACTGTATAAATTTCGTATCAAAGGATTCCATACTTTCCGAGTATGCCTTGCTTATGGACTCGAGTAACTGCGAACTGTCCTTGTCTAAGTTGCCCAGTGACTTGTATACGTTATCTAAAAGTTCAGCATACTCGCGGTAGAAAGCGTCAAGCTTTTGGGGGATGCTGATCCATGTGAAATTGATGCCGTGGTGTTTAAAGTAAATAAAAAGCGCCAGCTCTGCAGCATTCGCGGCAACTGCCCTAATGCGGTCTAATGCCTGTAAGTTCCTTGTCTTCTCGATATTAGGTAATTCGGGATGAACCAAACGCTCGTGCCGTTTCAGGTTAAATAGGTTGGCTACTTTCATAGGTTGGAGCACAAAATCAATGAATTTTGCATTAATGACTCGCGTACCCGGCGAGATAGTTGATTTTAAGGTGTCACACTCAAGCAACATGTAAGTCGATGTAGGTCGATCCATGATCCCTTTTTGGTGCCACCCAGGTAATACAGAAATCAAACGGAGACGAACCAATAACCGGCGTGTTTGGTTAATGTACTCGATGCTCGCACCTGTTAACTTACTCAAGTCTCTAGTAGATACCCCACGAACACATTGGTACTCGTCGGCTTGGACCGTCAAGGCGGCCAATATGAGTAAGGCTGTATTCTTGTTAAACGCAGTGGCTAGATTCTCTGGCACTCCATTGCTCTGCTGATCTGAAAATCTTAGCCAGGCCTGATACAGCGATATAACTCTTTGAGACGCCGCCAACGTCGGTATACGTGACTGGCTTACCATGTCCTTTAACTTAGTTTCGTTAATGCTCAACAAACGCTTTTTTCCAGGCGGACGTGTGTAGCTTTGCAGTAAATAATCAGCTTGGACTAAACGCTTTAAACTGCGCTGAATCGTTACACGCGGAATCCCCATTTGACGGCTCATTTGGTCGAGCGAAATATCCAAATGATCTGAACCCTGCAGTTGATCAGTTAGGCGAATTAGCATTAACCTGTCAGTCTGTTTAAGCGTATTGTCTCGTATTAAACTTATTCTGGTATATGGGTTTGCCTGGATTATCATTATAATAGTATCAAATTCTTGTATGTTCAGATTATAACTGTATATATCTTAAAGATATATGTCTACTGATAATGACGCTTAGTACATATCTTGATATATTAGTTTATATATTAAAGATATAGAAAGGAAAACTAGATGGTTAAAGGAAGAAAGCCTGAAGGGTTGGCTTTTTGGTGCCAAAAAAATAAGAACGAGAGGAGCGAAAGAGAGGACCTGGCCAAGGATCATCTGATACCCGTAATACATGATCATCGATCAATCGATGAGCTTAAAGGAAAGTCAGTCGCAGAGCTTGTTGAGATTTACCACCAAAACGTTGGAGAGGGGGATATAAGGGAAATAACCAAAGACGTAAAGCGTGCGTGGTACAACCGGAAAAGTAAGGCAAGAGAGTACTTCCCTGTTAAGTTGAATGCCAAACAGCGAAAGAGCTTAGAGTCGCTCTATAAATCTGAAGCCTACGGCGCTGGTTCAATGTCTGAGGTTATAACCAGGTTGATTGAAGAGGCGCGTACGATACAGCAGCACGACAGCGAGCTTCGCAAGTCATTAAAGCGTCAAAGTGACCATGACGAACAAAAGGCTCGAATGAGGTTTGGAGACAAGCAGAAAAAGGAAAAGGATCGACTGCAAAAGCAGCTTGATAAACGTCAAGAAAAAGTCACGCGGCTTGAAGCAGAGAAGACGACGCTGAAACAGTTAAATGCCGATTTAGAGGCTGAGCTATTAGACGTGCTAGTACATAATCGTTTGCAAGACATTGTCCTGGCAGAGAATAATATCGATGTTAGCCAAGCGTATCAGCAGATTGATAATGACAAAGTCAGAGTCGATATGTCTAAGGACTTTAAGTCTCGGTTAACCGCTATCAAATCTAAACGCTCTAAACTTAATTCTGGGTATTACATGACTACAGGTGGGGGTGAATCAAACCGGGTTTGTCGGAGGCTAATAATCTTGAGAGAATTAGCCAATGAACAAAAGAATCACCTATTCACCGGAAGTCCGCGAACGAGCTGTTCGCATGGTTTTGACATCAGAGCATGAGCA
>Ga0207828_100410_pt1 | contig 15344 bp, 12 predicted proteins | sample TtaePargueraPR_11_FD_187276 | JGI IMG/M metagenome (GOLD analysis project Ga0207828, IMG submission 187276) | Aerobic enrichment media microbial communities from Bioluminiscent Bay, La Parguera, Puerto Rico - Tt and P2 (3) (SPAdes) | ecosystem: Environmental > Aquatic > Marine > Unclassified ...
TGTGGTGGCATTGCTAACATTCACGTTGGTAACATCGAGTAAATTTCTGGCGCCCAAGGTCACTTCAAGGGATTTGTTTAAAAACGGTTGTCTTATGGATGCGTCAAGCCAACCATATCCATCAATTGTCGATTTTGTGAAAATGGCATTGCCATCATCATCGGTTTCTCCTGTCGATGAATACGTTTGCTGTCTGCCATTATATTTGAACAATAGTGATAACATCGTATTCCAAGATTTTAACCGATAGCTGGCGTTGGTATTAATCTGATATGAATAGAGAAAATCATCATTGCCATTGGCCTCATCGTTGAGTTCACGAGATATTCCTTGTAAGGTTGCCCCAAGATTGAATGACCAGTTGTTTTTTTGAAGTGTATTTTCCAAGGTAACGCCCCAAAGTTTAAAAGCATTGATGTTGATATATTGAAACTGAAGTGGCAGTTCATTTACTACGGCCAATTCAATTCGGTCAGAAACATCAACGTAGCTTAATTTTAAGTTGTTGACCATATTGATATCATTGAACCAACTATGCTTCTTTAAATTTACAAACGCTGTGTAGCCATCTTCAGGTTTCAGGTTTTCGTTACCGCGCACATCATGATTGGTGTCAACAAAATAGAAGTAAAGCTCCTCAAAGTTTGGTGTTCTGTAAGAACTTCCAATGTTACCACGTAGTTCAAATCCGTTTCTCATCAAGTATCTGGCACTCAAAGAAGCCATCAATTTTGAATGAAATAGCGTGTTGTACTCATAACGGATACCAGGACGTAAAGAGAAGGATTTTGTCAAATCCCATTCAGATGTTGTGAAAAAGGCGTAATTATTCTGTGTGCGTTCGCGGTCCAATTGAGTGACATCACCACCTGAACTTTGCGTATCAAACCCTTTGTTAAAGCGTGTTTCATATCCCAGTTGGAAGTTGAGTTTGTCAGATTTCCACAGATTATTTAGCGTTCCGCGAGAAAAGAACACATCACTAGACTGGTTGGTCTCATCTGTTTCGTCGGTTTTATCTTCTGTGAGTATGAAATATGTAAATTGATTGAGATTCCGTTTTTGTTGTTGATAGGAGAAAACCGCATTATAGCTAATGCCTGAATCAAAACGACCATCGATGTTTAGATTATTGACAAAACGATTGGTAGTAAAAATCCTATCTGTTGCCACTGGATTACTCGTTTGTTCCTCAACATTAATGTTAGCACGAACGGCAGTATCATAAAAGAAAACATCTTCTTTAAAATATTCAAAGCGATAAGATGCATTGAATTTATTGCTTTTATAATTCAGAAATGCGTTTGTAGTCAATTGCAGTTTAGGCAACCATTCATAACCTCTTCGTCCATCATTCACGTAATGGTCACGTCCTAAACGATTGTTGTAAAATCCTGCAAAATCATTGCGATTAAAACCAACACGTCCATACCATTTTTCGTTGAAATTATGAGATAGGTTTACAGATTGTATGTGTCTACCTTTGTCAAACCATTCATATTCATCACTAACGGTTTCTTCTTGAACAAAGGCCTGAAGGTTCCAGTCCTTATCCATAGATTTTTTTGTGATGATGTTAATGACGCCAGAAAGGGCATTTGCACCATATTCCACTCCCATTGAACCCTCTACAATCTCGATGCGCTCTACATTGTCGAGGTTGATTTGTGTCAAGTCAATATCGTTTCCGATACCATTATCACTTACCAACGGGATATTGTCTATTAAAATATTGAAATATTGAGCATCGAGTCCAAAGAAGGAGATAGTAGAACGTCCTGTTTGAGAATTTGGGATGACTGTAAGGTTCAAGTTGAAATTCAATAAGTCTGCGATATTATTTGCAGCGATAGCATCAATTTGCTCACGTTTGATAACTGTCACATTGTGAACACTCTTTTTGATGGAAGTTGGATTGATTTGTCCGGTCACAACTACCTCTTTTAATTTTTCAGTTTTAGTTGAATCTTTTTCAGTTTCCTGCGAAAACAAAAGACTCGAGAAAAAAAGAATAAAAAAAAGTAAATAATTGTTTTTATTTAGACTCATTCTTGATAAATTTGCTGCAAATATAAAAGCTTATTTTAATTCAATCTAAATAAGAATAGAATTTTTTTTAAAAAATAAAATCAACAAAAATCAAAACTTTAATAATGAAAAGATTAGCCCTTTTATCAATTTGCTCACTTATTTCTGTTTTAAGTGTGAATGCTCAAAACAAAAAAGCGCAAGACCAGAAAGCCATTAAAAGTATGTGTGGCTGTTACGAAGTGACGTTTAACTTTGCAGAAACGTTTGAGTATTCAAATGATTCTACTTACCAACCTTCTAAGACCAAAATAGAAAAAGGAACAGAATGGGTGCAATTAGTTGAAGACAAAGACAACAAGATTGTGATGCAGCATTTATTGATAGTAGGTCCTCCAACGCAACCAATGATTGTTAAACATTGGAGACAAGATTGGGAGTTCGAAAATACCAACCTTTACACCTATAATCACGATAACAAATGGAATTATGTGAGTTTGCCAAAAAATGATGTTAAAGGACAATGGACTCAAAAAGTGTTTCAGGTAGATGATAGTCCTCGTTATGAAGGTTCTGCTTCTTGGGTGCACGTTGATGGCAAAAGCTATTGGGAAAACACAACAGATGCTCCACTTCCAAGACGTGAATATACAACCAGAGCAGATTATAACGTAACCGTGAGAAGCAACAGACACGAAATCACCAAAAATGGCTGGATACACGACCAAGACAATGATAAAGTGATTCGTGAGGATGGCAAGGAAGATGTGCTTTTAGCAAAAGAAAAAGGCTACAACACTTATGTGAAGGTTGAAGAAAGCAAATGCAAGCCAGCGCAGGATTATTGGAAAGACAATGCCGCAAAATGGGCTACAGTGCGTGCAAAGTGGAACCAAGTGTTTGCAAGAAACAAAGATTTGGTGTTGGAAGAAAAAGTGGACAACAAAGACTTGTTCAAATATCTATTTGACGAAGAGAAATATAAAACTGCTGAAGAAATCAACCCTTTGATTGAATCATTCGTAAGAAAATAATATGAAAAACGCATTTTTATTCACATTTACATTTTTGCTCACGCTGAATACATTCTCACAGGACAATGTGTTTTTAGCACGAGATTTTTGGGACACAAATCCTTCAATTAAAACGATAAAGGAGAAAGTCGAAGCAGGTAACAATCCGTCTGAAGCAAATGCTAATAATTTTGATGGCGTGGTTTATGCAATTTTGCAGAATGCTCCAATAGAAACCATCAAGTTTATGCAATCTTTGGAGGGCAATGATGTCAATAAACTAACGCACGATGGAAGAACCTATATCTTTTGGGCTGCTTACAAAGGCAATGTAGAGTTGATGCAGTTTCTTTTGGATAAAGGCGCAAAAACAGATTTGACTGATGATAAAGGCAGTACAATTCTAAATTTTGCCGCTGGTTCTGGACAAAGTGATACCAAGGTCTATGATTTAATGTTAGAGCGTGGTGCCAATCTGCAAAAGGATTTGACACCATCTGGCGCAAACGCGTTGCTTTTGGCTGCGCCATATGACAAAGATTTTTCGTTGATTAACTATTTTACTTCGAAAGGTTTGGATATCAATAGCGTCGATTCTAAAGGGAATGGTGTTTTTAATTACGTTGCCCGAACCGGAAACATCGATTTGATGAATCAATTGCTGAAAAAAGGTGTGAAAGGAAATGACAACGCCTTCATTTTCGCTGCGCAAGGTACTCGTGGTACCACCAATGGTCTCGAAGTTTATTCATACTTGGAAAGTGTTGGTTTAAACCCGAAAGCTGTCGCTAAAGACGGTGAAACGCCTTTGCATATCTTGGCTTCAAGAAGCAAGGATTTGGAGGTCATCAATTATTTCCTCAAAAAAGGAGCTGATGTCAACCAAGCTGATGCTGACGGGAATACGCCTTTTATGAATGCCGCAAGTCGCAATAACTTGGAAATCGTGACCTTGCTTTCTAAAAACGTGAAAGACATTAACCATCAAAACAAAAAAGGTCAATCGGCTTTGAGTTTGTCTGTAGCGAATAATTCTTCGGAAGTTGTTGATTTTCTTCTGAAAAATAAAGCAAACACCAAAGTTATGGATGCTGAAGGCAATGATTTAACTGCTTATTTGATGGAGTCTTTTTCAACGAAGCAAGAATCGATTTTTAAGCAAAAATTGGATTTGCTTCAGAACAAAGGGTTTAAATTCGGAAAAACCCAGGCTGATGGCGACACTTTATATCATTTGGCGTTGGATAAAAACGATTTGTTTGCCATCAAATTTGTAGAGCAATTCAAAGCAGATATCAATGCGAAAAACAAAGAAGGTTTGACGCCTTTGCACAAAGCAGCAATGACTGCCAAGGATTCAGAAATCCTGGAATATCTGATTTCCGTTGGTGCCAAAAAAGACGTGGTAACCGATTTTGATGAAACCGCTTACGACCTAGCTTCTGAAAACGAATTGTTAAAACAGAACAAAACGTCTTTAGACTTTTTGAAATAACCTGCAAGGTTTCCAAAACCTTGTAGGTTTAAAAACAAATAACCATGAAACTAAAATATATTACAATTCTCGGATTGCTTTTTATGGTAATGACATCGCATACCACGCAGCCACCTTCCACAAAATATAAATGTATGATTCAAATGACGAATTATACGGGCGAAGGTGCTTATGTTGTCATTTCTTTAATCAATCCGAAGGGAGAGTATGAGCAGACATTATATGTTCAAGGTGATGATGCAGAATGGTATAATACGGTTGAAGAATGGTGGAAGAAATTCTACGGAAAAAAACGAACCAACATCGATGCCATCACTGGCGCGACAATTTCCGGAGGCAAACGAACCGTAAGTGTACTTGATATTGATGATTCGAAATTAAACTCTGGATACAAGATTCGTTTCGAAACAGCTGTTGAAGACCAAGATTACTATAAAAGTGATGTGGAGTTTGAATTGACTTCAGAATCTGTAAAAGGTAAGGTTGACGGCACTGGTTTTATCCGATATGTGCGGATGATGCCGAACTAAAAGAACAACGTGTCAGGTTTTCCAAAGCGACCAAAAACAACCTGTCAGGTTTTGAAAACCTGACAGGTTTAATTAGTGAATTATGACCATTTCCATTTGGAGATATAGCCATCTTGCGCTGGCTGTATCTTCTTTTGTTTTTATATTTCTTGCTTCCGTTACCGGAATCATTTTGGCATTTGAACCTATTTCGGAGCAAATCCAACCGTATAAAACCCAAGGTTTCGACAATATCACTTTGGCGGAAACCATCGCTGCTTTCAAGTCAAAATATCCTGAAGTGATTAGCTTGGAAGTGGATGCCAACGACTTTGTTTCCGCTTCGGTCATCACGGAAGAAGGCGAATCGCTCGATGGTTATTTCAACCCAAAAACAGCCGACTATCTTGACAAAAAAATAGAACCATCACCATTTTTCCAATGGGTCACCAATTTTCATCGTTCCTTGTTTTTGAAAAGCACAGGCCGTTTTTTTGTAGGTCTTTGTTCGTTTTTATTGTTTTTGATTGCCATTACAGGAACAATTCTTATCCTGAAACGTCAACGCAGTCTCAAAAAGTTCTTCTCAAGGATTGTCAATGATAATTTTGCCCAATATTGGCACGTTGTTTTAGGGCGTTTGTCACTGATTCCAATCATCATCATTACGCTTACAGGCGTTTATTTGTCTTTGGAAAAGTTTGATTTGCTTCCGAAGAATGCCAACCAACACCAAATTGATTTCGATAATCTCTCGGAAACTCCAAAACTCGAAGTCAGCGAGATTCCGATTTTCAAGAACACCAAACTTTCAGAAGTCAAATCTGTAGAATTTCCTTTTTCAGAATTTGTGGAGGATTATTTCACCATTAAACTGAAGGATAGGGAAGTTGTGGTGAACCAGTTCAATGGTGATATTTTAAGCGAGATTGATGATTCCTGGGTTGCGACGTTTTCAAATTTGAGCCTCAATCTTCACACTGGAAAGGGCAGCATTTTGTGGTCAATTGTTTTGGCAATAGCTTCTGTAAACATTCTGTTTTTTATTTATTCTGGATTTGCGATGACTTTAAAGCGTCGTGCGGCAAAACTGAAAAACAAACATAAGAAAGGAGCCAGTGAGTATGTTATTTTGGTTGGTTCTGAAAATGGAGGCACACTTCCATTTGCAAATGCCTTGCAGAAACAACTATTGGCACTCGGTAAGCGTGTTTTTATTGCTGAATTGAATAGCTATTCAAAATTTAAAAGTGCTGAACATCTTGTGGTGATGACGTCCACGTATGGTGAAGGTGATGGGCCCACAAATGCCAACAAATTTTTAAAGCGTTTGAAAAAAATCAAACAACATCAAAAGTTCAGCTTTTCGGTTGTAGGATTTGGTTCACTCGCTTATCCTGATTTTTGCAAATTTGCCTTTGATGTCGATACAGCATTGTTAGAGGAAAATGCAACGCAATTGTTACCGCCATTCACAATTAATGATAAATCATTTGAAAGTTTTGAGCAATGGGTGCAATTGTGGTCAGAGAAAGTTGGTTTGCAATTGATCATTCCAAAGGAAAACCTGGTATCGCCACCAAAGAACACCAAGCTGTTTGAGGTGGTTTCAAAAACAAAGGTCGAAGATAATCCTGATAATACATTTCTCATCACTCTCAAGCCAAAGAAAAATGTTCATTTTATTTCTGGAGATTTGCTGTCGGTCTATCCAAAAAACGATTATCACGAACGATTGTATTCCATTGGGAAAGTCAATGGCAACATTCAGTTGAGCGTTAAATATTATGAAAACGGTTTGGGTTCAACCTATCTGAATAATTTCAAAATTGGCGACACTTTTAAAGCACGATTGATTGAAAATGCGCATTTCCATTTGCCGAAAAAAGCATCAAAAGTCATTATGATTTCCAACGGAACAGGCGTGGCGCCTTTCTTGGGAATGTTGCACGACAACAAAAAAAGAATCACGACTGATTTGTACTTCGGAATCCGAACAGAGCAATCCTTGAACCTTTATCAATCGCAATTGAATCAACTTTTAGAAGAAAAAAAGCTCACAAAACTGAATGTTGCTTTTTCACGACAAAACGAGAAGGTGTATGTTCAGAACCTTTTGGAAAGAGAAGGTGAATCCATTGTACAGGCTTTGGAGCAAAAAGCCGTTATTATGATTTGTGGTTCTTTGGCAATGTATAAAGACGTGATGGAAACATTGGATAAAATTTGTTTGAAGTATCACAACAAGCCGTTAAGCGTGTATTCAAAACAAATTAAATCGGATTGTTATTGAGTTGATTTTTTTAAAAGGCGCTAGAAGTTTTATATCTGAAAAGGTAATGTTTGTTTAAATTTAAAGTTTGTTTTGCGCTGAAAATATTCGGTTTAAATCGTTATTTTTGATATTAAATGGAATGCTATGGATATTCAAGCTGAAAAAATAGAACTGGTTAAAATGCTTCTGGATACAGAAAACCCTAAAATAATTGAGTCTATTAAGAATATTTTTAGACAGGCAAATAAAACTGACTTTTGGGATGATTTATCTGATGCGCAACGTGAAGAAATTGAAAAAGCTTCGATTGAAATAGAAAACGGAGAAGTGACAGATTACGATTCCTTTATCAGTAAACATAGATAAGTTGCGCAGAAAAGTTGTCATTTCAAAAACGGCTGAAAGGAAACTACAAAAACTTTTTGACTACTTGATTGCCGAATGGTCGGCTAAAGTTAAAAGTGATTTTGTCGAAAAATTAGATTCATCAATCGAAGTAATTAGAAATCAGCCGGAAATTTTTCCTGAATCCAAAAAAGGGAAAAACTTAAGGAAATGTGTCATAACAAAGCAAACAACCTTATATTATCGCTTTAATTCCAAGCAAATTAATATAGTTACCATTTTTGACACGAGACAAAATCCCGATAGATTAAATAAGGAGATTTAGCAGATGGGAAGTTCAAGAGCAAATTGTTTTCTTTGGAATGCATCAATTGATACTATTGATTTCGGTCTCTGGAACTTCTTCTTCCGACGACTCTTCCAGTTCTTTTTTCTTCTCCAAAATCGCAGGAAAAATCATTGGCACCAAGGATTTCACAGGATTGTAAAGCACAGAATCTTCAATGGTTTCTTCATCTGTAAACGGAATAGCACGATTCATACTATCAAAAACAATTAATACCACACTCAAAATCACAGCGATTTTTAATGCGCCAAACAAGCCTCCGAGGATTTTATTGACAATACCCAATGCCGCAAAATCGGCTAATTTTGTCAAAGCTTTTCCAGCAAGTGCTATCACCAAAACGATGATGACAAACGTAATGGCAAATGCAGCAATATTGACGGTTTTTTCATCCCATTCAGTTTTGTTGTTCAAAAAAGTCGCCGCATAATTGCTGAAATGAATAGCGCCATAAACACCTGCTACCAAAGCCACCAAAGAAGCAACTTCCACAAAAAGCCCTTTCATAAGCCCACGTACAAGACCAAAAAGAATCAAAGCTGCCAAAACAATATCCAAAAAGCTCATAACGGTAGAATTTTATCAAATATAAGTTAACTTTGCGAGAATGAAATTCAAGGTTCAAAATTCAAAGTTCAAGCCTTAAACTTTGAACCTTAAACTCGAAACCTAATCGATGTCAAGAGATGAACAATTAAAACAACGCTGGGAAATGGTGGTTCAAAAACTGTCTGCCCAATTTGCCGAAGGCGATATATTGGATTTGGATGCCATCATCTATTTGATTGGTGTGCAAGAACTGGGTCAACCACATAGAAAGTACAAAAAAGACCATAAACTCGATTTGATGCATATTGCCATCTGCCGTTTACTGGAGCCTTATGGTTATTATGAGTTTGATTTTTATGATGACGATAAATGGCCACATTACAAAGTAAAAGAGCAACTGCCACACTTAAAAGCTGGCGAACAAAGTGTCTTGATGAAAGAAGCTATTGTTAACTATTTTCTTGAAACGGAATATATAGATTAGTTTTTCCTAAATTTGCCATTCATTTTTTTGATGTATGATAGACAAGCTGAAAGAACTCATTGCTGAAGCTGAAGCATTTAAAGCGCAATCCAAAGAAGAGGTTGAAGCGTTTCGTATTAAATTTTTAGGGTCTAAAGGACTTCTAAAGGAGTATTTTGCAGAGTTCAAAAATGTTGCCAATGACCAAAAGAAAGAGTTTGGGCAGGTCATCAATAAATTAAAAACGACTGCCGAAGACAAAGTCAACGCTTTAAAGGAAGAATTGGAAGGCAAGGAAGAGGTCAAAGGTGTCTATGGCGATTTGTCACGTCCGGGCGAACCGGTAGAAATAGGTGCTAGACATCCAATTTCCATAGTAAAAAATCAAATCATCGATATTTTTTCCCGTATTGGTTTCAACGTCAGTGAAGGTCCGGAAATTGAGGACGATTGGCACAATTTTACAGCATTGAATTTGCCGGAATATCATCCAGCGCGCGATATGCAGGATACCTTTTTCATCCAGACCAATCCAGATATTTTGCTTCGTACACATACAAGTTCTGTACAAGTGCGCTATATGGAAAATAACAAACCGCCAATTCGAACCATTTCTCCAGGAAGAGTTTATCGGAATGAAGCCATTTCAGCGCGTTCGCATTGCTTTTTTCATCAAGTGGAAGGTTTGTATATTGATAAAGATGTAAGTTTTGCCGATTTGAAGCAAACCTTACAATACTTTACGACAGAAATGTTCGGAAAATCAAAAATCCGTTTGCGTCCATCCTATTTCCCGTTTACAGAACCGAGTGCCGAAGTTGATGTCTATTGGGGATTGGAAACAGAAATTGATTACAGAATCACCAAAGGAACCGGTTGGTTAGAAATAATGGGCTGCGGTATGGTAGACCCAAATGTTCTCGAAAACTGTGGCATCGATTCAAAAACCTATTCAGGGTTTGCCTTCGGAATGGGTATCGACCGCATCACGATGTTATTGCACCAAATTGGTGACATCCGTTTATTGAGCGAAAATGATGTCCGATTTTTAGAACAGTTTAAATCAGCTTTGTAAAATAAATTTAGGCATCAGCCTTTTCTAAACCTGACAGGTTTCCAAAACCTGTCAGGTTTTTTTATTTAACAATCATTTAACTTCGTTTAGTTCGGTTTGTTCCGAACTAATAATTATTTTTGTGCTCTAAATAGAAATAAAATGAACACTATGGACGGAAAAAAGTGCGAACTAGTTGAAAAATTGGGTATTCATTTTGAAAGAAAAAAACAAATGGCGCCAGTGGCTGCCAGAATTTTTGCCTATATCATTTTAACAGGTAAGCAAGGAACTACGTTTGAAGATTTGGTTTCAAATCTTTGCGCCAGTAAAAGTACTATTTCCACACATCTTAATCATTTGCAAGACCTTAAGAAGTTATCATATTTCACTAAAACAGGTGATAGAAAAAAATATTTTGTGATGGATCATGACACGATGATTAGAGACATTTCATCACTTGTAGAAGAATGGGAATCTGAACAGCAGCTCCATATGGAAATTATGGATTTTAAAAAGGAAGCCAATGAAAACTTGGATGAAGCTGACAAATTTGAACTTCATTTTCACGAAAGCTTTATCGAGTTTCATAATGCTGCCATCAAATCCATCATCAAATTAAAAGAAACAATCGTCAATAATAAATACTAATCAATTTCAAATTCAAAAAATGAAACAAATTCGAATATATGTTTTGTTAGCGTTAGGGATTACCACCTTAACAGTCACTAGCTGCAAAGAGCAGCCCCAACAAGCACAACAGCAAGCGCAGGCAATGCCTTATACTGTGGTAAAAGTTCCTCAAAAGGATGCTACGGCTTATACCAGTTATCCCACTACTCTAGAAGGTATTGTAAATAGTGAAGTTCGCGCCAAAGTTTCTGGTTATATCCAAAACGTATTGGTAGATGAAGGTCAAAGAGTATCAAAAGGCCAAGCGTTATTTAAATTAGAAACACAATCTTTGAGCCAAGATGCCGAAGCGGCAAAGGCCAGTGTAAATGCTGCACAGGTTGAGGTTGAAAAATTGATTCCTCTGGTTGAAAAAGGAATTATAAGTTCCGTCCAACTGGAAACAGCGAAAGCGCAATTGGCGCAAGCCAAAAGCAGTTATAATAGCGTGGCTGCAAATATTGGTTACGCTACTGTTAAAAGTCCTGTGAATGGTTTTGTAGGCGCTATTCCTTACAGAGAAGGTTCTTTGGTGAGCGCTACAAGTATAATGCCTCTAACAACGGTATCTGACATTCAGCAAGTTTTTGCCTATTTCTCAATGGGAGAAAGTGAATATCTAAACTTTTTACAGCAAACGGAAGGTAAAACTTTACAGGATAAAGTTGCCAATTTCCCAAAAGTGGAGTTAATCCTTTCCAATGGAGAAACGTATGCACAAACAGGAACAATCCAAACGGTCACTGGGCAAATAGACCCAGCAACAGGAACCGTTAGTTTCCGTGCCATTTTTGACAATCCGAACCAGTTGTTGACAAATGGTAATAGTGGAACCATTCGCATACCAAAGACTTATGAAAAAGCTTTGGTGGTGCCGCAATCTGCAACTTATGAGCAACAAGGAAGAATTTTTGTATATAAAGTTGATGAGAACAACAATGCTATCTCAACACCTATAAGCATTAAAGATACAGCCAACGAACTTTATGTGCTAGAATCTGGAGTTAATAATGGTGATGTCATAGTTGTAAAAGGTATAGGAAAGTTAAGAAACAACACGCCTATACAGCCACAAGAAGTTGCTTTTGACAGTATTGTTAAGCCTATCAAACCTTTGTTCCAATAACATTTAGAAGAAACTCATCATGTTAAAAACCTTTATAGAAAGACCGGTTTTATCAACCGTTATTTCCATCATTATCGTAATTCTGGGTATTTTAGGATATTCTGCCCTTCCTGTAGAACAGTATCCAGATATTGCACCTCCAACCATTCAGGTTAATGCTACCTATCCAGGTGCAAGTGCCGAAACCATTTTGGAGAGTGTCATTATTCCTATTGAAGAGCAAATCAACGGAGTTGAGGGCATGACTTATATGACATCCTCTGCTGATAATAATGGAGCTGCCAACATCACAGTTTATTTTGATCAGACAATGAATCCGGATATTGCTGCCGTTAACGTGCAAAATCGTGTGTCGAGAGCAACGCCATTATTGCCGCAAGAAGTAATTCAAACTGGTGTAACCACGCAAAAGCAGCAAACCTCTGCTTTGATGTTCTTATCTGTATTTTCAGAAAATGAAGATTACGATGCCACCTTCGTTCAGAACTATTTAAAAATTAATGTGATTCCAGCCATTCAGCGTGTAAAAGGTGTTGGTAATGTACAGGTGTTCTCCAACCAAGATTACGCTATGCGTGTTTGGTTAAAACCAGAGAAACTTGCAGCTTATAACCTTGTGCCAAGTGATGTCACAGTAGCGTTGAGGGAACAAAGTTTGGAGGCATCTGCGGGTTCTTTAGGACAAAATGATGGACAAGCATTTTCTTATAACATCAAGTATAGTGGTCGTTTTAAAACTGAAAAACAATATGAAGATATTGTTATCAAAGCTCTTGATAATGGAGAGTATTTGCACTTGAAAGATGTTGCCAAAATCGAACTAGATGCTCAAGGATATGATGGATACGGATTTACTGAAGGCTATCCGAGTGTAAATATGGGTATTTTTCAAACGGCTGGTTCAAATGCTCAAGAAATTATTGAAACCATTAAAACTGAATTAGACCGATTATCTCAAGATTTTCCAGATGGGATTGAGTATGTTATTAATTATGATACCAATAACTTTTTGACAGCCTCGATGAATAAAGTGCGTAATACCTTGGTGGAAGCATTTTTATTGGTATTCTTGGTGGTATTTATTTTCCTTCAGGATTTCCGTTCTACCTTGATTCCAGCCATTGCAGTACCAGTAGCAATTATCGGAACTTTCTTTTTCTTGAATGTATTTGGATATTCCATCAACCTTCTAACGCTATTCGCGTTGGTGTTGGCCATTGGTATTGTGGTGGATGATGCGATCGTGGTAGTGGAAGCTGTTCACGCCAAAATAGATGAAGGCGCTACCAATGCAAAAACAGCAACACTCGATGCAATGCACGAAATTTCTGGTGCAATTATTTCGATTACGCTTGTTATGGCTGCGGTATTCATTCCTGTGACATTTATTCAAGGGCCAACAGGTGTGTTCTATGAACAATTTGGTGTTACATTGATTGTCGCCATTCTGATTTCAGCTGTGAACGCTTTAACCTTAAGCCCTGCGCTTTGTGCCTTGTTTCTGAAGGGTCACGATGAGCACGAAGACAAAAATAAGAGCTTTTTACAACGATTTTATGATAAGTTCAACGCTGGATTCAATGCCACGACACAGCGTTATGGGAAATCATTGGCATTCTTGTATAAAAACAAATGGATTACCGCCTTTGTATTGATTCTCTCTGGAGTAGGGATATGGTGGGCAGCTACCACGACACCTACGGGGTTTGTTCCAAGTGAAGACAGAGGTATTGTGTTTGTAAATATTGAATTGCCAGCTGGTTCTACTATGGATAGAACAAAAGCTGTTACAGAAGAGTTGTATCAGAAAGCTCACCAAATACCTGGTGTAAAAGGAGTAACGGTTATAACAGGACGAAGTTTGATTAGTGGAGCAGGTAGCAATTACGGTCTTGGATTTGTGAAATTGAATGATTGGGAAGAACGTGATGGCGATGACCAATCAGCCAATGCAATTATAGGCAAACTCTTTGGTATTGCTGCAACTATTCCAGATGCAAACATTATTTTCTTTGCACCTCCTAGTATTCCTGGTTTTGGATTATCAGGTGGATTTGAAGTGAACCTTTTGGATAAATCTGGAGGCAGCTTTGAAGATTTGGATGCCACAACTCAAGAATTCATCGGTAATTTGATGAAACATCCAGAGATTCAGTATGGTCAATCATCATTTAACACAAAATATCCACAATATGAATTGGATATTGATGTACCATTGGCAAAACGCTATGGAGTTTCCATCAGCAGTATTTTTTCTACGCTTCAAGGCTATATAGGTGGTGTATATGCAGCAGACTTTGCAAGATTTGGTAAACAATATCGTGTATATGTTCAAGCTTTGCCAGAAGATAGAGCTGATGCCAATTCCTTGAATGAATTGTACATTAAAACAGGAAGTGGGGAGATGGCACCCATCACGCAATTTGTCAACTTAAAACGTGTATATGGACCTCAATCGGTAACTCGTTTCAATCTTTATAATTCATCTAAAATAAGTGGTGCCGCAAACCCTGGGTTTAGTACAGGTGATGCCATTGCCATTGTAAACGAAGAAATCAAAAGCCTACCAAGTAATTACGAAGTGGCGTATTCAGGTCTGTCACGTGAAGAGGTAAGCGCAGGAAATCAAACTGTAGTTATTTTCTTGCTGGTCATAGTTTTTGTTTATTTCCTTTTGGCTGCACAGTATGAGAGTTATTTGCTACCATTATCCGTTATATTCTCATTGCCATTGGGAGTTTTTGGAGCGTTCTTTTCCACCAAAATGATGGGATTGGAAAACAACATTTATTTTCAAATTGCGCTGATTATGTTAGTTGGTCTTTTGGCAAAAAATGCAATCTTAATTGTGGAGTTTGCGGTGCAGCGCCGTAGACACGGAGAGAGTTTGGTAGATGCTGCTATTAATGGCGCAAAGGCACGTTTAAGACCAATTTTGATGACTTCTTTTGCCTTTATTTTAGGATTGATGCCTCTAGTGTTAGCAAAAGGTGTTGGTGCAGAAGGAAATAATTCCATTGGTACTGGTGCCGCAGGAGGTATGTTAATAGGAACGATTTTAGGAGTGTTCATCATTCCGATATTGTTCATCCTTTTCCAATGGTTGCAAGAAAAAGTGTCAGGAAAACCAGTTGTAGAAACAAAAGAAGCGTAATTATGAATTCGATTATAAATAAAACTTTAATTGTGGTTGTAATGGCCACTACTTTGCAAAGCTGTTTTGTGGCCAAGGATTATAAACGTCCTGAACTTCCTGAAACAGAGAATCTATATAGAACTGATAATTTGCCTACGGATAGTATTTCAATGGCAGATGTGTCGTGGAAAGAGCTGTTTAATGACCCTTATTTAGTGCAATATATTGAAGAAGGACTTCAGAATAACATTGATATTCGTATCGCGATTCAACAAATGTTGGCTGCTGAAGCTTACGTAAAACAAGGTAAGGCAGGCTATTTCCCAACCTTAT
>Ga0207828_100417_pt1 | contig 14937 bp, 15 predicted proteins | sample TtaePargueraPR_11_FD_187276 | JGI IMG/M metagenome (GOLD analysis project Ga0207828, IMG submission 187276) | Aerobic enrichment media microbial communities from Bioluminiscent Bay, La Parguera, Puerto Rico - Tt and P2 (3) (SPAdes) | ecosystem: Environmental > Aquatic > Marine > Unclassified ...
GCCCGCCGCATCGGCAGAAAAAGACATCGAAAGACGCCAGGCAAACGGGAGAGCACACATGGATAAGGGCATCAAAGAACTCCTCGAAACCGGCATCACCGGCGCGCCTTACGGCAAGTTGCTGGGCTTCTCCCTAAAGGAGCTGGAGGAAGACCGCGCGGTTCTCGCCATGCCCTTCCGCGCCGACCTCGTCACCATCGGCAAGATGGTGCATGGCGGCGCCATCGCCTCGCTCGTCGATGCGGCCGCCACGGCCGCCGCCTGGGCCACACCTGCCCTGCCGGAAAACCCGCGCGGCTCGACCATCGGCTTTTCCATCAACTATCTGGACGCCGCCCTGGAAACGGACCTCACCGCCGATGCCCGCATTCTCCGCCGCGGCGGCTCTGTCCATGTCATCACCGTTTCCGTGGAAGACGCGAACGGCAAAGCCGTCGCCCATGCCACCGTCACCTACAAGCTCTCCGGCGGAAAGAAGTAAGGCGCCCGCGCCTTACTTCGTCCAGGACCCGCCTTCATTGGTGCGGTAGCCAAGCGCCTTGTACGTGGCATCGACCAGCGACTGGCCGCGATTGTTCAGCAAAATCCCGTCGCCCATCTGGTTCATCGAATAGCCGAACGAAAGCCCGGCTTCCGGGTCCGCAAAGCCGAGCGAACCACCCATGCCCACATGCCCGAACGCCGGTTCCGACAGAATGACGGAAGACTGATTGCCCGGCGCTTCACGGCGGTTATCCATCGACTTCATGAAACCAAGCGCAAAACGTGTTGGGATCAGCAGCGTCGCGTCTTCACGCGTTGCCATGGAAACCCGGCTCATGCGCGTCACCCGGTCCGGCGAAACGAGCTTCACGCCGTTCAGCGACCCGCCATTGGCAAGCGGCGCATACATGCCCGCAAGGCCGCGCGCATTGGTGATGCCATTGCCGCCCATGATCTCGGCTGCATGGCCCTCGCGGCTGTTGAAATCCGCCTTGCCGTTATTCATGAGGAAGAGATAGGAGGGAGAGCTGGGATCGGAGAGGATCGCCTGCGTGAACTTGCCCACCGGCGCATTCGGATCGAGCGCAGCATTGATCATCGGCGCAACACGCGGCTCGATCTCTTCCGGCAGGCCGATCCAGAAATCGAGCCCGAGCGGCTTGGCCACTTCATCCTGGAAGAACTGGCCGAGTGATTTGCCGGATACACGGCGCACGATCTCGCCAACCGTCCAGCCGAACGTCACGCCGTGATAGCCATTGCGCGTGCCGGGTTTCCAGAAGGCTTCCTCCCGCGCGACGAGATCGGCCATGTAGTCCCAATCGCAATAGCCGCCATCCTTGATAGGCGCACGTACATGCGGCACGCCCACCGAATGATCGAGCATCATGCCGACCGTTGCATCCTCTTTGCCGTTCACCGCAAATTCCGGCCAGATCTCGGCAACCGGCTGGTCGTAATCGAGCAGGCCGCGCTCGGCGAGAATATGCGCGCAAAGCGCCCCCGCGCCCTTGGTGCAGGAAAAGACGATGGAAACCGTGTCCTCTTCCCAGGGCTTGCCCTCCGGCACCGCATGCCCGCCCCAGAGATCGGCCACGACCTTGCCTTCATGGGTGACACAAAGACTTGCGCCCACCTCGCCCCGGCTGACGAAATTCTCCGCGAAAACAGAAACCAGCTCTTCGAAGCCGCTTGCCGCCTGGCCGCGGATCAGCGCACTACCCGCCTGTTTCTCGATTGTCTGAAGTGTCATGGCGTCTCCCTTCTCCGCCCGGTGATTTTTTCCGGCGGATGTTTTTTTCTTTGAGAATGTCTTTGATGGCAGGCTTGAGCTGCCGCGTCAGATAATCATAGCCCTCTTCGGAAAAGGACATCCCGTCCCAGCGGAAAAGCTCGCTGCGCAGCTCCTCTCCTTCTTCGAAGAGACCAGGGGTTACATCGAGATATTCGACGCCCTCATGTTCTGCGGCGAGCCCGGCAAAAAGAGAATTCGTGCGGTTGACGCCCGGCCAGCGGCTCATGCGCATCGGCGCGGGCGGAATGGAAACGAACAGCACGGGCGCCTTGATCTCATGGGCGCGGATCGCGGCAAGAAAGATCTGCGCCCGCGCCAGCACGTCTTCGGGCCGGCGCCCGCGCACATCGGCAAGATCCGCATCCCCGGCCAGGACAACAATGAGGCTCGGCTCATAAGGCTTGATGATCCGCGAGGCATAATGCGTGAGATGCGCCATGCGTGCGCCGCCAAAGCCGCGATTGAGCACATGCAGCGGTTCCATGTCGGCGGCCAGCGTGTCCCAATGGCGTACATCGCGCCCGCCGATGAAAAGGACCGCGCCCTTTTCCGGCGGATTGGAAATATCGCGGCGCTCGAACGCCGCGATATCCCCTTCCCAATAGGAAGCATCGCCCGAGGCGAAAAGCACATAGACCAGAAAACCGAACAGCAGCACCAGGCTGCCGCCGATCACTGCGGCCAAGCTGATCGCAAACCGCCCCATGAACGCGGCGCTCCCCTCGTTTCGCGCTTAGCGCACTTTCAGGACGACCTTGCCCTTCACTTTGCGCCCGGCCATTTCATTCAGCGCCTCCGCCGCTTCTTCAAGCTTGAAGGTCTTGGAGACATGCGGCTTCACCTTGCCCGCCTTGAAAAGGTCCATCAGCTCGCGCAGGTTTTCTTCATGACGCGCCCGCTCGCGGCCCGTGAAAGCGCCCCAGAACACACCGACGATCTGGCAGCCCTTGAGCAGCGCGAGATTGAGCGGCACTTTCGGAATATCGCCCGCGGCAAAGCCGACGACGAGGTAGCGCCCGTCCCAGTTCATCGCGCGCAGCGCAGGCTCGGCATAATCACCGCCAACCGGATCATAAAGCACATCGGCACCCTGGCCGCCGGTCAGCTTCTTGATGGTCTCGGAAAGCTCTTTCTGCTGGTCCTTGCTGAGCGGGCCGGAAGGATAGACGAAGCCGTCATCCGCGCCGTGATCCTTGGCGACCTGCACCTTGTCTTCCGAGGAAGCGCCGGCGATCACCTTCGCGCCCATCGCCTTGCCAAGCTCGACTGCGGCCAGGCCGACACCGCCAGCCGCGCCCAGCACCACCAGCGTCTCGCCCGGCTTGATCTGCGCGCGGTCTTTGAGCGCGTGATGCGAGGTGCCATAGGTCATCAGGAAGGCCGAGGCGGTCACATAATCCATCTCGTCCGGGATCGGCTGAACCCGCGCCTCTTCGAGGGCCAGCTCTTCACGAAAGCCGTTCCAGCCGCAGGACCCGATCACCCGGTCGCCCACTTTCACGTTTTTCACGCCCGCGCCGACCTTGGCAACCTGGCCCGAGACCTCGCCGCCCGGCGAGAAGGGAAGCGGCGGCTTGAACTGATAGAGATTCTGGATGATGAGCACGTCCGGGAAATTCACAGCCGCGGCATGGACATCAAGCACCACCTCGCCCTCTTTCGGCTCGGGGCTTGGCACATCCTCGATCACCAGCTTTTCCGGGGGCCCGAATTCCTTGCAGAGCACTGCCTTCATGTCTCTCTCCCTGTTCGTTCAATTTGAAAGGCTTGGATACCGTTAATCTTCCAATACCACGCAGCCCGCCTTCCCGCCAGCTTGGGAGAAAACGGCCCGGCACAGCCCGCCGCCGGGCAGATTAGCCTAATGTGGCACGAAACTCGCTCTCTCGCCCTCGAGCCGCATGAGAGCCGCACCGGCTGGCTCACTTCGGAACAAAACAAGAGGAAGAGACATGCACCGCATGACGAAGAGCGCCGCGCTGGCGGCTATTCTGGGTCTGGCCGCCACCACCGGCGCGCAGGCATTCGAAGTCGACAATTCCATCGAAACCGATCAGATCACGCTTCAGGACGTCACGAGCGACGTCAATATCTGGGTGAAGGCCGTGGACACCAAGATCGACGCCAGCTCCGTGGCAGTCGCCAATTCGGTTTCTGCCGACCTCAAGGGCAACACCTATATGTCCAACATCCAGACCGTTGGTCAGGCTGCGGATGTGAAAGCCGCCATGTCGGTTGAAGCCGACTGGGTTGGCGACAAGGTAAAGCTGAACACGCAGGCCATTGGCAATTCCGCCTCGGTGAGCGTGAAGGGCGCCGACTTCGCCAACATTCACAACACCCAGACCACCGGCTGGCAGGCCCCGCGCCCGACGGACCCGATTGCCACGACCTTTGTGAGCATTGGCGAAGCCCCGAAAGTGGAAAGCGCCACCCAGGCCGTCTCGAATGCGTTCACGCTCGAAACCAAGGCTGCTGAAGTCAACCTCGCTTCCGTTCAGCACAACAACTCGCTGACCACCTCTGTGGCGAATTTCGACATCGGCTACACCGATGTGCTGAAAGCCTCCAGCGTTGCCATCGGCAACCAGCTTTCCATCGCGCCCATCTCCATGCACTGACCACGCGGCACGCGACAAAGAGCCGGAGGCCTCAAAAGCCTTCGGTTTTTTTGTGCCGTATATGTCCCGAAACAGCACAACACGCAAAAACCCGAGCTTTTCCGCCCGTTTCCGGTATCTGGCACGCGGCTCGCAACACAAAACATCAAACAGTTTGAAAGACCCATTTTGGAACAAGCGGTGACAGCGATGAAAAAATCCAGCCTCCTTCTTGCAGCCACCCTGGCCACAGCCCTGCCCTTCGCAGCGGCAGCTGACGACATGGTGCTGAACGGACAGCTCAACTTTAAAGACGTGATTGGCGAACAGAACGTCTATGTGGGCGTCGTTGCAGGCGACCATGACCAGACGGCAAGCGCCCAGGGCAACGCGATGGAAGCCAATGTGACGGGCGAGTCTTACGTGGACACCTATCAGATCAACCATTCCAACGTGGAAGCGGACCTCAACCTCGAGGCAGGCCTCATCGCGGGCGATGCGGTGACGCGCTCGCAATCCTTCACCAACTCCACCACCATCAAGGGCGATGGGGAAGGCGAGCTCACCGTCGACAATTATCAGGAAGCCAACCCGCACTGCGAGTCCTGCTACCACGACGCCAAGACCTTTATCTGGGCCGAAGGTGTCGGCTCGCTCGACAGCTCGACCGTCGCCGTTGCGAACTCCTTTGAAGCCCGCAACAGCCAGGGCGGCATGAATGTGAACTCGCAGCAGGTCAACAATTCCAAGATCAGCGCCGTCTCCAACATCTATGTGGGTGTTGCAGGAAGTCTGAGCGCTTCTTCCGCCGCCGTGGGCAACACCGCCACCTTCGGCAGCAACTGACTTTTCAAGGATCGCTGCGCCGGATCGTTTCCTCCGGCGTGTCGCGAGGGAGCCGGAGATGCGGGGGGCGCGTCTCCGGCTCTTTGCTTATGGGCATCTGCTTGCTAGAAACCGCGCAAGCGGAACCAGAAACGGCATGGATGAGATGACCAATCAGCCCTTCAGCCCCAAAGCGCCGCGCGGCTATTTCGCCATTGGCGCGGAAGGCATCTCCAAGCCCATGAACCTGGGCAGCCTGATCCGTTCCGCGCATGCCTTCGGCGCGAGCTTCTGCTTTACCGTGGGCGCAGGCGAGAAAGTGCGCCAGGCAAGCTCCGACACCTCCAAGACACCGCAGCACCTGCCCTTTTATGCCTGGAAGAACATCGAGGACATGGCTCTGCCGAAAACCTGCCAGCTTGTCGGCGTGGAACTCACGGAAGATGCCATCGACCTCCCCAGCTTCCGCCACCCGCTGAACGCGGCCTATATTCTGGGCCCGGAGCGCGGCTCCCTCTCCCGCGAGATGATCGAGCGCTGCGATCACCTGATCCGCATCCCGACGAAATTCTGCATCAATGTCCAGATCGCGGGCGCCGTCGTCATGTATGACCGTATCCGCTCGCTGGGCAGCTTCGCGCCCCGCGCCCTGATGCCCGGCGCGCCCGTGGAAGGCGCGCCGGAACATGTGCATGGCGGCCCCATCAAGCGGGTGGACGGCAAGAAAATGCCCATGAAACCGGATAATTGAGCGGTTCGCCGGTTTGACACATTTCCGCCGCATCCACTGGGCAGGTTCGGGATGGAATTGACCAAGTTCGGCCGAGGGGGAGGCGGACGCGCTCTCCCCCGCATGGCTGGAAATCCTATGTCTGCCTGGAGTAAGCTCCCTGCAGATCGAATTGAGCGAATCGCAAACCGAAAGATCGAGTCTGAACACGATGCGGAAACCAATATCAGCCTTTCTGAAAGGCGCGGTTGCGGCAGCTTTCCTTTTCTCCGCTGCGCCCGCCCTCGCCGAAACGCCGAGACTGCTCGGCACCTTTAACGATTGGGCGGCCTATACCTTTGGCACCGGCTCCGACCGTATCTGTTACGCCATGACCGAGCCGAAAGAACAATTGCCGCGCGGCGTGACCCGGGGCGATGTCTTCTTGATGGTGACCTACCGCCCGTCCCAGAACACACGCAACGAGATCGGCATGCGCGCAGGTTATGTCTTCGACGAGAAGAGCAATCCTTATGCGGAAATCGGCTCGGACAAGTTCCAGATGTTCACGGGCGTGGACAAGGGCGGCGAAGCCCGCCACTGGGCCTGGCTTGAAAACTCGGCCGATGAAAACCGCATGGTGAACGCCATGAAGCGCGGCTCCGACATGACGATCCGCGGCACCTCGAGCCGGGGCACGCTGACCACCGACCGCTATTCGCTGTCCGGCGCGACCGCAGCGATGGAACGCGTCGCGGAAGCCTGCAAGTAAGCAGCAGAGCCAAAGAGGTTAAGGCCCCGGCGCCAGACCCCGAGAGACGGGATAGCGCCGGGGCCTTTTTCCGTGTTATAGAGCGCTGAACTGACGCGCCGAGCCCCTTTTGAGGCTGGCGCCGCCGCGGGAAAGCGGCGAAATTGGCCCATAAGGCATTGAAAACCCTGATAATTTCGGCTGCAGGACGATGAGCGTTTCGCTGGACATAGCGCATGAAAACCGCACCGCCGCCCCGATAGCGGCGGCAGGGACCGCGCGCGCGCCGCTGATCGGGCTGACCTGGCCGAAACTCCAGGAAGCGCTGGTCAGCGCCGGCATCCCCGAAAAACAGGCCCGCATGCGCGCCGGTCAGCTCTGGACCGCCTTCTATCATCAGGGCCTGACGGATTTTGCGGACATCACCACGCTGTCCAAACCCCTGCGCGCCGAGTTTGAAGAGCGCTTCACCCTCGCCCGGCCCGAAATCGTGACCCAGCAGATCTCCGAGGACGGCACCCGCAAATGGCTGATCCGCCTCGCCTCCACCGACCCGCGCGCGCCCGCGCCGGAAGTGGAAGCTGTCTACATTCCCGAACCCGGACGCGGCACGCTCTGCATTTCCTCGCAAGTCGGCTGCACGCTGAACTGCACCTTCTGCCACACCGGCACGCAAAAACTCGTGCGCAACCTGACGGCGGCGGAAATCGTCGCGCAGATCCTGATTGCCCGCGACGCGCTGGGCGAATGGCCGACGCCGAAGGAAGGCCGCAAGATCACAAACATCGTGCTCATGGGCATGGGCGAGCCGCTCTACAATTTCGACAATGTGAAAGACGCCATCGAAATCCTGTCGGACGGCGAAGGCCTTTCCATTTCAAAGCGCCGCATCACGCTTTCCACCTCCGGCGTCGTGCCCATGATCGAAAAAGTGGGCTCGGAAATCGGCTGCATGCTCGCCATCTCGCTTCATGCGGTGAACGATCCGACGCGCGACCTTTTGGTGCCACTCAACAAGAAATACCCGATTGCAGAGCTTCTGGACGCCTGCCGCACCTTCCCCGGCCTCTCCAATGCCCGGCGCATCACCTTCGAATATGTGATGCTGAAAGGCGTGAATGACAGCAAGGAAGACGCGAAAGAACTTGTGCGGCTCCTGAAAGGCATTCCGGCCAAGATCAATCTCATTCCCTTCAACGCCTGGCCTGGCGCGCCTTATGAGTGCTCCGACTGGGAAGAGATCGAGACCTTCGCCGAAATCGTCAACCGCGCCGGCTATGCAAGCCCCATCCGCACCCCGCGCGGCCGCGACATCATGGCCGCCTGCGGCCAGCTCAAATCCGAAAGCGAACGGCTGAAGGCAAGCGCACTCAGCGCGCAGTAGGGCCGCCCCCGGCAGGGCCAATCCCGTCTTGCCGCCGGGCAGGGCGCCCTTTTTCTTATCCTCCGAAAGACAGGCGCGCATTTCTTGCCCTATGCTCCTCCAAAGGCAGGAGGAGACATGACCACATTCCGCGTGAAAGAGATCTGGCGTTATCCCGTCAAATCCATGCAGGGCGAGCAGCTTGAGGAAACCCTGCTCGGCATGGGCGGCATTCCCTTCGACCGGGGCTGGGCGATGCGCGATGCGAGCGAGACCATCACAAGCGCGAAGAAAATCGCAGCCCTCCTTAACTGCAAGGCAAGCTACATCGAAGGCACGAATGCGGGCGCCGTGCCGCATGTCGAAATCACCTTGCCGGATGGTTCCGCCGTGCGCTCCGATGAGGCGGACGTGAATGCGCGCCTCACCAAAGCGCTGGGGCAGGAAGTCACACTCTGGCCCTTGCAGCCTGCCGAAGACAGCGAGCATTACCGCACCAAGGTGAAGCCCTCTTCGCCCGAAGAACTTGAAGCAGGCCTGCGCGAGATGTTCGCGGTGAAGCCCGACGAACCCTTGCCGGACCTTGCCGCCATTCCCCCGGCGCTCCTTGCCGAAGTTTCGGAATATGCGAGCCCGCGCGGCACCTATTTCGATCTTTACCCGGTGAACGTGCTCACCGAAGCCTCGCTGCGCCATTTCGGTAAGCTGACACCGGAAAGTACGCTCGATGTGCGCCGCTTCCGCCCGAACTTTCTTCTGGAAGATGATGAGAAGTTGAGCACGCTTGCCGAGTTCGGCTGGACGGGCAAGAAAATCGGTCTCGGCGCGGCGGAGCTGGATGTCGACATCGAGTGCATGCGCTGCGTCATGACCACCCGCGCACAAGAAGCGCCCGGCCTTGCCGCCCTGCCGCGCGATTCAAACATCATGCGCACCCTTGTGCGCGAGACGGGACACAATCTTTCCGTCTATGCGAATGTCGCGAGGCCAGGCGTTGTGAAGGTGGGGGATGAGGTGAAGGTCTAAGCCTTATATCCCCTTGGCCCAGGCCACCGCCTGCTCGAGCCTGTCCTGCCCCCAGAAAAGTTCGTCACCCACGGTAAAGCTTGGCGCGCCGAAAATGCCGCGCGTCAGCGCTTCTTCCGTTTGCAGACGAAGCGCATCCTTGTTGGTTTGGGCATTGGCCGCCGCAAAGGCCTCTTCCGGTTCAACCCCAACCAGATCAAGCACCTCGGAAAGCACCGCATCGTCTGAAATGGTCAGCCCGTCCACAAAATTCGCGCGGTAAACGGCACGGCTGAAATCTTCGCCCCAGCCTTCCTTCATGCCGGCCAGCGCAATCCGCGCCGCCTTCAGCCCGTTCTGGGGAAAGACCTGCGGCCGGTTGAAAGGCAGCTTATAGCCCGCGCAAAGCCGCTCCACGTCCCGCCACATATAGCGGCCCTTCATCTCATAGACGTTGAAGGGCGAGTCGCTGAGCCCCTGCTCGGAAAAGACCGGCCCCAGAAGAAAAGGCCGCCAGATGACCTCCACGCCCGCCTTCTTCGCCGCCGCCTCCGCCCGCATGGCCGCGGGGTAGGAATACGTGCTCGCAAACTCATACCAGAACTCTAGCTTGGCCATGCAGGCCCCCCTTTAATGTGCAGTTACACTTACCATAAAACCAAGCTCAGCGCCCGTCTTCTCTTTGCAGGCCTGACCTTGCGGAAACAAGGGCTTGGCCTTATACCGACGCAAAGCAACCCGAGCCGCCGGACCCATTCCTTGCCGAAACTGAGCCCTTTCACCGAACATTCCCAGCGCCAGAAGCTGACGGATGAAGTCCATTCAAGGCCCCCCGCCGATGTGCCGGGGCCGATGGTCTGCACACATCTCGCCTTTCTGACGGGGGAAAACGGCTTTGAAAGCGAGCGCACCCATTTGCGCGAGCTTGCCGCCCTGCTCGGCGCGAAGGCCCCGGGCGATTTCGGCAATCATCTGGTGCTGGAACTGGGCAAAACCCGCCTCGTCTGGGAGCGGCATACGGAATTTTCCACCTACACCTTTTATGAGGCGCTGACAGCGGACACGGCCCCGGCGGACGCTTTCTCCAGACCCCCGCTGGCCCGCCTCCCCGAGCGCTGGAAGGAAAAGCTGACGGGAGAGCTGCTGGTCGCCATCAACCTCGTCGTGACGGACGGTGAAAGTACGGAGATGGACCCGCATCTCTCCGCCATTTTCGATGACCATCGCCTCGTGGGGGCGGGCGTGGCGGGCGGCAGCGCGGCGGTCTGGACCGATCTCACCATCAAGCCGGACGGATTTTCCCGCCTGCTCATCGCCAACCGGAACCTGCGCCCCTCGCGCATGGGCCGTCTCGTGCAGCGGCTTCTGGAAATCGAGACCTACCGCATGATGGCGCTGCTGGCTTTTCCGCTGGCCCGGGCGTTGGCGCCGGAAATCTCCCGCATGGAAGAGGAGCTTGCCCGCATCGCCACGGAAACCGCCTCGATCAGCGGCCTGGCGGACGAGCAGCGCCAGCTTCAGGAGCTGACATCCCTCGCCGCCAAAGTGGAGCAGCTCACCGCCCGCACGGATTTCCGCTTTTCCGCGGCCCGCGCCTATTACGAGCTGGTCACGCGGCGCATCGGCGAACTGGATGAGCGCAAATTGCCGGGCCTCCAGCAGATCGCCACCTTCATGGAACGCCGCCTCGCCCCCGCCATGCGCACCAGCGAGGCCATAGAACGCCGCCTCGACACGCTTTCCCAGCACATCGCCCGCGCCAGCAGCCTGCTGCGAACTCGTGTGGAAATCGCCGTCCAGGAGCAGAACCAGAGCCTTCTCGCTTCCATGGAAAAGCGGGTCCGCCTGCAGCTCCGCTTGCAGGAGACCGTGGAAGGCCTCTCCGCCGTCGCCATTTCCTATTACCTTCTGGGCATCATCCATTACGCGCTGGAAGCCGCCCATGAGGCGGGACTGCCGGTCGATCCCGCGCTTACCGTGGGCATTCTCTCCCCCTTCATGCTGATCGCGGTCTTTCTGGGCGTGCGCTCGGTCCGCAAGCGGCTGAAGGCGGATTGAGAAAAGAAGCCCAGCCTGCGGCGAATCCGCAAAGAACGCGGGAAACCCTTGTTTATAAGGGGCATTTGCCTATAGTGCGCCGCAAAATAGGGCGCCATCCGGCCTTCCGGCGCCCGAAGGGGACCAATGATGAGCGACAGCAAGAAAGACATCAAAAAGGTGGTGCTCGCCTATTCCGGCGGCCTCGACACCTCAATCATCCTGAAATGGCTTCAGGAAGAATATGAGTGCGAGGTGGTAACCTACACCGCCGATCTCGGCCAGGGCGAAGAGCTGGAACCGGCCCGCAAGAAGGCCGAGATGCTGGGCATCAAGGAAATCTATATCGAGGATGTGCGCGAGGAATTCGTCCGCGATTACGTCTTCCCCATGTTCCGTGCCAATGCGCTTTATGAAGGCGTCTATCTGCTCGGCACCTCCATCGCCCGCCCCCTCATCGCCAAGCGCCAAATCGAAATTGCGCGCGAAGTGGGCGCCGATGCCGTCTCCCATGGCTCCACCGGCAAGGGCAACGACCAGGTGCGCTATGAGCTGTCCTATTACGCGCTGCAGCCCGACATCAAGGTGATCGCCCCCTGGCGCGAATGGGACCTGACCTCCCGCACCAAGCTCATCGAGTTTGCCGAAAAGCACCAGATCCCGATTGCCAAGGACAAGCGCGGCGAAGCCCCCTTTTCTGTGGATGCGAACCTTCTGCACATTTCCGCCGAAGGCAAGGTGCTGGAAGATCCAGCCGAAGAAGCGCCCGAATATGTCTATAGCCGCTCCGTTTCGCCGGAAGAGGCCCCCGACAAGCCGACCTATATCGAGATCGGCTTTGAAAAGGGTGATGCCGTTTCCATCGATGGGGAAAAGCTTTCGCCTGCAAGCCTCCTGACCAAGCTCAACAAGCTGGGCGGGGACAATGGCATCGGACGTCTCGATCTCGTGGAAAACCGTTTCGTCGGCATGAAGTCCCGCGGTGTTTATGAAACGCCGGGCGGCACGGTGCTGCTCGCCGCCCACCGGGGCATGGAAAGCCTGACCCTCGACCGGGGGGCCATGCACCTCAAGGACGAGATCATGCCGCGCTATGCCGAACTCATTTACAATGGCTTCTGGTGGAGCCCGGAGCGCGAAATGCTTCAGGCCCTGATCGACAAGAGCCAGGAAATGGTGACGGGCTCGGTCCGCGTGAAACTCTATAAAGGCAGCGCAACGGTCGTCGGCCGTTCCTCGCCCTATTCGCTCTACTCGATGGAGCACGTCACCTTCGAAGAAGACAGTGTTTACGACCAGCGCGATGCGGCAGGCTTCATCAAGCTCAATGCGCTGCGCCTGCGTCTCCTTCAGTCCCGTAACAACCGCGTAAAGTAAAAGTAAGCAGAGGTATCATGCGTCTCGACGCCATCCCGATCGGAAAAAACCCGCCCCACGACATCAATGTCGTGATCGAAGTCCCGCATGGCGGTTATCCGGTGAAGTATGAATTGGACAAAGCGTCGGGCGCGCTGGTGGTGGACCGTTTTCTTCACACCGCCATGAACTACCCGTGCAATTACGGCTTCATTCCGCATACGCTGTCGAATGACGGCGACCCGGTGGACGTGCTTGTCGTCTCGCGCATCCCCGTGGTGCCGGGCGCCATCATGCGCTGCCGCCCCATCGGCGTGCTCTTGATGGAAGATGAAGCGGGCGAAGACGAAAAACTGCTGGCCGTGCCGGTTGAAGCGCTCAACCCCTATTACAAGAGCGTCGAAACTTACGAAGACCTGCCCGAAATTCTGATCAAGCGCATCAGTCACTTCTTCGAGCATTATAAAGACCTCGAAGAGGGCAAATGGGTGAAGGTGAAGGGCTGGGAAGGGCCGGAAACCGCCTGCCGCCTGATCTTGGAAGGCATTGAAGCGGCAAAACAGGAAAAGGAAGCGACGGAATAACCGCGCACTCTTTTTGAAGCATTGAAAACCGGCCCCCTCGCGGGCCGGTTTTATTTTGCATTCCTTCCGTCCGCGCAACTCCACTTGTGCAAAGATGAACGGCACGCATGCTTGCCTACGTCACCGCCCTCCCTCATGCTGCGGGCAACAAGGGAGAGACACATGCCGCAAAGCGCAGAAGACACCTATAAGTTCTGGCATCAATTCGTCGAAACAGGCGATCCCAAACTTCTGCCCTCCATCCTCGCCGAGGATGTAGTGCTGCGCACGCCCGTTTACTGGAAGGAGCGCAAGGGGATGGAAGTCTTTCTCATCCTGAGCTGCGTGCCAAAGGCCCTCGGCCCCATCACCTATGTGCGTGAATGGATTGACGGCAAGGATTGGGCCCTCGAATTTTCAGGCCGGATCGAAGACATCGAGCTGAAAGGCATCGACCTCATCACGCTGGACGACGACAACAAGGTCAAACTGCTCGAGGTGATGCTTCGCCCGCCAAATGCCGGCACGATCTTCCGCGCGCGCATGGAAGAGCTCGTCACCAAGGCAAAGGCTGCAATGGAAAAGAACGGCTCTTAAAAGGGCCGTTCGCCATTCGGCAGTTCCCAGCCCGGCTGCAGGCCGAGCACCTGCCCCGCCACTTCCTGCGCCAGCGCCTTGCCATGGGAGGAATTGGTGAGAACGGCAACGCCGCTCCGCCGTTCCGGATCAATCACCATAAGCGACTCGAAACCGGGATTGCTGCCCCGTTCCCAATAGGTCGACCGCTCGCCCTCTTCTCTGATGCCGATGCCAAGCCCCCAGGACATGCCGCTGCTGACCGGCACTGTCTCTTCCGTCATGCGCGCGCGCCACTGCGGCCCAAGCTCCGCGGAAGCCAGAAAGCCGGAAATGAAAAGCCCCATATCCCCCGCATTTGCCCTGAGACTCGTGCCCGCATGGGTTTCATCAGCCGGCATGCGCGGCACCGGTATTTGCTGCTTGAGCACAAACCCGCTCAGCCCCGCCGCGATGATGAAACACCCCGCCAGCACCCGCAGGCTGCTTTGCTCCTGCCCGCGCGAAAGAATGCCGTCTTTCGGGCCGAGAAACCCGAATACACCCGCAAGAAAAAAGAGCAGATAGGTAAAGACCCCGAGCGCCGCGGCATAGGCCGCGCACACCATCAAGACGAAGGGCATGCGCCCCGCCCCGGCCAGCGGCCAGAGCACTGCAACGGAAAGCATCAGCGCGGCAATCACCGGAAAGATCGCATCCCCCGGATAGAATTTCGGCCGGTCGAAGACAAAGCGTCCTGCAGCCCAGCTTGCCAGTGTGAAAAAAACCGCAAGCAGCCCAAAAGGCACCATAAAAAACAGCACCGGCTGCGCGAGCGGAATGTAGCCCCGCGCCATACGGGAAAGCTCGGCAGGCGGCAGCTTGTAATAACTGCTTTCCATGTTGAGCGGCCCAAGGGCAAGCGCCCGCATCAAGGGATCGAAAGGACCGCCCGCGGCCATTTCCATCGCATGCTGAAGATAGGTGTAGCCGATCCGGCTATGGGCAAACCCCCGCTCCGGCACATAGCCCAGCCCCATGCCGAGCAGCGCCAGATTATTGCCGAAGCCCGCCGTGTGGGAGAGAAGTTCGCGCGGCGTCACCTCCGTCCCCAGTCCGTCGGAGTCCGGATAGCCGCCCGGCACCGCTTCCGCCAGCGGCGTATCGAGGGGCAGATGACCGGCTCTCGCCAGCAGCAGCGCGCCATAGGCGGCAACCGGTTGGCCGAGATCGGACACCTCGAAAAGCGTATCAGGGGTGAGCGGCGCCCGGCTCCAGGCATCGGAAACGCCGAACGCGCCTTCATAGACAAGCTGCCCGTCGCGCACAATCGCAATGGACGCGCCGGGCACGCCAAGCTCCACCATGCGGCGCGGCACATAAAGCTCAAGCGCGC
>Ga0207828_100418_pt1 | contig 14785 bp, 16 predicted proteins | sample TtaePargueraPR_11_FD_187276 | JGI IMG/M metagenome (GOLD analysis project Ga0207828, IMG submission 187276) | Aerobic enrichment media microbial communities from Bioluminiscent Bay, La Parguera, Puerto Rico - Tt and P2 (3) (SPAdes) | ecosystem: Environmental > Aquatic > Marine > Unclassified ...
GGCTTGTTATGTTCGATTTGCGGGGGCATGGGCAAAGCGCGAAGCTTTATGAGCCTTCCGATTATGCGCTCGATCTTCTGGCGGGGGATCTCGACAATCTGATTTCTCATCTAGGGCTCAAGGCGCCGCATGTCTTCGGCTATTCGTTGGGGGCGATGGTGGCGCTCCGGCTTGCTTCCCGCGCGCCGCAGCGGCTTGGCTCGGTCATCGCAGGCGGGGTGGGCGCAAAACTTTTCGAGCCGCCCAGCCATGTGGAACCCGTCATCAAGGCGCTGACCGCCAATGACGCCTCAAGTGTGAGCGATCCAGCGGCAAAAGCCTTCCGTGTTTTTGCGGATCAGAACGGGCAGGACCGCAAGGCGCTGGCCGCCTGTTTTGCGCGGGCGCGGGAGCCTTTCTCGCGGGAGGAGCTTTCCCGCATTCAGTGCCCCGTGCTTGTGGTGGCGGGGGAGCGGGACGATCTGGCAGGTGCGCCGCAACCTCTTGCTGAGGCCATCGCCTCAGGCCGTGCGCATGCCGTGCCGCGCCGCGATCACATGCGCACGGTGGGCGATGCGGCGACGAAGAAGGCGGTGCTGGCCTTTCTGAACGAGGTGGCGCGCTGAACGGCGCGGCTTCAGCCGCCAATCTTGCTGTACTGTGTGCTCATGGGCGCGGCGCTGCCGGGAATGTCCATCTGCGTTGAAAAGCTGCCCTCCGAGCAGGTGTAACGCATGGAAATGTTGCCCGCGCCGGGAGAACCGAAGGGCATGTTGAAAGATGTGTCCGGTGTTGTCACTTGAGCGGACCCGGCAAGGCCGCCGCTATCCTGACACATGTTCAGCTGTCCGCCCTCGGCTGACCAGCGGCCCGCTGCCGTGGCTTCGCCCGTTCCGTCCGCGGTGGTTGTGCCGTCATGCTCTTCGGCCACGATGATGATGTGCTGGGAGAGAGGGGCTGTCCAATAGGTGCCATCTTCATTGAGGATGATCGCGCCGCCTGCCTGCTCGGCGACGGGGATGCTGACATTGGGCGGCATCTGACTGCGCATCCATTCGACGGCGCCGCCGCCGCTTTGTTCCCAGACCCCTGTGAGACAACGGTCAATTTCCTGCGTGCCGCCGCAGGGCTCGCAGCTGCGCATCCGTTCGACGTCGATGGTAAGGGTCTGCCGCCTCGTTTCCGGCGAGATGGAGACGAAGCGATGATCGGCTTCGTTGCCTGCTTCGGTGTCGATCTCCGCGGGTAGCGGGCCCCAGATCGAGCCTGACATGGGGCGCGTTCCATATCGAACAGAGGACGGGCGGGTTTCGATGCGCCAGGCGCCGCATTCGAAATGAACGCGGCCATGGGTGATGGTGAAGGGAGCCAGTTCGATATCCTCTGCGCGGGAGGCACTCCATGTCCATGTCTCTCCATCGCCCACTGAGAAGGGAAGCGGACCTGCACCGCGCGGGCGCTGGATGTTGCCGTCGATATAATCCTGCGCAAAACGCTGCCAGTCTTCGGGCGGCAATGCGCTGCGCATGGCGGCGTATTGGGCACTTGGGGCGCGGCTGTCTGCCATCTGGCGGAGAAACGGCACGACGCTGGAGGGGCCGCGCTCATTGGCAAGCCAGATGAAGAAGGGCGTTGCGCCATACGCCATTTCAATAAGAGAGCGTCCTTCTTCCACCTGCCGGTCGAAAGAGGCGACCCGGCTTGGCAAGAGGCCCATTGTGCCGAGCGCATAATGGGCGAACCATTCGGGAGAGCCTTCCAGCCACCAGTCCCCGCCCTGGCCGGTGCCTGCGCTGCCACTCGTCATTTGCCGGTTGCTCAATGTGGCCAGCTGGACGCAGTGAAAGATTTCATGGGCAACGGAAACTTCGAGATTGGCCGGGTCGCCGCCGACTCCGAGAAGGTAGAACACGATGCGGCATTCATCGTCATCGGCGCGGGTTTCCCCGGCAATCTCCGACGCGCTGCCGGGAGATTCCAGCGCGCCGGGCGGAAAGTCATCGAGCAGCAGCACCGTGACATCTTCGATCTCATAATTGCCGAGATCGTTCAGCGCTTCGGCGGCAGCCCGCAAACCCCGTTCCGTTGCTTCATAGGCGCCGGGCTGAGGCGCCCAGTCATAGGCGGCGTGGTGAATGATGCGCAAGGAGCGATCGCCATGGGGCGTGGAAATGTCCACACGGGCCCGCTCGACGCACAAGAAGGGACCGCTGCCAGCCTCCCGGTCAAAACCGAATGTGGCGATATAGGCCGGGTCTTCGCAATCACCGAAAGAGGCCGCTGCCGGTTGCGGCGCAGCGGCAAGCGAGGCGGTGGCCGTCAGAAGAAAGGCGATGAGGCGAATCATGGGGGCTCCCTTGCGGGTTAGCGTTCGATCAGTTCCACGCGGCGGTTCTTGGCGCGGCCCTCTTCGGTCTTGTTGGAGCCGAGGGGCGCGAGATAGCCCGCGCCTTCCGCTTCCAGACGGTCTGCCGCGATCCCGTAACGCTGGATAAGGTCATCCCGAACCGCCTTGGCGCGGCGTTTCGACAGATCCATGTTGTAATCGAAGCTGCCTTGCATGTCGGTGTGGCCGACGACGATGATTTCAAGTGCGGTGTTTTTTTCAAGGAGCTTGGCGATCTCGTTCAGTGTGGGACGGGAGCCGGGTTTGGTGTCGGTTTTGTCCGTATCGAAGTAAATGCCGTAAAGAGCGATGTGGCCCGTCTCGCCAAGGGCTTTCGACATTTCTTCGGCGTCGATCATGCGCGCTTCCATGGCGGCGGAGTCGATGATGACGTTCTGAATGAAAAGTTCTTTGGTGCCGTCGCTCACGCTGACAATGACCGAGGCATGGGTGATGTTCTGTTCGCCTTTCTTGCGCGCGGCGATGTAACGGAAATTGGAGGTGGAGACGTCCATTTTCGGCAGTGGCAGGACTTCCGTGCCATAACGGAAGCTGGAACCGCCGCACTCTTTCGTCTCGCACATGAAGAGAATTTCGTAGCCTTTCTCTTCAAGCCGGTTCTCGTAATTGCGTGCGATTTCCAGAACGGACGGGCCGGGCGGGCGCTTATAGGCGATGCGTGTGATGCGGCCTTCCAGTTCTTTATCTTCGTTGTCTCCGCCGCGGGCTATGGGGCCGAGCGGCAGGGTGTAGGCGTCGTAGTCTTTCACGTCATAGGCGGTGATGACCGTGCCATCGAAGCGGCCGAGATCCGGATGGTCTTTCGCGCCGGGCGGGTCGCCCTCGGCGGCGTTTGCTGCGGGATGGTGAAGGGGGGCGAGGGCAAGGACGCAGAAAAGGGCGAGATGGCGCGCGGCCAGGCGGCGTATCGTCATGCGGCGGTCTCCGGATGAGGTGACGTGTCCGAATGCGTGTTTCGCCTGGCAACTGTAGAGAGGCGTGCCTTATGGCACAACCTCTCTTTCATTTTGTCTTTGCGGAATGCTACCGCGCGGCGAGCGGCGCGAAGCCGAGATGCAGGCCCGCATCGGTGATGAGCGTTTCGCCGGTGATGTGCTCGCCGCCTTCGTCGCAGAAGAAGATGACGGATTTGGCGATGTCGCCTGCCATGCCGGCGCGGGCGAGCGGAGTGGTTTCTTCCTGCTGCTTCACGATCTTGTCGAATTGCTCCTTGCCGAAGCGGTCGGAAAACCAGCGCGTGCCGATGAAGCCGGGGCAGACGGCATTGACGCGGATTTCAGGCGCAAGCGAGCGGGCAAGGGAAAGCGTCATGGTGTTGAGCGCGCCTTTGGAGGCGGCATAGGCGACGGAAGAGCCGATGCCGGTGACGCCCGCGATGGAAGAGACATTTACCACACGGCCCATGCCTTGTTCTTTCATGGCGGGCGCGCAAGCACGGATCATCTGATAGGAGCCGACCACATTGATGCGGTAGATATTGAGGAAGTCGTCCGCCTCCAGCGCGTCCAGGTCCGCGTGATTGGCGAACTGGGTGGTGCCGGCATTGTTGACCAGCACGTCGATGCGGCCCCATTTGTCGAGTGCAGCTTTGGCGATGCGCTGGCAATCCTCGTCATTGCCGACATCACCTTGCGCAAGGATGGCCTCCACGCCGCGTGATTTGCAGGCTTCTGCCGTCTGCTTCGCTTCCTTTTCGCTTTTCGTGTAGTTGATGACGACATTGCAGCCCCGTTCGGCAAGGCCGATGGCAACCGCCGCGCCAAGGCCCGTAGCCGAGCCGGTAACGATGGCAACCGCATTTTTGAGCGACATGACGTTCCTCCCTGTTCTGATATGCCGGTTGTGCTGAGTGTAACGGGAAAGGCGCGCAGTCCCTAGATGGCGGCGCGCTTTTTCCGCCTCGCCGCGATGGCCTATTCGCCTTGCACGGAACTCATGAATTCCTTCACCGCTGCTTCCATGTCGAGGCCGGAACTCATCTGGCGCATGGGGCCGGAGGTGAGGCCGCCATCCACGGCAATGGCCTGGCCGGAGACGAATTCGGAGGCATCGCTTGCAAGGTAGAGTGCCGTTTCGGCAATGTGCTGCGGCAGGCCCGGTTTTGCGATGGGCTGGAGATTTGCTAGCTGGGGCTTGATGAATTCACCGAACTTGTCCGCCACTTGCGAGCCAAGGCCCATGGCCGAGCCGAAGATCGAGGTGGCGATGCCGCCGGGGCAAATGGCATTGGAGCGGATGTTGTGCGGCCCCAGTTCCAGCGCTGCGGTGCGCGCGACATGGACGACCGCGGCCTTGCAGGCGGAATATGCCTGCGGACCGAAACCGGCCTGAAGGCCCGCGACGCTTGCCGTTGAAATGATGGAGCCGGATTTCTGTTCCATCATGACGGGCACGGCGTATTTGTAGCCGAGGAAAACGCCTTTCACGAGCACACCGACAGTGCGGTCGAATTCGTCCATGTCGATCTGAAAGTTTTCACCGCGCACACCCACGTAGCCTGCATTGTTGAACATGCAGTCAAGGCGCCCGAATTTTTTCACCGTCTGATCGACAAGGTTCTTGACGTCTGCTTCGCTTGCCACGTCGGTGCGGATATAGGCGAAATCATCATCCAGGCTGCGGGCCATTTCCTCACCCTGATGGTCGGTGAGGTCGGCTGCCACGACCTTGGCGCCTTCCTTCAGGAAAAGCTCAACTGTTGCCTTGCCCATGCCGCTCACGCCGCCGGTGACGATGGCGACTTTACCTTCCATTCTTCCTGACATTTTTCCCTCCCTGCGGGGTTGTTGTTATGGGAGGGACTGTAGCGGGATGGGGGTGAAGGGGCTAGGTGGTTTTGTCCCGGTATTGGCTTTGAGAAAGAAGGCGGAAAATTACTTCCCCCGGAAAACCGGGCGGCGCTTTTCCATGAAGGCGGTGCGGCCTTCCTTGTAGTCTTCGCTTGCAAAGCAGTGGGCGATGAGTTTGCGGCAAAGCTTGTTGTCGAAATTGTCCGGCGATTTCACGGCTTCATCGACAATGCGTTTTTCCGTCATCACGGTCATGGGCGCATTGTCGGCAATGGCGGCGCAGGTGGCGCGCACGTCCTTTTCAAGATCGGCACGGGGCGTCACGGCATTGATGAGGCCCATGGCGAGCGCGTCTTCCGTGCCATAGCGGCGGGCGGTGAAGAAGATTTCCTTCGCTTTCGCCGGGCCGACCAGGCTGACAAGGCGTTTGGTCTGATTGAGCGGATAGGCAAGGCCGAGCCGGGCGGCAGGGATGCCGAAGGTGGAGCCTTCCGCCGCATAGCGCAGATCGCAGGAAAGCGCGATGCCCAGCCCGCCGCCAATGCAATAGCCATCGATCATGGCGATGGTGGGCTTGGTGCAGACGGCGATGCGCTCAAAGGCATCTGCCGTCATGTCCTCATATTCCTGCACCTTTTCAGGGGAGGAGCGGGTTTCCTCGAACTGGGAGATGTCCGCGCCCGCGACGAAGGCTTTTTCACCGGCGCCCGTCAGCACGATGGTGCGGATTTCATCGTCCTTTTCAAATGCATTGAGGATCACCGGAACGGCCTGCCACATATCGGTGCTCACCGCATTGTGGCGTTCGGGATTGTTGAAAATCATCCAGCCAATGGCGCCGTCCTTGCGCGCAATCATGCGCGGGGTGATCTCGAGCATTTGTCTCTCCCAGTGTCAGACCATGGCGACCCACTCCAGCTTCGGCTCGTGGACGGGCGGGTGCGCGTCGTTCAGATCCGCCAACAGGTCCGATTTGAGCTTGCTGTAGGCGGGATCGTCCCAAAGATTGCGCCATTGATAGGGGTCCTGAGAGAGATCGTAAAGCTCGCCTTCGCTGCCATCGTAAATATTGGACTTGTTATAGGCGGTGACGACATAGCCGTCGCGGTAGAGCGTGCGGATGCTCACCTCCGTGCCGTCCTTGTAGACCGAATCCCATTCGGTGAAGGTGCGGTCGCGGTGCTGGGTTTCGGCCTGCGTTTCCGATTTCGGCAGCGCCTTGCCTTGCATCCAGTCCGGCGTCTCGATACCTGCGATTTCGCAGAAGGTGGGGGCAAGGTCGATCTGGCCGACGGGAGCCTCCACCGTGCCCGGCGCGATGCCCGCCGATTTGGCGGGCTTCCAGATGAAGGGCAGGCGCATCAGGCTGTCCACATGATAGGGGCCTTTGAAGAGCAGGCCGAAGTCACCCTGGAACTCGCCGTGATCGGTGGTGAAGATGATGTCCGTGTCATCCGCCCAGCCGCGCTCTTCCAGGTGCTTGAAGACTTTGGCGCAGGCTTCGTCGATGAGTTCGTTTTCGATATGGGTCATCGCGTTCACTTCGCGCACCTGGTCGGGCGTCATGTCTCTTGCGATGAAGTCGGGCGGGGCTTCCACATTGGTCACGCGCTCGCCGTTCCAGTACCACATCCAATGTTTGGGCTTTTGTTCCAGAATTTCGCGCGCCTTTTCCGCGCTGCCAGGATAGGCCTCCGGCAGATCAAGGTCGCGCCAGTTCACGCGGCCAATCTCGCTTTTGGGCGGGTCCCAGGGGTGGTGCGGGTCGGGAAAGCTCATCCAGCAGAACCAGTCTTCTTCCGCGTTCAGACTGTCGAGCCAGGCAATGGTGCGGTCCGCCACCCAGTCGGTGTGATAATGCTCGCGGGAGACGGGATTGAAATGCACCTGGCAGGCGCCCGTGTCGCCGCCGCCTTCCGCATTCACCTCGAATTTTTCATTGAGGTTGCGGTAGAAGCCGTTGATTTCATCGGGCGCGTTCGTCTTCATCCATTCCGAGTAATGCAGGATGACAGAGTTGTGGCTTGCAAGCTCCATATGGTCGAAGCCGCGGTGCGGGCCATATTCGCCAACACGCGCCATGCGGTTTTCATAGAACTTCAAGTCGAAATCCACGAAGGGTTCGAAATGCGCCTTTCCGATGAGCGCGGTGGCGTAATTCTTCTTTTCCTTCAGATGCGCGGCGACGGAGGGCGCGTCTTCGGGCAGCGGCACACCGTTCATCCAGACGCCGTGGGTGCTGACATATTGGCCCGTCAGCATGGTGGAGCGGGCGGGCATGCACACAACGCTTTGGCCATGTGCGCGGGTGTAGTTGATGCCCTGTTTCGCCAGCGCGTCGATGGCGGGCGTGCGCGCGACCTTGCCGCCATTGCAGCCCAGCGCGTCGAAGCGCATCTGATCGGTGGTGATGAAAAGGATCTTGCGTCCCATGAAGTTCTCCCAATTTCCGTTGGGGAAATTCTAACGGGAGGGACAGGTCTTGAGGACTGCCCGAAATGGGCAGTCAGCCTGCCAGAAACTGCATGATGGCCGGAAAGGCGGCCCTGTCCTGCAACAGGAAGAGGTGGCCGCCTTCGAACATTTGCATTTCCGCATGCGGAATTCGTGATTTCAGTCTGTTCTGGGTTTCGGGCAGAGCGATGCCATCATATTTGCCGCCGCAGATCAGCGTTTCCGCCCGGATATGCTCAAGCCGGTTCCAAGTGTCATGGGTGGCGCGGGCGGCAAGCTGGGCGCTCGCGCCCTCCGCATGGCCCGGCTCATCGGCATAGGGATCGGCTGCGGCCATTTCGACCAGCTTTTCATATTGTTCCGGGTTGACCTTGGCCCAGGCTTCATCATGGCGCGTGTCGGAAATAGGGATCATGTGGCGGGCGTGATCTTCCGCGCTTAAATGCGCGATGGTGTGGAAGGGATAGGAGGCGCCGCCTTCGCCGCCGGGGGAGGTGCAGGCGAGAACGAGTTTCCTCACGCGTTCAGGGAAGCGGATGGCGAGTTCCTGCGCCACCATGCCGCCAAAGGAAACGCCGATCACATGCGCGCTTTCCCATCCGGCTTCTTCAATAAGGGCGGCGGCATCTGCCGCATAATCTTCCATGGAGAAGGGGCGGTCCGACGGCTTTTCGCTTTGGCCGAGGCCGCGTTGATCATAGGAGAGAACGTCAAAGCTTTTGGGCAAGGGGCCATCGAAGACATTCGGCTTCTTGCGCAGATCGCCGCCCGTGCCGGAGATGAAAAGGAGCGGCGGTCCCCCGCCCTGGCGTTCCCAATAGAGCCGAATGCCGTTCACCTCCGTGTTAGCCATGCCTTCCCCTCCCAACCTATTGTTTTTACGGTTCTTTTCCCGGGCGTCTGCCAACCCTTCTTCATGTCCTATTGACCATGAGAGGACTGTTGAATTAACGCAGGGACCGTCTTATGTCATAGTCTAAATAGCAGACCGCTCCAAACGGGGCCCTGAAGCGCAAGGAAACCGCCCATGTCCAAACCCGCCGAGCACGTACAAAGCTGCGATCCCGTTTGGCAACGCCTTCAGTCCGAAGCCAAGGACATGGCGGCGAGTGAGCCGGTCCTCGCCAGTTATATTTATTCGACCGTCCTCAATCACGACACCTTCGACGAGATGCTCGCCTTCCATGTGGCGCGCAAACTTTCCAGTGAGGAAGTAAATGCGATGGTGCTGCGGGAAGTGTTCGAGGATGTGCTGAAGGCTAACCCGGATATTGCAGCGGCCTGCCGCGCGGATATTTCAGCGGTTTATGAGCGTGATCCCGCTTGCCACACTTACATTCAGCCGCTCCTGTTTTTCAAAGGCTTTAACAGCATTGAGGCGCACCGCTTTGCGCATGAGCTTTGGAAAGGCGGGCGCGATGCGATGGCGCTGTTCATTCAAAGCCGGGTGTCGGAGCTTTTCGGCGTCGACATTCACCCCAATGCCAAGTTTGGCCGTGGCATCATGATGGACCATGCAACGGGCGTCGTGATCGGTGAGACGGCTGTGGTGGGGGATGATGTTTCCATGCTGCATGGCGTCAATCTCGGCGGTACGGGCAAGGAGTCCGGTGACCGGCATCCGAAGGTCGGCAATGGCGTGTTGCTCGGCGCGGACGCGAAGATCCTCGGCAATCTGACAATCGGCGAATGCGCGCGCGTGGGTGCGGGCAGCGTGGTGCTGCAGGATGTGCCTGCGCATTGCACCGTGGCGGGCATTCCGGCGAAGGTCGTTGGCTGCGCAGGCTGCGACCGGCCCTCCAGCGCGATGGATCATGTCATCCGCGAAGAGGACAAAGGCTCCGGCATTTAAGGCAGCCTGTCTTTCATTGCATAAAAGAGCATACCGGCAACGAGGCCCGGGAAGCGCAGCAATGTGCCTCCCGGAAATTTTGTTGCGGGAAGCTGCGAGAGCAGATCGAAGCCCTTTGCATCTCCGTTGATGGTTTCGGCGATGAGCTTGCCGCCGAGTGTCGCGACATTGATGCCCTGACCTGAATAACCATGGGCGAAGAGCATGTTGGGGCCGAGCCGCCCGAATTGCGGCATGCGGCTTAGCGTGATGGCGAGCGTGCCACCCCAGGCGTAGTCGATGCGCACGTCTTTGAGTTGCGGGAAGACGCGCAGCATGGGCTTCTTCACGAAGGCGGCAATGTCTTTCGGGAATTTCGGGGAATAGTTTTCGCCGCCGCCAAAGAGCAGGCGTCCATCTTCCGACAGGCGGTAATAATCGATCACGAATTTTGTGTCGGCGACGGCGACATTGTCGCGGATGAGGGCGCGCGCGCCTTCTTCGCCCAGCGGCTCCGTCGCGATGATGAAATTGTTGATCGGCATGATGTAGCCGTTCACGTCTGGCAAAAGTTTTCCGAGATAACCGTTACAGGCGATGACGACCTGGTCTGCTTTCACCGTGCCGGTTTCGGTGCGCACCAGCACCGGTTCACCGGGCGTCAGTTCAAGAACGCGGCTTTCCTCGAAAATCGTTGCGCCTTTTTCCGTGGCTGCACGGGCGAGGCCCAATGCGTAATTCAGCGGATGCAGATGCGCGCCGCCCTGGTCGAGCGCGCCGCCATGGTAACACTCACTCGCCACCATCTCGCGCATTTCGCCGCGGGAAATATAGCGCAGCTTGTGATAGCCATATTCCTCGCGCATGTGGTGGACGTCTTCTTCCAGCCAATCCGCGTCGCGCCGTTTCCAGGCGGCGTGAAGGAGGCCGGGCGTCAGATCGCACTCGATCTCATAGCGCTCAATGAGGTCTTTCACCGTGTCCACGGAGTCCTTGGCAAGGTCCCAGAGTGCATGGGTGGTTTCGAGGCCATATAGCGCTTCAAGTTCATCTTGGGATTTGCGCAAGGTCGTGCCGAGCTGGCCGCCATTGCGGCCCGAGGCGCCCCAGCCGATGCGTTCGGCTTCCAGCACGATGGGGCGGTAGCCCTGTTCGGCCAGATGCAGCGCGGCGGAAAGGCCCGTATAGCCTGCACCGATGATGCAGACATCGCAGGACATGTCGCCATCGAGCCGGACCAGGGGGGCGGTCTTTTTGGCCGTCGCCGCGTAATAGCTGTTGGGGTATGCGCTTGTCATGCGCTGATAGTAAACGGCTGGCCGCGGTGGAGGCCAGCCGTCTTGAGCGGGTGTTCCGGCCTCAGCTTATGATCTTAAACGTGGCCGTCTTGTTGCTGTCGGAAAAGGTTTCGTTCAGGTCCATGCAGGCTTCCCAGGGCGCGCTGTCGCGTGTGTCTTCCAGGCTTGCCTCGTCTTCCCACTCGGTCAGAAAGGTGACGGTTTGGCCGTCCGTGCCTTCCAGAATGCGGGCGGCCAGGAAGCCCTTGGGCGGGGAGCGGTCAAGCTCGCGTTCCTTGAAGGCTTTTAGTTGCTGGACGATGGTGTCCGGGGTTGAGGCTTCATAAGTAACGATGAAGGCAATCGCCATGTCGGGGCGCTCCCTGCTTTTGACCTTTTCGGCCCTATAGCACGGCTTGCCGGGCTTGTCGCCGTTAGGGTGCCGGTTTTTCCGGCTGGCCTTGGGCGGGGGCGGACGGCAAGATGCAACCCATAAGAAAAGTGACAAGGGAGGCTTTCATGGGACGGCTTGACGGGAAAGTGGCACTGGTTACGGGCGCGGCCAAAGGCATTGGCGCGGCGACGGCGGAACTGCTGGCGCGCGAAGGCGCGAAGGTCATGTGCACGGATGTGGACGAGACCGAGGGCCAGAAGGTCGTGGATGCGATTCAGAATGCCGGACATACCGCAAGTTTCATGACCCATGATGTGACGAGTGAAGAAGCCTGGGAAAAGGTTGCGGGCGAAACGCAGCGCGCTTTCGGCGGGCTGCATGTGCTCGTCAACAATGCGGGTATCGCACCGGACGGGATTGCGATCGAGGATCTTCCCTTTGAAAGCTGGAAGCGCACACTGGCCGTCGATCTGGACAGTGTGTTTCTGGGGTGCAAATACGCCATCCGTCTGATGAAGGAATGCGGCGGCGGTTCCATCATCAATATTTCATCCATCATGGGTCTTGTCGGCACGCCGCGCTCGTCCGACTACAATGCGGCGAAGGGCGGTGTGCGGCTACTGACGAAAGTGGCGGCGCTGGAATGCGCAGAGGCGGGGTACAATATCCGCGTCAACTCGGTTCATCCCGGCTATATCGACACGCCGCTGGTGCGCAATGTCGTGGAGCGCAGCGAAGAGGCGAGCGCCAATGAGCTGATGGGAATGCTGACCATGCTGCACCCCATCGGGCGGCTTGGCACACCGAAGGAGATCGGGCAGGCCATTCTGTTCCTGGCCTCAGACGAGTCCTCCTTCGTCACAGGCGCCGAACTTGTAGTCGATGGCGGCTATACGGCCCGGTAATGGGCCTAAATTCCTCATCTTCTGATATAGTGAGAGGGAATCAGGCAGGGCTGTTGAATCGCGCTGCAGCGCCGCTATTTGATGGGAAGGCGGGCTAGGCGCCTTTCAAAAAGTTGCGGTTGCATCGGACACAGCCACTCGCTAGAACCGCCGCTCGTGCCTGGGGCCATGGCTCCGGGAAGAGAGGCAACCTCGAACGAGTTGAGGACCGTTTTGGACAAGCAGGAAGTCAAGCGTATCGAAAAGTATCTTCGTCAGACCTTCCGGCTCGACACGATACAAGTGACGGCCCGGCCGCAGAAGAATGATTCCGCCGAAGTGAATATCGGAGATGAATTCATCGGCGTGATCTTCAGGGATGAAGACGAAGGCGAAGTGTCCTATGCGTTCCAGATGGCCATTCTCGACATCGATCTGCCCGAAAGCGCTTAAGGCGCCTTAGCGCGCCGCTTGCGGGCGTTCTTCCGTAAAGAAGCTCTGCACCAGACCCTGGACATGACGGTCGATGGCCGCCCAGTTTTCCAGGTGCGTGCGCTTATACCGGTAGGTCAGCACCAGACCGTTGCCGAGCGTTTTCGTGCGCGCGCAGGCCGGGCTGAAGATCACCGGGGTTTCCCGGAAGCAGAGCAGGATCAAAAGGCTGCCTTGATCGTCTGCTGCGAGAAAGAGATCCTGGTCGCGGTATCCCGAGCCTTCGCTGAATGAATAATGTTCCAGGCCGTTCATCGCTTCCTGCGGTTCGGCGCCGGTGAAGAAGCGGCTATAGACGGCGGCGAAGCGTTGATCTTCGGGCAGCGTCATGTCCTTCGGACGCAGCGAGAAATGGATGACGCGGCTTTGCTGGGTGTTGTCCTCGAAGAGTGCCCGATCTTCCGGGGTGAAGGGGGTGAGATCCGGCAGAAGCGCGTGGAGCGCCAGTTCTTCCTGGGCTCCGCCTTCGCGCTGGGCGGGATAGCGGGTGAAGTTGGAGGGCACACGCAGCTTTATGCCGCCCACGGTCACGGAGACGAGGCGGCTGCTTGCGGTGGCCTCCGGCGCCTGGCCCAGCAGTTCGCCGGTGGTCGGCCCGAAATAGTGGTAGAGGAAGAGCCCCGATAGCGCGAGCACGGCCACAATCACGGCGAGCGGAATAAGCCAGGCGGGGCGTTCCTTCACGGCTGCATCCATCTTGTCGTCACTCGCTTTCCAAATAGGGCCGCAGCTTGCGGACGGATCATCTTACGCAGAGCCTTGCCGGACTTGAAGAGGCGGCGTCCCGGCTCACCCGTTCTTTGGCCAAAGCGTGTTTTTTTGAGACAGGGCCTATCCCTTTCCAGCACCGATACGGGTCAAAAAGAGCAGGCAGGGTTGCCCGGCAAAACGGGCTTTCGGCCACGTAGTCGCCATAACTACCTGATTTTTCTTAATTTTCCGTGCGTTTTCAGCGCTCGCGGGCGGCACGGCCCCTCCTAAAGGCGGCTGGTATGGCCTTTGCGCAGGCAGGCGCATGATGACGTTTATTCTCAAAGCGGTAATGGCGCTTGGCTACCTCGTCTATCTCGGGGGGCCGGCGGAGGCACTGAAAGTCTGGTCGGGGCTTGGCCCTGCGCCAGAGCCGCCTGCCTGTTTCTATGGCGGGCCGGCGTGCGCGCCGGATGAGCCGGGGGACGTGCGCCTTGCGGTGCAGCCACCGGAGGTGCCGCTCGAGACGGGCGCGCTTCTGCGGCCTGCCATCGCCGATCAGGCGGATGAGATGCCGGAAAACGCAAAAGGGGGTCCTTTCATGCTCGAGGCGCCATTGGCGCTTGAGGTGCCATTGGTGCTTGAGGTGAATGGGCAAGAGGCAACAAAATAAAGCATGCCGGAATCGGCATGGGAGCAGGGACAATGCACGAGTTGATGGTGTTCGTTCTGACACTCGCTACCGGGTTCGTCGCAGCCGGGCTGACGGGGAGTTTTTACCGGCTGGTGACGCATAAACCGGTCAGTTTCCAGATGTGGCAGGAATCCACGACCGGCCTGGTTGCCGGCGTCTGCACGCTGGTTTTTGCGGGCCCTACGGTGATCCTGCGGAACGCCATCCGCGCGCAGGTGATCGAGAACCGCCCGCCTTACTGGCTTGTTCTTTCCGCCATGATTTCCTCTCTCTGGAGTTTCATGGTTGGGGTTTTCGTTCTCAGCATTTTCTTAAGCTATTGATCTGAAAAGATAATTCCATCCCAAGTGGGGGCTGGGTAAGATTTTGTCAAGCATGGTGCTTTTCGCTACTTGACGAATTGTCAGCTAATTCCTATCTATCCTTGGTGCGACGCAACATGTATATTGCATCGCAGTATTTTGGATAGGGAGCCCCCCATGCGCTCGACATTCTGGAACATTGCCGCCGTTGCCGCGATTGCGTTGACCGCTGCCGGTTTTGAACTTGGTTTCATCGCCGCGCGCGATGCTTTCTTCATCGCTTTTGCGGTGCTTGCCGTTTACACAGGCGGGCAGCTTGTCGCGCGAGAGAATCAGCCGCTTGGCGAAGCCGTGAGTTCCATCTTCACGCGCCCACGCAGCCATGGCGCCCGCTTCAACTATCTTGCCTTCATGGGCTCCGGCGTGGTCGGCATGCTCGTGGTGGCTCACACGCTTACCTATCTCTGATTTCAAAGCTGAGTAGTGGGGACAGCTCCCGGCATGGCCGGTTGAGCCCTCTTTATGGAGGCGGTCCCGCCGTTAAAGCCCGCTGGCATCGCCGGCGGGTTTTTTCTTTCAGCGGCGGCGCAGG
>Ga0207828_100419_pt1 | contig 14629 bp, 5 predicted proteins | sample TtaePargueraPR_11_FD_187276 | JGI IMG/M metagenome (GOLD analysis project Ga0207828, IMG submission 187276) | Aerobic enrichment media microbial communities from Bioluminiscent Bay, La Parguera, Puerto Rico - Tt and P2 (3) (SPAdes) | ecosystem: Environmental > Aquatic > Marine > Unclassified ...
TCAGTGATTTTGATCTGACGTCGGATACGATTTCGCTTCCGGATCTGGGCATTTCTGCCTGGACGGAACTGCAGCCATTGCTTTCTGACGGGCCTGACGGTGCGGTCATTACCCTGCCGTCAGGTGGCACGGTAACCCTGTCGGGTGTGTCGGTCGCTGACCTGACCCCGGATCACTTCACCGGTATCGACAATGTCGGTACGCCGGGTGAAGACACCCTTGGCGGTGGCGAAGGCGATGATTCGGTCGATGGTGGCGGCGGCGATGACAGTGTCGATGGCGGCGATGGCAACGATACCGTGGATGGCGGTGACGGAAACGATTCCGTTGGTGGTGGCAGCGGTAATGACACGGTCGACGGTGGCGACGGTGATGACAATGTCGACGGCGGTGACGGTGATGACAATGTCGACGGCGGTGACGGTGATGATTCTGTTGGCGGTGGTACTGGCAATGATACCGTCGGTGGTGGTACGGGTAATGACACGGTCGATGGTGGCGATGGTAACGACACCGTAGATGGCGGCGATGGCAATGACTCCGTGGGTGGTGGTTCGGGCGATGACACCGTTATTGGCGGTGGCGGCAACGACACGCTTGGCGGTGGTGAAGGTACCGATACGCTTGATGGTGGTGCCGGTGATGATGTTCTTCAGTTCGAAGCCGACCGCACCGGCCAAGCCGGTGATGAAACCGATCACGCTGGCAGCCCGGGTGTCGATGGCACCGGTGATGTTGCTGATCTTGAAGGCCTGGGCCTGAGTGATGACCAGTTTGACGGCGGCGAAGGCAGGGATACCCTTGTTGGCGCGTCGGGCGGTGATGCGATCATCCTTGATAACGATCATGCAGACGGATCGAACGCACCGTCGATTTCCGGTGTCGAGGTTATCGACACAGGTGCTGGCAATGACGTTGTCGACCTGACCAGCCAGACGGAATCCTATGGCGATGTAACGGTAGATGCCGGAACCGGTGATGACACCGTCTGGACCAACGAAGGTAATGACAGCATCAGCGGTGGCGCAGGCAATGACCACATCAATGCTGGTGCGGGCAATGACATCGTAGACGCCGGTACAGGCGATGATACGGTTGTTGGCGGTGCCGGGAACGATACGCTTTCGGGTGGCGACGGCTTTGACACCCTGGATATGTCGGATGTCGATGCCGACATCGCGGTCAATCTGCAGGATGGCACGGTCAGTGGCAGCGAAACCGGTGCCGACGTTATTTCCGGTTTTGAAAATGTTGTTACTGGTGCAGGTGACGACACCGTTACTGGTAGTTCGGCCAATGACACCCTTTCGACCGGTGACGGTGCCGACACCATTGATGGTGGTGATGGCATCGATTTGATCAATGCCGGCGCAGGCAACGACGTTGTTTCCGATGGCGCTGGCAGTGACCTTGTTCTGGCCGGTGCCGGTAACGACACCCTTAACGCCGGTGCAGGCAATGACAGCCTTGATGGTGGCGATGGCGACGACACCCTTGATATGTCGGGCGCAACAAGCGGTGCGGTTGTCGATCTTGGCGCAGGTACGGCAAGTTCTGCTGAAACCGGTAATGATCAGTTCACCAGCATCGAGAATGTCACCACCGGTGCCGGTGATGACCAGATTACCGGATCGAACGGCGATAACGTTATCAATGCCGGTGCAGGCGATGACACCATTGATGGCGGTGCCGGGGATGATACGGTTGCCGGTGGTGCTGGTGCAGATACGTTTATCTTTGCCGATGGCACCGATGATGATGTCGTTCGCGACTTCACCCGCGGCGAAGACAAAATCTCGATTGATGACCTTGGCATTGAAAGCTGGGGCGACCTTGTGCCGTTGCTCAGTCAAAACAGCAATGGGGACGCGGTCCTGAACCTGCCGTCTGGTGGCACTGTAACCCTTGTCGGTGTTGGTCTCAGCGAACTGAGTGCGGATGATTTCACCAATATCACCGACGGCGCAACGCCGTATGATGACGACCTTGAAGGCACCGATGACGATGACACCATCGATGCCCTTGCCGGGGATGATACGGTTTCCGGTGGTGCCGGGGATGACACCCTGCTGGGCAATGATGGTGCCGACACGCTTGACGGTGGCACGGGCAATGACAGCCTTGATGGTGGTGCTGGCAACGATACGTTGTCAGGTGGCGAAGGTGACGACGCCTTAACTGGCAGTGCCGATAACGACGAGCTCAGCGGCGGTGCCGGTGACGATACCCTTGATGGCGGGGCTGGCGACGACGTTCTGAACTTCGAAGCAGACGGCACAGCCACCAGCGGTGATACCACCGAAAACACCGGTAGCCCGGGCGTTGATGGTACGGGTGATGTTGCCGATATCAGCGGCAAGAACATCTCTGACGATACCTTCATCGGCGGCGAGGGTAATGACACCCTTGATATGACCGATGGTGAGGACGCACTGGTGCTTGATGGTTCGAAACTTGGTGACGGTCAGACCACCACGCCGACGATCGAAACCCGCACCCTTGGCCTGAAAGAGTCGGCAAGCTCGGCTGACGTTCAGGCCGCGTGGTCTGATGCCAACCTCTATGCCTTTGACTTTGGTACGTCCTATGTCGATGGCGATGGCAAACTGAACCTTGCGGCGGCGGATGACGCGGTCAACTTTGATGGCAATGGCATCGGTAATGACGGCGGCAGTCCTGCCGGTGGTCAGATCAACCACGATGCCCAGTCCGGCGAAAGCGAAGCCATCGTTGTCGATCTTGGTGCAGGTGCCTCGACCGCCACGGTTCAGGTTTCTAACCTGATGGCTGGTGAAGGCGGCGGCGAGATCGGGTCATGGAAGGCCTTTGATGCCGACGGCAACCTTGTCGCTTCGGGCACGCTTGATGACAGCACGATCGATTACACCAGCAACGGTGTTGGCACGGCAACCATCAATGCGACCGATGGCAGTGGTAATGCGGTCGAATTCCGCTATATCGCTTTTGAAAGCGAACCTTACGCCAATGGCTCGACGGGTTCTGACAGCAGCGACTTCTTTGTCCGCTCGATCAGCTTCGACACCACGGTCGATGAAACCACGACCGATGGCGCACGCCTTGACGGGGTTGAGGTCATCAATGCCGGTTCTGGCGATGACGTGGTCGATCTGACCAGCGACACCCTTTCCTATGGCGATGTCACCATCAATGGTGGTGCGGGTAACGATACCCTTTGGGGCAATGCGGGTGACGACACCATCAATGGCGAACTTGGCCATGACAATCTGGATGGCGGTGCGGGTAACGATTACCTTGATGGCAGCTATGGCGACGACATCATCGATGGTGGTGTTGGCGATGACACCCTGCAGGGTGGTATCGGCGACGATACCCTGCGCGGTGGTGCGGGCAATGACATCATTGTCGGTGGTGCAGATGAAGACGTCGTCATGTATGACGATGCGACGTCGGCTGTTGATGTTGATCTGGCGAACTACACAGCAACCGGTGGTGCCGGGAATGACGCGATCTATCATGTCGAAAACGTCATCGGCTCGGATCATGACGACACAATCGCCGGCGATGCGAAATCCAACATCCTCGATGGTGGTGCCGGTGATGATACGCTTTCGGGCGGTGCTGGCAACGACACCCTTGTTGGTGGCGACGGCAATGATACCGCCGATTACAGCACCGCAAGCAACCCGGTAAATGCCGATCTTGCGACCGGCACGGCCAAGGTCGGCACAACCGAAACCGACAAGCTTTCCAGCGTCGAAAACCTGATTGGCTCGAACGGCAATGACAGGCTTTCCGGTTCGGACGATAACAACACCCTGACCGGCGGCCTTGGTAACGATATCCTTTCGGGTCGTGCGGGTGATGACGTGCTTGAAGGCGGTGTCGGTAACGACATCCTTGATGGCGGCGAAGGCAATGACACCATCAATGGCGGTGAAGGCAGCGACGTGATCACCGCCGGTGCTGGTGCGGATATCGTTGATGGTGGTGCGGGCAACGATACCGTCATGGCAGGTGCAGGTGATGACACCCTTGCCGGTGGCGAAGGCGACGACACGCTTGATCTCAGTGATGCCACCAACGGCGCCACGGTTGACCTTGCGGCCGGTACGGCAAGCAGTTCTGAAACCGGCAATGACACCATTTCCAACTTTGAAAATGTGATCGGCAGTGCCGCGGCAGACACCATTACCGGTGATGCTGGCAACAACACGATTGCTGCTGGTAATGGTGCAGACGTCATTGATGATGGCGCGGGCAACGACGTGGTCGATGCCGGTGCCGGTGACGATACCCTTATGGCAGCGGCAGGCGACGACACCCTTGATGGTGGCGACGGCGAAGACACGCTTGATATGTCGGCTGCCAACGGTGCGACGGTGGATTTGTCGGCTGGTACCGCGACCTCGGCTGAAACCGGGACGGATGCGATCAGCAACATCGAAAACGTCATCGGTTCGGATGGCGACGATGTCCTGACCGGATCAAGTGGAGCCAACACGCTGCTCGGTGGTGCGGGTGATGACACCATCGAAGGTGGTGCTGGCGGCGACTATCTTGATGGTGGTGACGGCCGTGACACCATCAGTTACGAAGGATCCGACGCCGGTGTTGAAATCTTCCTCGGTGACACCGACGCCCATACCCATAATCCGGGTGAGGGCGGGCGGGCCTTTGGCGGTGATGCGGTCGGCGATATCCTTGCCAACTTCGAAAAGGTCATCGCATCCGCCCATGACGACTATGTCTATGGCAACAGCCAGAACAACGAAGTTGATCTGGGGGCCGGTAATGACACGTTTGACAATGTCGAAGCCGACATCAGCGAAGACACCGTCGATGGCGGTGCCGGCAACGACGTCATCTGGACCGGCGATGGTGCCGATACCCTGATTGGCGGCGAAGGCAATGACACGCTGCATGGCGAACGTGGCGACGACTACCTTGACGGTGGTGCAGGCAACGACACGCTTTATGGCGATCAGGGCAACGATACCATCGATGGCGGTGCAGGCGATGACGTCATCCATACCGGTTCGGGTGCCGACGTTGTTCAGGTCACCAGCCTGATCGGTGACAAGGTCGTCATGGACTTCAACACCAGCGTTGATCAGATCTCGCTTGATGCGCTCGATATCAGCACCTGGTCGGAACTGGCCCCGCTTCTGTCCGAAGTGAACGGCAATACGGTCATTGATCTGGGTGATCAGGGCTCTGTCACCTTGCGCGGTGTCCGCCTGAATGATGTTTCATCCGATATGTTTGTCGGCATCGAAAATGATGGTGGCCCGACCCAGTTTGATGATGTCCTGCTGGGCACCAGCGAGGATGATTATATCGATGCCCTTGCCGGTGATGACACCGTTGATGGTGGCGCTGGCAATGACACGCTCAATGGCATGGAAGGCAACGACACGCTTTCGGGTGGCGATGGGAATGACACCATCACCGGCGGCAGTGGCAATGATGTGATTTCCGGTGGTTCGGGTAATGACAGTCTCGAAGGCAATGAAGGCGATGACGTCATCGAAGGCAATGCCGGTGACGATACCCTGATCGGTCATGCCGGGAACGATGTCATGGATGGCGGCGGCGGCGATGATTACATCGACGGCATGGAAGGTGACGACACCATCACAGGTGGCGATGAAACCGACACCATTTACGGATCTGCCGGTAATGACTCGCTTGATGGCGAAGGCGGCGACGACGTTCTGTATGGCGGTGATGACAATGACAGCATCGCCGGTGGCGCGGGCAATGACCTGCTGTCGGGGGATGCTGGCAATGACACCCTTGATGGTGGCATCGGCAACGATACCCTGCTTGGCGGTGATGGTGACGATACGCTTCTCGGTGGTGACGGCGATGACGTCCTGTCGGGTGGCAATGGCAATGACCTTCTCGATGGTGGGGTCGGGAACGACACCCTGACCGGAACCGATGGCACCGATACCCTGCTGGGTGGTTCGGGCAATGACACGCTTGATGGCGGTGCGGGTGATGACACCTACACCGGCGGCACGGGTGCGGATGAAATCATCGTATCGAACAACTCCGGCAACAAGGTCGTGACCGACTTCAACGTCAACGAAGACACGATCAATCTGGCCTCGCTCGACATTGATGACTGGGGTGATCTGCAAGACCAGATGACCCAGGTCGGCAACGATACCGTGATCAACCTGAATGGTCAGGGCACGCTGACACTTGTCGGTGTTTCGCTGAGCCAGCTTGATGCAGACATGTTTGTCGGTGTCGAACAGTCCGCATCCGGCCCGACGCCGCAGGATGATCTGCTTTATGGCACCAGCAACAATGACACGATTGCCGCCCTTGCCGGTGATGACACCGTCTATGGCCTGAATGGTCAGGACACCATCACTGGCATGGAAGGCAATGACAGCCTTTATGGTGGCGACGGCGATGACACGCTTTCGGGTGATGATGGCAATGACCTGATCGAAGGCGGCAGTGGTCAGGACCGCATCACTGGCGGGACCGGCGACGATACCCTTGATGGCGGATCGGGTGACGACCGTGTTTGGGGTGGCGATGGTGGTGATACCATCACCGGTGGTCAGGGTCAGGACAAGCTGTATGGCGAAGCTGGCAATGACACCATCACAGGCGGGACCGGCGATGACAGCATTCTTGGTGGTGCTGGCAACGATGTGATTGATGGCGGTGAAAACAACGACCGTCTCTATGGCGGCGATGGTAATGACACCATCGAAGGCGGCAATGGCGACGACAAGCTTTATGGTGATGCCGGCAATGACACCCTGATGGGTGGTGCCGGTCATGACAGCCTTGTTGGTGGTGCTGGTCGTGATACCGCAAGCTATGCCAACTCGACCACGGCAGTTGCCGCAAGCCTTGAAAGCGGTACTGCAAGCAGCAGCAATGGCAATGACAAGTTAAGTTCGATTGAGGATCTGATTGGTTCGAACTTTAACGATTACCTGTTTGGTGATGATGGCGCGAACCTGCTGTCGGGTCTTGATGGCAATGACATCCTTGGCGGCGACGACGGGGATGACACCATCTGGGGTGGCGATGGCAATGACAGCATCAATGGCGGCAAGGGTTCGGACCTGATCGATGCCGGTGCTGGCGACGATTACATCGAATATCAGAAAGATGCGACCTGGACGGGCAGTTATGCTGCGAAAAACGTTGGCGATCCGGGTATGGATGGCACCAACGAACAGATCAATCTTTCGGGCTATACCCGTTCCGAAGACATCATTGATGGTGGCGCGGGGACCGATACGCTTGCCATGACCAGTGGCAACGATGCCCTGTTCCTTGAAGATCGACTGACTGATCCGGGCACCAGCCCGCGCATCTCCAATGTCGAAGTCATCGATGCCGGTAACGGCGATGACATCATCGACCTGACCAGTGACAGCCTGTCCTATGGCGATGTCACCATCCTTGGCGGCACCGGCGATGACATCGTCTGGAGCAACGCTGGCGATGACGTGATCGATGGTGGTGCGGGCAACGACACCCTGTGGGGTGGATCGGGCGCCGACACGATTGCGGGCGGGGCTGGTGAAGATGTCCTGAATGGCGGGGCCGGTGATGACGTCCTGCAATACAATGCCGATGGCGTGTGGGATAACAACTGGTCTGCCGTCAACAAGGGATCACCGGGCGAAGACGGTCATCAGAATGACAGTGGCTGGGGTCATCACTTCTTCCACGGTAACGGTTGGGGCCACAACGATGGTGGTGACAACGGTACCGGCGAAAGCGTCAACCTGGGCGGCTACAACCAGTCGAACGATGTATTTATCGGTGGCGAGGGTGTCGATACCCTGAAAATGACCAGCGGCAATGACGCCCTGTTCCTTGACGATGACGTCAGCAATGGCGATGCCACGGTCCGCATCAAGGGCATCGAAGTGATTGATGCCGGTGACGGCAACGACATCATCGATCTCACCAGCGAAACCAACACCTATGGCGATGTCACGCTTGATGGTGGTGCGGGCAATGATACGCTTTGGGGCAATGCCGGGGATGATCTGTTGCTGGGCGGTTCGGGCGATGACCATCTTTATGGCAGTGCCGGGGATGACACGCTGACCGGTGGCACCGGCTGGGATACCTTCCAGATCGGCAAGACCGATGGTCATGACATCATTACCGACTTCACGCCGGGCGAAGACATCATCGATCTGTCGGAGTGGAACTACAACAACTTCAACCAGGTCCTTAATGACATGCATCTTGATACCGACGGCAATGTCGTCATCGAACTGGGCAATGATGCCTCTGTCACCTTGATGGGTGTGGGTGATCCGGACGACGATGATTACGGTCTGAATGCGGATGACTTCGGCTTTGGCAACTGATCAAGGACCGACGGCTTGGTCGAATAAAAACGGGCGGTCACAATGACCGCCCGTTTTCTTTTTGAATTTTCGCGAAATCAACCGGCTATTCAGCAGCCATAAGGTCATTTTCCCGTTGGTTTTCTGGAAGCTGCATGTCGTGCTGCAGCTTGGCGCGCAGTTCATCAATCGCGCGGATGCGTTTGATCTCGTCAAAGCAGGTTTCGCCTTGCGCATGGCTTTTGCGGATCAGGGCCATCCATTGTTTGATGCGCCCGGCCTGATGGTTTTCCGACGCACCGTCTTCTGCCATCAGATCGCAATAAGCCAGCAGCATCGCCAGAACATCGGACCAGCTTTCCTTGGGCAGGTGCGTGCCACCTTCAAACGCCTTGATGCGATTGGCAAGGTCGGGGGCTGCAATGGCGCCGCGACCAATCATAAAGCTGTCACAGCCCGAAATATCGCGGCATTTCTGATAATCCGCCACATCCCAGATTTCGCCATTGCCTGTCATGCCGATTGAAATGGCTTCACGAATGCGCGCGAGGTACTCCCAGTGGGCTGGCGGTTTATAGCCTTCCATCTTGGTGCGCGCATGCACGGTCAGGTGCTGCGCGCCACCGGCCTCAACCGCACGCGCAATATCAAGGAACATTTCCTTGTCGGAATAGCCAAGCCGGACCTTGGCACTGACCGGGATGTGATCCGGAACCGCACGGCGCACAGCGGCGACGATTTCATAGAGGTTTTCCGGGCATTTCAAAAGCGACGCACCGGCTTCGCGCTTGTTCACGGTCTTGGACGGGCAGCCGAAATTGATGTCAATACCCGGCGCGCCAAGTGTGGTGGCGAAGGCGGCGTTTTCACCCATCAGTTCCGGGTCATGCCCCATCAATTGCACCAGAACCGGCACACCCGAAAGCGTCTTGCCACCGTTTAAAAGTTCCGGGCAATAGCGATGAAACACATGGGCCGGGAACAGGTTTTGCGACACGCGGATAAATTCGGTCACGCACAGGTCGAACCCGCCGGTCGCGCTCAGCAATTGCCGAACGCGCCAGTCAACAAGTCCTTCCATGGGTGCAAGCACCAGATGCGTCATTGAGTTTATCCAGTTCCCGAAAATCAGTTGGCGGCTTTTACCATAAACAGCCCGAACCTGCCGTTGAAAAATCACAGATCAGCCTTGCCATGCCGTGCGTGTAGGGTCTGTTTTGTTTAGCTTGCATCGCTTTTGTTCGTGTTTGGCGTGTCGTTTGGCTAGGCACAGCGCGCAGGACGATGTGGTGCATCGTTCAAGCGGTGTAACGAAGCGAAACCTCGCCAAACAGAACCCTGCGGGCCGGGCTATTCCTCAGCTCTGCAGCGTCAAGGATCTCGACCGTAGCGCCGCTACGCTCTGCAATCCTTTCCTTGCCGAACAGAGGAATGTCCTCGGCAAAAGCGGTTTAAGCTAAACAGAACAGACCCTGGGGCGAAATGCGGCAGAAATAGCGCATTGCTGACACGGTTTCAGCGAAATTGGGGGCTAGGTTATAATCATCAAAAACAAGAACGAAAGGGCATAGACATGCTCTATATCTTTGAAAGCGCGTTTGACGAAGTCGAAGCCGTTTCGCGCGAAGCCCGTGAAAAACTCTCCGGCCTTGAACAGGTTCTGCAATCAACCTCCGAAAGCATCCGGGTCCTTCAGGAACGTCTTGAACAAACAGCCGGTTGATACTTTTGGATCATTCTTGATCCATGTCTTTGAAACGACACATCGGTTGGTCCATGCTGGGTGTTATGTTAACCAGCGTGAATGTTGCCGGTGCACATGATGCCAAAGTAACGTCGCCGATACCAAAACAAGGAGGATTGCAGGATGCTGTATATCGTAGAAAAAGCCCTGGATGAGCTCGAATCCGTGCCGACCGAAAAGCGCGAAGGCCTCAAGCATCTTGATCAGGAAATCAACGATGCGGTCGAAAAGCTTAAAATCCTGAAAGAAAAGCTGAAAGCCGCTGAAAACAAGTAAGCCAGCTTAGCTCTATGTTTTATGAGGCCGCGCGTTTTGTGCGGCCTTTTGTTTTGCTTATTTCGTAGCGATTTTGATCAGGCCCAATAATTCCTCGACCGCGGCGGTCGGGTTGGTGGTACCCGATAAAACATCAGCCTCAAGCGTCTGAATGCGGCTTGCCACGTCATCGCGTGCAGTAAAGGTTTCAAGCAACCGGTCACGCAACATCGTCCACATCCAGTCATGTTGCTGACGCGCACGTTTGGCGGCGAATTCGCCTTCCTTTTCCATCACGGTGCGGTGCTGGTTAATCAGATCCCAGATGATATCAAGCCCGTCATTGATCAGGCTTGATATCATCACCGATTGTGGCTGCCAATGTTTGCTGGTCGGCTGTAAAATTCGCAAAGCTGAGGAATACTCACGTTTCGCTTCACGCGCCTTGGCCGGGTCGGCATCGGCCTTGTTGACCGCGATCAGATCGGCAATTTCCAGAACGCCTTTCTTGATGCCCTGAAGCTCATCGCCCGCACCGGGCAGCATCAGGACAAGGAAGAAGTCCGTCATCTGCGCGACCATGGTTTCGCTTTGTCCGGCCCCGACAGTTTCGACCAGAACCACATCAAACCCGGCCGCCTCACACAGCAGGATGGTCTCGCGCGTCATGCGATTGACCCCGCCCAGATAGCCGCTGCTGGGCGATGGGCGGATATAGGCATTGGGATCAATCGACAGTTCGTTCATCCGGGTTTTATCCCCCAGAATGGAGCCCCCGGACCGTGCGCTGGTCGGGTCAACGGCAAGTACTGCAACCTTTTTCCCGGCCTTGGTCAGGTTCTTGCCAAAGGCCTCGATAAAGGTTGATTTGCCGACACCGGGAACCCCGGTAATGCCGATGCGCTGTGACCCGCCCGTGTTGGGCATCAGTTTGGCCAGAACCGCCTGCGCCTGTTCAAAATGTTTGGGATTGCGGCTTTCGACCAGTGTAATGGCGCGCGATAGAATGGTGCGGTCGCCTGCCAGAACACCCGCAACGATTTCATCGGTTGAAAGCACACGTCTGCGCACGGCCTTGCGCGGGCTGATTGTACCGCCCGAGCCTGCAGGTATGGTGCGCAGCGTTTCTTTCACCAAGCGTTCCTTGAATTTGGCAAATAATCAATGCCAGCAAAGCGTTATGTCGGGGTCGGAGAGGGTCGTCAGGCCGCTTCCTCACCAGACTGATTTAGCTTTTCTAGCAGGTCGCCTGCGGCTTCGGCAATGACCGTTCCGGGCGGGAAGATGGCCTCGGCCCCGGCTTCGAACAGTTTGTCGAAGTCCTGCGGCGGGATCACGCCCCCGGCAACAATCATGATATCTTCGCGGCCAAGCTTGTCGAGTTCGGCCCGAAGCTGCGGCACAAGGGTCAGGTGACCAGCCGCAAGTGAACTTGCGCCCACGATATGAACATCGTTCTCGACCGCCTGTTTGGCGGCTTCTTCCGGGGTTTGGAACAGCGGGCCGATATCGACATCAAAGCCAAGATCGGCAAAGGCGGTTGCGATGACCTTCTGCCCCCGGTCGTGACCATCCTGCCCCATCTTGGCAATCAGGATCCGTGGACGGCGCCCTTCGTTGGCTTCAAATTCCGTGATCAGGCGATCAACCTTTGCCAGCGCCTCGTTATCCGCGCCGACCTCAGTCTTATAAACGCCCGAGATGGAGCGGATCACTGCCTGATGACGGCCATAAACCTTTTCAAGCGCGTCGGAAATCTCGCCAACCGTGCATTTTGCCCGTGCTGCCTCGACAGCCAGTTCAAGCAGGTTGCCATTTCCACTATCGGCGGCATTGGTCAGCGCGGTCAGGGCACTTTCAACTGCCGCATTGTCACGCTCGGCCCGCAGGCGTTCAAGTTTGGCGATCTGTTGGCGGCGGACTTCGGCGTTATCGACCTGAAGCACATCAACCGGGCGATCATCGGTCACGCGGTATTTGTTCACGCCCACTAAAGTCTGGCGGCCGCTATCAATGCGGGCCTGGGTTCGGGCCGCGGCTTCTTCGATGCGCATTTTCGGAATGCCGGCCTCAATCGCCTTGGCCATGCCGCCCTGTTCTTCGACTTCGGCAATATGCGCCCATGCCTTTTCGGCCAGATCGCGTGTCAGGCGTTCGACATAATATGAACCACCCCATGGATCGATAACGTTGGTCGTGCCGCTTTCCTGTTGCAGGAAAAGCTGGGTGTTACGCGCAATCCGGGCCGAGAAATCGGTTGGCAGGGCCAAGGCTTCATCCAGCGCATTGGTATGCAGCGACTGTGTGTGGCCCTGTGTGGATGCCATGGCCTCAACACATGTGCGGATGACGTTGTTAAATACGTCTTGGGCGGTCAGCGACCAACCTGACGTCTGGCTGTGCGTGCGCAGCGAAAGCGATTTGGGGTTTTGCGGATCAAACTGTTTGATCAGCTTGGCCCAAATCATGCGCGCGGCCCGCATCTTGGCGATTTCCATGAAGAAGTTCATGCCAATCGCCCAGAAGAACGAAAGACGCGGCGCGAATTTATCAATCGGAAGCCCTGCTGCCTGACCGGCACGGGCGTATTCGATGCCGTCAGCCAGCGTATAGGCCAGCTCAAGATCAGCGGTCGCACCGGCTTCCTGCATGTGATAGCCGGAAATCGAGATCGAGTTGAATTTCGGCATGTTTTGCGAGGTAAAGGCAAAGATGTCCGAAATGATGCGCATCGATGGTTTCGGCGGATAGATATAGGTGTTGCGCACCATGAATTCTTTGAGGATGTCATTCTGAATGGTGCCCGAAAGCTGTTCGTGCTTTACACCCTGTTCTTCAGCCGCTGCGATATAAAGCGCCATGACTGGCAGAACTGCACCATTCATGGTCATGGAAACCGACATTTCATCTAGCGGGATGCCATCAAAAAGCGTGCGCATGTCATAGATGCTGTCAATTGCCACACCGGCCATGCCGACATCACCTGCAACGCGCGGATGGTCACTGTCATAACCACGGTGCGTTGCCAGATCGAAGGCAATCGAAAGACCCTTTTGCCCGGCGGCCAGATTGCGGCGATAAAACGCGTTGGATTCTTCGGCGGTCGAGAACCCGGCATATTGGCGGATCGTCCAGGGGCGCTGCACATACATCGTCGGGTAGGGGCCACGCAAAAACGGCGGCATGCCCGGCATGGTGTTCAGGTGATCAATACCGTCCAGATCCTTGGGACCATAGGATGATTTGACATCAATCCCTTCTGGCGTGGTCCAGGGCGTGCTGTCAAACGGGTCTTTTGCGCCGGCGGATGCGCCGTCAAACAGTGGCAGGTCAGAGAAATCAGGAATGCGGGTCATGGTTATTTCTCCCCCTGTGCGCCAAGAAGATGATCAAGTGCGGCACCGCAAATGGCAAGCACATCAGCACCGACAAAGACAAACTCGTCAATGCCAGAAGCCTCGTAGTCGGATCGGTCCTCGCCGGGATTGCCAGCAAGATAAACAAGGCTGGCGCCCTTGGCCTTGAGCGCCTTGGCAACGTCTGTCGCCATCTCGGCATATTGCGGGTCGGATCCGCAAATGACGGCGATTTTGGTCCCACTTTCGGCAAAGGCGGATGCAGCCGCGCTGGCATCTGCAAAGCCGTTATTGCTGATGGCTTCGATCCCGCCAGCTTCAAAGAAGTTGCGGGCGAAGCTTGCACGGGCAGTGTGCTGGGCAACCTTGCCAAGATTGGCCAAGAAGACCTGCGGGAAGGCACCGGTCTTTGCCTTGTGTGCATCGGACCGCTTGCGAAGGGCCTCATACCTTTCGGCAAGGCGGTGGGCAGGCAGGGCACCGATACGGGTCGCGGCACTGGTGCCATAAAGATCGGTAAACATATGCCCGATGGTGGCACCTGCGCGGGCGGCCTCAATCATCGCGCCAAGGCTCTTGCCAACCGTGCCGTCAAACTTGGTCTGGCGCGCCTTGGCATCCGCAATGATCACCTCAAGGTCGGGGACTTCGCACGTTACCTTGGCTTCCGCGATATTGGGGAATTCCGACACACCGGTCAGCGGATCGCGGCGCGTCGACAGGCGTTTTTCACGTGCGTTCCAGACGGTCTCGATCTCGGTCTTAAGGCTGCCATTGGCAAGGGCACTTAGAATACCCCCCGAAGATTCAAGTGCCTGGAATTTCGACCAGGCGGCCTTCGCTAGTTCCTTGGTCAGGTTTTCAATAAACCACGAACCACCAGCCGGATCGATGACCCGGTGCACGTTGCTTTCTTCCTGCAAAATCAGTTGGGTGTTGCGCGCAAT
>Ga0207828_100420_pt1 | contig 14469 bp, 11 predicted proteins | sample TtaePargueraPR_11_FD_187276 | JGI IMG/M metagenome (GOLD analysis project Ga0207828, IMG submission 187276) | Aerobic enrichment media microbial communities from Bioluminiscent Bay, La Parguera, Puerto Rico - Tt and P2 (3) (SPAdes) | ecosystem: Environmental > Aquatic > Marine > Unclassified ...
CAAATCCCTTCCACACATCGAAATGCGCGGCACGGGTCAGCGGGCGGTCGATACCCGGGGAACTGACTTCAAGGTGATAGGCACCTGAAATCGGGTCCTCGACATCCATCAGGGCAGAAACCGTACGGCTGATTTGGGCGCAGTCTTCAACATTGATGCTGCCTTTCGCACCCGGGCGATCTGCCATGATCTGCAGGATGTTATGGTCCTGACCTGTCATCGAAACCCGAACCAGCTCAAAGCCCAGCGCGTTGATTGACGGCTCGATAATCTCAACGATTTTCGCCATCAACGGGTCTTTTAACTGTTGTCCAATCAGCTCAGCCATAAAGCGATGCCATACCCCAAAAAGCACAAAAGAGCGGGCGCAGGGCCCACTCTTTGTCAGAATTTACAAAAAGCTTGGCGGCCTTATACAGCCGGTTTACGCAAAAATCAAGTCAGGATACCGGCTGGCGATGCCATTCAACCCAAGGATTCCGGGCCACTTTAAACAGCTGGCGGTTGGACGATCAAACCCCGGAAGAATGCAAAGGCATTTACAGCCCCTTCACGCACAGCCTGATCTTCGTCGTCGGCAAGCGACAAGCCATTGACCTGCTCGACAAATTCGCGCCAATGCTTGCCGCGCCCTTCGACATGCCCGGCCAGATGACGGGCTCCGAATTCCGAGTGCAGGCCGATCCTGTCAGCCGCCTTTAGCAGGAAAGCCGCACCAAGCGACGACCCCTCACAGACATAAAGCCATCCAATTCGCTCCGCACCATCTGCATTGATCGGCGCACGACTCCAGTCTTCAGCAATATCGCAGCCGAGATCTGCCATATCGGCACAAACCGCCTCATATCGACTTCGACTTGCCAACCCCGGAATGAGATCATTCAGATCAGGTACCTCGTAAAGCGATTTCATCCTGCCATGAAATATATGTTGCAGATGCAAAAAGCGCAGATAGTTGTCGCGGCTATCGAACGGCGCCATCGCCATGACCATGTCATCGACCGACTGATGTGCGCTGCGCGTCGATTGCTTGAGTTCTTCAAGACGGGTCATGCCCGCCACTGCCTGTCCTGATACAGCATTCATTCTTTCGCCCTTTCCTAAGTCTGGTCGAATGGTCCTTTGCCACCCGGCTCCCTGTTCTCAAGACGGATCAGGCAGGGCGATATCTGAATGCTGTGCAGTGAAATTACGCCAAAATCACGATCAGTCCTCGCGAAACGCGCGGGCAAACTGATCAGACATTGGCTTGAACAGATAACTCAGCGCAGAGCGCTCCCCAGTCGCAAGGAACGTCTCGACCGGCATGCCCGGCACCAATTCACGGCCTTCAAGTTTGGCCACTTCCCCGGCTTCGATGCGCACCCTTACATTATAATATGTCTCACCCGTCAGTTCATCACGATCCAAATCGGCCGAAACAAAGGAAACCTGTCCGGTCAGTTCCGGGGTGGTTCGCTGATTAAACGCCGTGAAACGCAACATGGCTTTCTGACGGACAACGACCTGCTCGATGTCGCGCGGATTGACCTTTGCCTCGATCACCAGTTCATCGCGATCCGGGACAATCCCCATGATCCTGTCACCCGGACCGATCACACCACCAACCGTATGCACGGCAAGCTGATAGACCGTTCCGTCATAGGGTGCGCGAATATCAATCCGGCGCAACTGGTCCCGCAGGGCGATTTCACGTTGCATCAATTGGGCAATTTGCTGATCAACATCAGTCAGCTCGCCAAGAACCTCTGTCTGTCGATCACGGTCAAGCTGCAGGATTTGCATCTCGGTTTCGGAAATCTGCATGCGTGTTGCGGCAATCTGGGCCGTCAATTCGCCATGCCGGCCATCAAGGCTTGCGCGTTCACGGCGCAGGGCAGCAACCCGGGTGATCGGCACAAGTTGCTTGGCAAACAGGGTTTCAAGACCGGTCAGTTCATCAACGATATGATGACGCTCTTCCTCGTTGGCGTTTTTCTGCGCGGTCAGGCCCACAACCGTTTCTGAAAGCTGGGAAAGCTTTTGGCGTAATTGTTCCTTTTCACCTTCCAGACTGTTTTTACGGGCGGCAAACAGACTGACCTCGGCCGCGATCAATTCAGATATCTTTGGTTCCGACTGGCGGTCGACAAAGGCTGTCGGAATTTCAAGATTGGACAGGTTGTCACGTTCACCGCTCAGACGCATGCGTCTGGCAATCAAGGCCGACAATTGTGTTTCGACAATCCCGAGGCTTGCGCGTGCCATCGTATCGTCAAGCCGGATCAAAAGATCACCCGCTTCAACCCGGTCGCCGTTTTTGACATTGATCTGGCCAACAATGCCACCTTCTGAATGCTGCACATCCTTGACGTTGCTTTCGACAACAAGCTTGCCCGTGGCAACCACCGCGCCGGACAGCTGCGCAAAAACAAGCCACAACACACAGCTGGCAAACAGCACGGCAACGATGCCGCCCCCCCAAACAACGTGGCGGCGCAGTGTTGCGATTGCTGGCGACATCACCTCGGGATCTGCCGATCCGCTCGGCCCCGTGGCAAGCTGTAATCTGGTCATGCGGTTTCTCCCACCTGTCTGACGGTTTTGCGCATGATGTCATCGCGTTTGCCAAACGCCACCTGACGGCCATCCTGAATAACGGTCGCAAGGTTCACGGTTGCAAGTGCACTGGGCCGATGCGCAATCAACACAACAATCGCCCCACGCGCACGGGCATCTCTGACCGCTTGAAGCAAGGCCTGTTCACCGATGCTGTCGAGACTTGAATTTGGTTCATCAAGGACAATCAGGAACGGATCGCCAAACAAGGCACGGGCAAGGCCAATGCGCTGGCGCTGCCCGCCCGACAAAACGACGCCACCACTGCCAATCCGCGTGTCATAGCCGTTGGACAGAGACAGGATCATCTCATGTGCGCCTGCTGCCTTGGCAGCCGACACGATGCCCCTGTCTGTTGCGTCGGTCTGCAACCGGGCGATATTGCGCGCAATCGTATCGTCAAAAAGCGCCACATCCTGGGGCAAATACCCGATATGGCGACCAAGATCGACCGGGTTCCAGTGGGAAAGTTCCGCCCCGTCAAGACGAATACTACCACCGCGAAACGTTCCCATGCCGACAAGCGCACGACCAAGTGTCGATTTGCCAGAACCACTTGGCCCAATGACACCAAGCCCGTCGCCGGCTTTAAGGGCCAATTCACCAACGCGCAACAAAACCTTGTCTTTGCCAGACTTATGGTTGCCCGGCGTTCCGATCACAAGCCCTGAGACCGAAAGGCTTTGCTTGGGGGCAGGCAGGCTTGTGCGCTCTGCTTTGTCCTGTTCCCCGTCAAGGATCGCATCAAGACGTCCCCATGCCTGCCGGGCCGCAACGAACCCACGCCAGTTCGCAATTGCCTGTTCAACCGGTGACAAGGCACGCGCGGTTAAAATGGATGCTGCGATCATTGCACCGGGTGTGACTTCCTGCCTGATCGCAAGATAGGCCCCCAATGCAAGCACACCGGACTGCAAAGCCAGCCGAACGACCTTGATATAGGCCGAGAAGGTCGAATTAACGTCGCCAACGGCGGTGTTATCTTGCAGATATAAATTGTTTTGCCGCGCCCAAGTGCTGCGAAACGCGTCTTCCATGCCCATAGCACGGATGGCTTCGGCATTTTGTCGTCCGGCCTCAACCAGCGTATTGCGCTTTGCAGTTTGACTACTCATGCGCGCGACCTTCTTGCGCGTTACAAACTCGCTGATCAGGGTCATCACAATCAGGATCAAGCCGCCAACAAGGGCAAGCATCCCAAGCCAGGGGTGGAAGGCAAAAACAATCCCAAGGAAAAGTGGCATCCACGGCAAATCGCATATCGCGACAGGCCCGGAACCGCCAAGGAACTGTCGGATCTGGTCAAGATCACCAAGCGGCTGCGTGGTTTCGCGGCCATTGCGCAAACGCATATCAAGGGTGCTGGAAAGCGCCATGGGGCCGATCTGTTCATCAACCCGCCAGCCAACCCTGACCAGCATGCGCGCACGCAGAGCATCAACAGTTCCCAGAAACAGATAAAGGCCAATGACAAGCCCGACCAAGGCTATCAGGGTAGGAATACTCTGGCTTGCCAGAACGCGGTCATAGACCTGAAGCATGAAAAGCGGGCCGGTCAGCATCAAAAGGTTCGACACACCGCTCATCGCGCCGACGGCCAGAAAGGCACTGCGCAAGGCGCCAAGGGCACGACTCATCGGGCCGGAATGCGTCGAAGGCTGGGTTGGGCTTTGGGATGCTTTGACAAACACGCTTTTGATACACCAGTCATCTAGGGTAGGTTGGGGTGGGTGCCGCTGTTACGCGGCACCCTGCAATCAAGACCTTGCGCCCGTTCCGCAGCTTGCGGGACGGGCCGTTTTGTTAAACGAAGTCCGTTGCATCAAGGTCGTTGAAATCAACACCGGTCAGGGTGATGGTGCCGTTGGCATGGGTGATCTCGGCATTGCCCGCGCCATCATCGCCAATGGTGACCGAGCTGTAGTCGATATCAAGAAGGTCGGTACCGTCTTCAAAGTCGGTGATGGTGTCATCGCCAAAGCTTGACGAGGTGTCGAACTCAAAGGTATCCGCGCCGTCACCACCGGTCAGAGCGTCGTCACCAGCCCAACCGCCGATCACGTCATCGCCAGTGCTGCCGTTGATTTCAACACCAGAATCAAGGACAGATTCCAGCGTATCGGTGCTGCCCGAATAGATGTCGACAAGAACGCCATTCGTGTCACTGTTGGACAGGTTCAGGCCCGAGATATCAACAGGCGAGTCGGTGAAGTCAAACTCGGTTCCGTTGTCTGCGACACCAAGGGTCGTGCCAAAGGACAGCTTGTCGAGATTGCCCGTGATCGTGTGTGTGTTGATGTCGTAAACGAAGTCAGAGCTTCCCGCAGTCGCAAGCACAGAACCGGTGTAGCTGCTGCTGCTATCCTGGTCGGCCGCCAGGAACTGTGTACCACCGTAATAGCTCGACGGTACAAAGCCATCATAGAAAGTACCGTGGTTGCCCGAACCAAGGGAGAAGTTCGTGTTGAAGTCTTCAATAACACCATGCAGGTCCACACCAGCGCCCGAAGATGCTGCGTTGAGATCAATCGTAATAGTCATGTCAGTTTCTCCTGTCATTAAGCTACCCATTCAGCGGATAGCAAAATGAGAATGACTCTTATTATCTTGAAGAGTCAACGGAAAAAATTGTTTACTATCAATAGTTTAAGATAATCAGCACGAAAGCCCAACCAGGTGCATACCTGGTTGGGTTCAACATCTTGCCGATGCGGCGTTACGTTAGAAATTGCCGCTAAAAGTCAGTATGGCGGTTCGTCCTGGTGCCGGGGCGAATGTTCCGCCGGTCCCCTGCACATAGGCTTCATCAAGCATGTTGTTCACCGCAAATCTCAGTGTGAGGTTCTCGTCGATTTCATAAGAGCTGTAGAAATCAAACACCCGGTACTTGAAATACTCAGAGACGATTGAGGACGAATTGCTGCTGCCGAAGTTATCCTGCGGATAGACAAATGATGCCCGCATTCCAAGAACAAGGTCCTGATCAAACAGTCGGAACCCGCCATCGATCGTGTATTTTCGCTTTGGAATTGCATAAATCCCGAAAAGCCGATCAGCGGTCCCGTAGTTGACTTCGTTGTAGCCAAGATAGGTTCCACCCAATTGGGTATAGTTTACCGCAGCAAAGGGATCATATGCTGTGTCGAGAACATATGGATTGTGGTTGCCTGACAGATCGGTATCGGAAATCGATATCGTACCACCGAGATAGAACTCGCCAGCATCGTAAGAAAGCTCGGCTTCGGTGCCATTGATGTATACCGGGTCAGTCAAGTTGACGATGGCTTCTGCTTCTTTTGACTGGTTCGTAATCACACCAACACCACTTCGGCTCGGCGTCGGTTGGGGCACATTGGCCAAGGTGATATAGTTATCAATTGCGGTCCGATAGTATGCAAGTTTTGCCCTGAACCCGTCGCCTTGGCGAAGCACGTTGTCAAAGCTGAAGTTGACACCAACTTCTTTTGTCTCGCTTTCTTCCGGCTTCAGGTTCGCGTTGGAGTAAAACGGCAAACCGGCATTGTCGCCAATATGATCGCCCTTGATCATTGATTCCATGATGGTCGGGGCACGCATGTTCCGGCGATAGTTTGCGAATAGCTGAATTCCCGGGGTCACATTGACACTGGCGCCAACCGATGGCGAAAACCCGTCTTCGCTAAGATCAATGTTGAGTGGCGTGCCACCGTCCTCACAGAGGTTGGTGGAGTTCTCTTCCTCACACCAATAGGAATCACCGGTCAGTGAGTACCGGTCATAACGAAGGCCACCCCGGAGCTCGAACATGTTGTTAAGGTCATAAGTGGCCGCAACAAAGCCTCCGGAAACGTCACGCTCGCCAGCTGGGGTGCCACCTTCGATTTCATACGCGGCACCTGCACCACCAAGACCGCCAAGCTCGGCACTTGTTTTGGCCTTGTCCTGAAAATACTCGACACCGTAGTCCAGACCGAGGTGACCCGCTACATCATTGCTCAGGTCAAGGTCGAAGCTGCTACTGTTTGACACCTCACCGCCCACCGTATCGAGCGTGTATTGGTTATCAAAGGAGTCCGTCGAGACGGCACCGCTGGCATTGTATCGCGCCGGTCGGAACTGGTGGTTCTGTGTCCGTGTCCAGTAGACACCGCTATTCATAGCAATCAGGTCTGATTCCGGGTTCCAGACATGCTTGGCGGTTACGGTATGAACGTCAGTTTTATTGTGGTCCTGGTAGTTGTTCGTCGAATCACTCGATTTTGTGTATGACGTGCTACTCCCGACATACCCAAGATTTATTTCCTGATCTTCCGTCAGAAAAAGGTTCGCCTTTACCAGCCCCGACGTTTGCCGGACATAACTGTATTCCGGGCGTGAACTGTAAACATCGACATATTTTGGTGAACTATCGATTTCCTGATAAAGGCCGGGGTTATGTGTCCCGGGGCGATAATCGCCGACGACTTTTCGGCTAACTGCCGCAGACACATCAAACTTTGGCGAAACACGCGCACCAACGGCAACATCACCCGCAAAGTCATACTGGTTTGTGCCGCGGCTAAGATTGACTTTGCCGCCCCAATCCTCGTCCGGATCGAGAATATCCTGCGTATTGAGCGTTCGCATGGTGACGATACCGGCTGAGGTCCCTGCACCGCCATTCTTCGCCAAATCTGATTTCTCGACCTCAACCTGGGCCAGAAGTGCCGGATCGACATAAACACGCGATGCCGTGCCATGGGTCAGCTGATTGTAGTTCTGACGCGCACCATCAATATTGACGTTTACCCGACCCATTTCCTGCTGACCACGCACATTGACTGTCAAACCAGGATCTTGTGCATCGTTTGCAATATCGACACCGGCAACATTATTGAAAATCTCACGCGCCTCGCGCACCGGTGCTTTGCGCATGCTTTCCTGCGTAATCACCGCCACAGAGCCCGGGGTGGAATAAACCTCATCGGGAACACCATTCGGCCCCATGCCGCGACGTCTTGCCATCACGACGACAGGTGCTGTCACGAAGTCATTATCATCATTGCTTACACCGCTTGGATCGATAACTGAAATCGTCGTTGTGTTCAGCACCTGCCAGGCGAGACCGCTTTGCGACAGCATTCTGTCCAATGCTTCGGTCGCACTCATCTCCCCTGATACAGCGGTGCTTTGAACCCCGCCGGGCAAAGAGCCGTCAATCGCTACATCAACCCCGGAAATTCTTGAAAAGGCCACCAACGCCATCGCAAGCGGCTGTGACTCAATGTCAAACGCATGGGTCTCGTTTGAAAGGGCTGAAGAAGATGAATTGTTTTGTGCAATCTCAAATGCTGACGGCATGTCAGCCGCAGGTTTTTCGATTGATTGTGCTACCGCCCCAACAGGCACCATTGCAATCAATCCGCAGCCCAGCGCACCAAACACCAAGGCCCTCACATCCCCCAAGGATGTCCCCGATTTGAGAGTTGTCTTTCTGGTATCGCAGAGGCGAACCACCCCATCTGAAGGCATTTTATTGTGGTCTCCTGATTTCACGAATGCAACTTAGTCGCATTGTTGTTTCGCTACTTTCTCAGACGAGGGGGTTTTGCACTTATCTGAAACAAAATGATATTTTTTGAAAATAATTGTTATTTGCAATTATTATGACTGTCTGACCTTGGAATCCCGCACCCATAAAGTTGGCTCAGACTTCCCGGATAACAGTCAGATAGTCGGTGAAGCGGGTCACATCGACATGCAAGACATCTGCAAGAACCGGCACGACGTCACGCGACCGGTCCAGATCGACGACGAGTGTGACTGGCCGCCTTTTCAATGCATCACCCATAATAACGATCTTGCCCGGCTGCCAGCGCTCAAGCACCGCGACAACATGTGCAAGCGGTTCACCCATGAAAGTCAATTGCCCCTGACGCCAAGCCAGAGCAGATTGTACATCCACCGGGTGCGCAGATGTCGAGACACCACCGGCATCGTATGTCATGGCATTGCCCTCGGCGAGCGTGTGACGCCCACCGGCAATATCGACCATAAGCGGATTGGTTTCGGCGATCGCTGTTACCGCACCATCATAGGCGGCGACATCAAACGTTCCGCCGGTCGACAAGGTTCTTCCGTTTTGGGCCCGGACGAAAAAGGTACCGTCATCGCCTTCATGTTCGAACCATGCTTCGCCCTGATGTATTTCGACCCCGGTCATGCGGCCATCGGACACGAAAGACAGAATGCTGTTGCTGGCGATAATGCTGCGTCCGCGTTGTCCAGGGATGCTGATTTCACGTCGTTGGCCGGTTTGCGTTCTGATATCAGCCAGCGGGTGGTAACAATACGCCCCCCACCCCCCTGCAAACAGGATGGCCGAAAGCGAACCGCCCAGCATGGCGCGCCGTCCGATATGGGTCGAAGACGTGAAATCAAGGCTTGAACTGCCACTCCACAGTCGCTCGATATCGGCAAACGCCTTTGGATGCGCCGGATCTTGCGCCACCCACTGCGCAAATTTCTGGCGATCTTCTTCGCTTTCACTGCCATCAAGCAGCAAGGCGAACCAATAGGCTGCTTGCTCTGATACCGGATCTCGCAAAGAGTTCATGCTGCTTGCTCGTGCCATTGTCTGGTTATTTTCTGGTTTCAACTGTGCGGTGCCGTTCTAACTGCGTCTCCCGAACACAGGGGATAATCCCGCTCTATTAATTTTAACGAACGAGCGCGCGAAATATCCGAAGTCCCGATCACTTTTTTTCGAGCTGATCCATCGCCTCTTTGATAAGGCCAAGTGCGCGGACCATCCGACTGAACGCCGTCTGGCTGGGAATGCCGAGTTTTTCGCCAATCTGCACGTATGTCAGACCCTCGATACGGGCGAGAATGAAAACGTCGCGTTGATGCTTGGGGAGTTTTTGCAAGATTTTCTGCAATCGTTTCAGTTCCTGACGTGACCAGGCGATTTGCTCGGGCGACGGGGTCTCGTCTGCCAGCATCTCGAACGCTTTGTCCGGATCGGGAACAAAGCTCAGGATCCGTTCACGCCTGAAATGATCGATCACAAGATTATTCGCGGTGCGATACAAGTATGACTTCGCAAAATCCTGTTCGGGCAGCGATGGCGTTGCAATGATGCGCAGGAACGTATCCTGCACGATGTCATCTGCCATATGCCATGAAAGCTTGCGCCGCCGCACAAATTGCAGAAGGCGCGTATGGTAGGTACGAAAGAGGCTGTTTACATCCCAATGTGGCACGGGTCGGACCTTTGGACTGCTCTGCAAACCGGCATAAAGGTGGAGCCAAAGCATGCTGGTTTGACGTCGACATCAAAAAGATGAGTCATACACCCTAACGCACATGAAAATCATTCTCAACAAAAACCTCTTTATGCTGATGTACAGGGGCCCGACCACCCTTAGTAATCGCAAGAAAACCCGCCTGTTTCAGGTGGGTTTTCTTGGACAGTATTATCAAACCGCGTGGCTTTAGGTGACGCGCTTTTTTCGGCGAAAACGCAAGTAATTGCACTTCTTGCCCTGACGCAGCGCCTTTTGCTCATACCGGGTTTTGACCCAATCACTTGGCGGGGTACGCCAGTCTTCCGGGCCCTCGGCCAACCATTCGAAATCCGGATGGTTGTGCATATGCTGCAGGGTCCAGGAAATATATTGCATATCATCGCTGGCAACCCGGAACTCTGCCCCGTCCTTTAAAAGACGGGCAAGCAGCGCCAGATTCTTCGGCCCGATAAAGCGGCGCTCGGCATGGCGCTTCTTTGGCCAGGGATCGGGAAACAGCAAAAAGGCCCGATCAAAACAGGCATCAATCAGCTTATAAAGCAGCGGACGCGAATCATCGGCAACCACGCGCACATTGGTCAGGTTACGCTCATCAAGATGGCGCAGCAGGCTGCCCACCCCGTCCATAAACGGCTCAGCACCAATAATCCCCACAGTCGGATTGGCCTCGGCCTGACCGGCCAGATGCTCCCCACCGCCAAAACCGATTTCAAGCCACAGCTGTTCCGGCGTGCCATCGAAATAGCTGTTGGGATCAATCCCGGCTGCGTCCGGATAGGTGATGCCGATCTTGGGCAGCATCTCATCGACAAGGGCCTTGCGGGAATCCTTGAGCGGTCGGCTGCCGCGACGGCCATAGAAGTTCGGACGATCAGGTGTCGGAAGCGGACGGTCTTTGTTGCGCATGGTCGTTTCTGTCGATCAGGGTCGGAATTTGTGGATCAGGCGGACTGAAAATCAAAACGGGCGACCCGAAATGTCAGGGCCGCCCGCCTCTTATCACGTCATGCGATTTTGGCAAATCGCACTTTTTAACGCGCTTTCTGCCAATCAGGCACCAAATGCCGATTTCAGGTCGCTGACCAGATCGGTGCGCTCCCAGGAGAAGCCACCATCTTCGGTCGGCTGACGGCCAAAGTGACCATACGCAGAAGACGGCGTATAGATCGGACGGCACAGCGACAGATGCTCACGAATGCCACGCGGACTGAGATCCATCAGCTGACGCAGAACGTCACCAAGCTTCAGTTCGTCAACATTGCCGGTATCATGGTTGTTAACGTAGAGCGCCAGCGGCTTGGACACACCAATCGCATAAGCAAGCTGAATGGTGCATTTTTCGGCAAGACCAGCCGCAACGACGTTTTTCGCAAGATAACGCGCAGCGTAAGCCGCCGAACGGTCAACCTTGGTCGGATCCTTGCCCGAAAACGCGCCGCCACCATGCGGGGCCGCACCACCATAGGTATCGACAATGATCTTACGACCGGTAAGGCCGGCATCACCGTCAGGACCACCAATCACGAAACGGCCTGTCGGGTTGATGTAGATTTCATCAGCCGGCGGCATCCAACCTTGCGGAAGGGCTGCTTCGATATAGGGCATAACCAGCTCGTGAACATCGCGCTGCGAAAGGCCGTCGGCATGCTGGGTTGATACAACAACTGAGGTTGCCGCAACCGGCTTGCCGGCCGCATAGCGCAGGGTTACCTGGCTTTTGGCATCCGGACCGAACTGCGGCACCTTGCCGGAGTGACGGTCAGCGGCCATGGCGCGCAGGATACGATGCGAAAACTGGATCGGGGCCGGCATCAGTTCATCGGTTTCGTTACACGCGTAACCAAACATGATGCCCTGGTCACCAGCGCCAAGGTCTTTTTCACCAGCAGAGTCAACGCCCTGTGCGATATCAGAAGACTGTTCATGCACATGGCATTCGATCTCGGCCGTCTTCCAGTGGAAGCCATCCTGCTCGTAACCAATATCACGGATTGCCTGACGGGCCTTTTCGATCATGACCTCTTTGGTCACGCTTTCAGGACCGCGAACTTCGCCTGCCAGAACCACACGGTTAGTGGTGGCAAGGGTTTCGACGGCAACACGCGAATCTTCATCCGCAGCAAGAAAAGCATCAACGATGGTATCAGAAATGCGGTCACAGACTTTATCCGGATGACCTTCCGAGACGGATTCACTGGTAAATAGATAATCGGAAAGAGACATATAAGACCTTCTCCGGTAATGGGTTTCCAAAACTGGACCGGAGGGCTCCCGATACGAGGCCGTATCGATAGCGCCCACTTAGCCTTTTTTTGTGTGGTGGCAAGCGGTCCAAATCCGTCCACAATGGCCAGTCCGGGTCGAACTGTCTCGTCGGTTGTGCCCGATCGCTATTTGAAGGTCAAGCATCATTGACGCAAAACCGTAATCCTGATGGCAGTGCATCAGGGGTGGTCGTGCTCAAAAGACAAAGACGTAATTCACGATCTGTGAAATACGCCTTTTGCCCAAAACCATCGGTCGAACCGACTATTTCTGATCGGAATCAGTGCCCTGCAATGCACCCATCGATTTGACGAGTTCAAAGATTTTCTTGCGCTGGTTCGGATCGGTAATCCGGTAGTAGGCACGCACCAGTTCAAGTGTCTCGCGACGGTTCATCGGATCGTTGTCAAACGGGTCCGGACTTTCCGACATTTCCCGACGTTCATGCACCGATTTCGACGAAATCTCGTCGGGCATGTCGTCAAAGAAGAATGATACAGGCACTTCAAGAACCCGCGACAGATCATACAGACGCGATGCACCAACGCGGTTGGCACCACGCTCATACTTCTGTACTTGCTGGAATGTCAGGCCGATCGCTTCACCAAGCTTCTCCTGGCTCATGCCAAGAAGAGTCCTGCGCAAACGAACACGCGCACCAACGTGAATATCGACAGGATTTGGAGCACCACTTGCGGTCCGGCCACGGCCCCGACCGCGTGTGTTCTTTACCATCTTAGTTTCATCCTTAGGCGACATTTTATGGCAGTTCCTTCTCTCACTCCGGCCTATCCGTCCTTGTTTTGAGGGACAATTTCTGGACGGTTTGGCAAAATTTTCAGCCGCCTAGAGGGATTTTGCGTTGCGTTTATATCCCATAGCGAGAACGGCAAAGAAGGTAACAATACCGTAAAATAGCAAGTCACGCCACAAATAATATACTGTTGTATGGTTTTTGTTACTCGAAAGGGGGTGCACCAAGATTCCCCTCTCTCCTAAACCCAAGTCAGTAAGCTTGCGCCCGTAGGCGTCAAAGACAACCGATACCCCGGTATAGGCTGCCCTTACGAGGGGGCGACCCTCCTCAAGGGTGCGAAAACGGGCTGCGGCCATATGTTGATATGGGCCTGCGCTGTGTCCAAACCACCCGTCATTGGTGACATTTAAGAGCCAGTCGGGTTGATGATCGTCGTCAATCACCGCTCCCGGGAAAATAACCTCATAGCAAATCAGCGGCGAAAAACTCGGCATACCGTTGACAGACAAGGTCTGCGGCCCCGGTCCGGCCGAGAAATCCGTCCGTCCCGCTGTCAGTTTCGGGAATGGCATGATGGATCGGAACGGTACATATTCACCAAACGGTACCAGATGAAACTTGTCAAAGCTGGCGACAATATGACCGGTGGCATCAATCACCTGAATGGCATTCCAGACCTTGTATTCATCCGTGTCACGCGGATAGGTCCGTGGTGCCCCGGTAATCAGGATGTCATCAGGCCCCAGCACACCGGCCATTTGCATGCGGGCCTCTGTCTGGGTCTCAACAAAAAAGGTCGCGGCCGTTTCAGGCCAGATCACGATACGCTTTTGATCCGGGCGTAGGTTTTCAGGTCGGCGCGACATATCAAGCAGCAGCGAGAAATGCTGGCTTTGCAGTTCGGGTAGCCATTTTTCCCGCTGGGGGATATTGGGCTGAACAATTTGCACAATCGGCACGTCGGCTGGCAGCTCTGAAAGGGCACCCTCGGTCTCTGCGGGCCCGACCATCATCAGGCGCACCGCCCCGCCACCCCAAAGAGCCACGGCAATCATAACCCCAGCAAGCGCCGCTACCTTGCCGGGTTTTCCCGCAACATAGGCCGCAGGCAAGGTTGCAAAAAGGGCTGTGACGAAGGAAAGGCCATAAACCCCGACAACCGAGGCAAACTGCATGGGTGCCGCATCAATGGCCCAAACATGGCCCAAAAGGTTCCATGGAAAACCGGTCAGGATATGACCGCGCAGATATTCCACCACCACCCAGAAAACGGCCAGCAATACTGCACGCCGGATCAGGCCAGTCCCCAAACGCCAGCTTGCCCAGACGGCCAACATCGGAAAGATCGCCAATCCGCCGCCAAGCCCCAAAAGGGCAAACGGGATCATCCAGCCATAGATTTCGGGTTGCACCAGAAAGGCATGACTGACCCAATAAAAGCCTGCGGCAAAATGGCCGGTACCAAACCACCAGCCAGCAGAAAGCGCCCCCTTGTTGCAACGAACACCCTCAAGGCTCCAGAGCAAAACCGCAAAGCAGATTGGTAAAACAGGAATGATAAAGAAAGGCGGCAGCGCCAAA
>Ga0207828_100421_pt1 | contig 14465 bp, 14 predicted proteins | sample TtaePargueraPR_11_FD_187276 | JGI IMG/M metagenome (GOLD analysis project Ga0207828, IMG submission 187276) | Aerobic enrichment media microbial communities from Bioluminiscent Bay, La Parguera, Puerto Rico - Tt and P2 (3) (SPAdes) | ecosystem: Environmental > Aquatic > Marine > Unclassified ...
TCCCGGAATTCGTTGCAAAAGCAAAAGACAAGAACGATCCGTTCCGTCTGATGGGCTTTGGTCACCGCGTTTACAAAAACTACGATCCGCGCGCCAAGGTCATGCAGGAAACCTGCCACGAAGTTCTCAAGGAACTCAACATCAAGGATCCACTTCTTGATGTTGCCCAGGAACTCGAACGTATTGCACGTGAAGACGAGTACTTCATCGAGAAGAAACTCTATCCGAACGTCGACTTCTATTCGGGCATCATCTTCAAGGCGATGGGCATTCCGGTCAGCATGTTCACCGTGCTGTTCGCGGTTGCACGTACCGTCGGCTGGATCGCCCAGTGGAAAGAAATGATCGAAGATCCGTCGCAGAAAATCGGCCGCCCGCGTCAGCTGTTCACCGGTGTCGCAGAACGTCCGTTCGTTCCGGTCGACAAACGCTAAGTCGTCCCGACAGCGATCTTTGCCAGATCAAAGCAAAAAGGCCCGGAGAAATCCGGGCCTTTTTCGTGTTTCTCAACCAGTGTTACCGGTAAAACGAACTCTCAAAACTTACCAGCTTCCGGTGTTTTCCATGCTTACCCATGGCTCTGCCGGTGCAAGGCTCTCACCTTTCTGAAGGAACTCGATTGAAATTCCGTCTGGCGAACGTACAAATGCCATATGACCATCACGCGGGGGACGATTGATCGTTACCCCGGCATCCATCAGTTTCTGGCAAGTTGCATAGATGTCATCAACTTCATAGGCCAAATGACCAAAATTGCGACCGCCCGAATAGCTCTCGGGGTCCCAGTTGTAGGTAAGTTCGAGTTCAGGAGCCTTGTTTGCCTTGGCATTCTCTACATCAGCTGACGGGGCCAGATAAATCAGGGTGAAACGCCCCTTTTCGCTTTCGATGCGGCGGGTCTCGCTCATGCCCAGAAGATCGCAATAGAATTTCAGCGACTCATCAACATTCTCGACGCGCACCATCGTGTGCAAATAACGCATAACAACGTCTCCGTTATGGATTGATCAATGACCTGAAACTAAATGCATTCCACGCCTGATACCAGTCGTTAGCCGTTATTTTTTCGCGATAATGTCGAGAATCTGCTCGGCAGCTTTTTCGCTGGGTGCCCGATCCCCAAAGCCAAGCATCCTGCATGCTTCATCAAAGCCTGATTTTTGCTGTTCCCGGGTAGGGTTATCCCCCAAAAGGGCATCAAGCACCGGAATGATGTTCTTCGCCTTGCAATTTTCCTGCAGAAATTCGGGGATCAGTTTACGTCCCAGAACAAGATTAACGATTGTCACCGTATCAATCTTGATCAGGCGTTTGGCAATCCAGCCGGTTATGGCATTAACCTGATAGGCAATCACATGCGGAACACCGGAGATTGCCAGTTCCAGCGACACCGTACCTGATGCGGCCAAGGCGCAATCGGCTGCAGCAAACGCGTCATGACGTTCCTGATCCGTGGCCACAACGATCGGTGCCAAGGGCCAGCTTTTCATTTCTTCGGTCACGGTATCAGCAACCTTGCTGACCGTGGGAACCACAATGCGGGCATCAGGGTATTTCCGGGCGATTGCCTCGATCACCTGGCGAAAGACCGGCAGCAGTCTCTTTACTTCGGAGTTACGACTTCCGGGCAGCACTGCCAGCAGGCGTTTATTCGCGTCCAGACCGTGATTAGCCCGAAAACGATCCCCGTTACCATCATGGCGCTCTTCAACAGCTGAGTGGCCGATAAAGGTCGTTGGCAGGCCTTCTTTTTCAAAGTAGGGCGGCTCAAACGGCAAAAGTGCCAAAAGATGGTCGAGAAACCCTGCAATTTTCTTTGCCCGCCCTTCACGCCAGGCCCAGACAGACGGGGCAACATAGTGAATAAGCGGAATGCCTTTGCCCTTGAGCTTTTTCCCGACCCGGAAACTGAAATCCGGGGCATCAATCGTCACAACAGCGTCAGGTTTCTCGCTTTTGGCGAAGTCTGCCGTTTGCGCGATACGTTTCAGCAAGTGCGGAATATGCGGGATAACCTCTGTCAGGCCCATCACCGACATTTCATTCATCGGGAACAGGCTTTGAAGCCCCTCGCCCTCCATCCTTGGACCGCCAACACCGATAAAACGTGCACCGGGTTCCTGACGCTTGATCGCAGCCATAAGACGACCGCCAAGCTGATCACCGGAGGCTTCGCCAGCCACAAGCATGATTTTCGGGCCACCTGACGTATTTTCAGACGCCATGGTTTGTTTCTCCGCCCTCATCGCCGAGGCCAAGCACAAACATGCCAAGCGCGTCTGCACGGGCAATAACCGCAGCACGATCAATAATCATCGTACCTCCGGCAAGGAGTGCAATGCCACGCAGGCCGGCCAGATGCGCTTCTTCGATGGTTGTCAGGCCGATAGCCGGAAGATCAAGGCGTTTGTCCTGCTGTGGTTTTGAGGCTTTCACCAGAACCCCTCCAACGCCTTCACGCCGATATTTTGCGGAACGCCGAACCATCTCGTCAGTGCCTTCAATGGCTTCAAGCGCAAGCACAAGGCCCTGTTGAACCACACATCCCTGTCCAACATCGGCCTGACCAAGAATGCGCGCCACAGAAAGACCATGCCTTGCGTCGCTGATGGCCTGATCATCAGGTGCAATTGCCCCCAGAACGCCCTCGGACACGGCAAGATCCGCCAGGATGTCATGCGCACCGACCAGACGAAAGCCTTCACGTTCAAGCTCTTCTCCAACGAGCCGAAGCAGCCCGTCATCGCCAAGTGCCTTCATGCCAACCTTCATCAAAAGCTTGGCAGCGCGCCAGTCGGGACGGATTGCCGAGAAACTCGGGCGTGCGACCTTTCCGGCCAGCACGACATCGCGGCACTCATTTGCACGCATGGCATCAAGGATTTTGGCCGCAGCACCAAGCCTTGTCGACACGTTGGGATACTCGTCGAGCGCGGGATCATCGGCATGACCATCAAGCTTAATAACGAAAACAGCCCGCCCGGCTGTCTGCGCTGCAGAAGCCAAGCGGGCTGGAAGCGCACCGCCCCCAGCAATAATCCCCAGCTTTGGTTGCCGATTATCCTGCGGAGCTGTCATATTTCGGTGTGCACACGGAACGCATGCTTTCCGCTTTGAGGAAGTTGATAATTTCCATGACCGGACCGACACCTTCGAAGTCCTTTGCGACCTCTTCAACGCGTTCAGCCAACGTGCCTTCCTGAGCAAACAGCAAACGATATGCCTTGCGCAGGGAATGAATGGTTTCGCGGTCAAAACCACGACGTTTCAGGCCAACAATATTCAAGCCCGAAAGGTATGCGCGGTTCCCGATCACCGAACCATAGGGAATGACGTCGCTTTCGACACCGGTCATGCCACCGATCATCGCATGTCTTCCGATGCGAACGAACTGATGTACCGCCGAAAGACCGCCAACAATTGCAAAATCTTCAACAACCACATGACCGGCCAAGGTACCGTTATTGACCAGAATGCAATGGTTGCCGACATGGCAGTCATGGCCAACATGGGCACCAGTCATCAACAGGCAATCGTCACCGATCGTTGTTTCCATCCCGCCACCTTCGGTACCGGGATTAAGGGTGGCCCCTTCACGGATTTTTGTCCGCTTTCCAACGATCAAACGGCTTTGCTCACCCTTGAACTTCAGATCCTGGGGCGCATGCCCGACAGAAGCAAACGGGTAAACTTCGCATTCTTCGCCAAGGGTCGTGTGACCTGCGACAGCAACATGGCTATGCAGCTTGACACGATCACCCAAGACAACGTTCGGACCAATAACACTGTAAGGTCCGATTTCGACATCCTGACCTATCTGCGCGCCATCTTCGACAACGGCGGTTGGATGTACTTTTGACATTATCAGTTATCCCGGATCATCGCGGCAATGGTTGCCTCGGCAACGACCTGCCCGTCCACCTTGACCTGGCTTTCAAATTTCCAGACCGGACCACGGCTTTGTTTCTTCGTCACATGGATATGCATCACATCACCGGGCGTTACCGGTTTGCGGAAACGTGCGTTATCGATGCTCATGAAATAGACCAGTTTGCCCTCTGCGTCCTCGCCAAGGGTCTGGACAACCAGAATAGCAGCGGTCTGGGCCATGCTTTCAATGATCAAAACGCCCGGCATAATCGGCTGCTGCGGAAAATGACCGGTAAATTGCGGTTCATTCATCGTGACGTTTTTGATGCCGGTTGCGGATTCATCAACCGCAATATCGATAACTTTATCAATCAACAAAAACGGATAACGATGCGGGATCATTTCCAGAATGCGCTGAATATCAACACTTACCAGTTCGGTCATGTGTGTAGCCCTTATTTCTTTTTTCGTACCAGACGGGACAAGGCCACTGTCTGTTTATGATATTCCATGACCGGAACGGCAGGACTTCCGCCCACTGTTTCCCCCGGTCCGATATTTCTCATGACACCTGATTGCGCGGCAACTTTGACACCATCGCCAATTTCAAGATGCCCGGCCACGCCGACCTGCCCCGCCAGCACAACGAAATTCCCAAGCTTTGTCGAGCCGGAAATACCTACTTGCGAGACGACAACGCAGCCCATGCCGAGCTCGACGTTATGGCCGATTTGTACCAGATTGTCGATACGGCACCCATTACCGATGACGGTATCAGGCCCTGCACCACGGTCAATCGTGCTGTTGGCGCCAACTTCAACGTCATTACCGATAACGACACGCCCAAGCTGCGGCACCTTCACATGGCCTTGCGGTCCCATGGCAAAACCAAAACCGTCCTGCCCGATCCGGGCACCCGGATAAATCAGACAAAGATTTCCTATCAGACTGTGGCTAATCGATGCGTTGGCACCGACCTTACATCCAGCCCCGATGACAACCCCCTCACCAATCACAGCATTCGAGGCGATAATGGTTCCATCACCGATTTCGCAATTGGCACTGATCACTGCACCGGCATCGACCTGCACACCTTTGCCAAGCTTTGCCGTCGGATCAATGAAAGCACGGTCAGAAATCGAACCATTGCCTGTCTCGAACGGATAAAAAGCGGTCGCTGCCTTTGCATAGGCTCGATATGGATCGTTGGTCGTGAACAGAACCATGCCTTCCGGGGCGCGATCTGCAAATTCTGGTCGAATGAAACACGCCCCAGCCTTGCTGTTGACAAAGGCATCGATATATTTGCGGTTATCAAGGAAGCTCAGAATTGAGTCATCAGCATTTTGCAATGGTGACACATCGTCAAAGGCACGCGCTTTGTCGGGTGCATTCAAAACTTCTGCGCCAGTCAGCTCCGCAATTTCAGCAACGCTGAAAGGTCCCTTGCGACGAAAGAAACGCGTATCAGCCATCAGGACCCTTCCTTGAACTCAACCTTGATCGTCGGAACTTTTTTGTTAATCCGGTCAAACACTTCCTTGCTGGCATTCATCGCATTGGCAAAGATGATCACCTGCGCCTGATGCAAAACCAGCGTTGCACGTCGTTCTTCGGCCAAACCTGCAATAACGTCATTCAGAGCTTTCTGAAAGGTTGCCTGACTCTCGGCAAGAGCCTGATCGAGAACGCGGCTGCGCCCTTGGGCAAATTTCTGGAATGCAGCTACCTTTTGCTGAAACTGCTTTTGCTTTTCCTGATAAACGTCTGCTGCGAGCAGGGTTCGTTGCTGGGCAAGCTGCTTTTCTTCTTCACGCAGCGCCTGCTGACGGGTCTCTATATCCTGCTGATAGGTTACCTGCCGTTCGCGGATTTGCTTTTTGACATCCTGCATAGCTGATGCCTCACGCATGATCCCCGCATAGTCCACAACCATGACAGATGCCATGGTTTCAGGATTAGGTGTTTCCTGCGCGGATACATAAGATGTCGTGAAAACACCACATGCAAGAGCGGATGCGACAAGCAATTTCTGAAGCGACTTCATCATAATCATTAGAATCTGGTTCCGAAGTTAAGTCGGAACACTTCCTCTTTGTCGTGATCTTCTTTCAGGACGGCCTGTGACAAGTCGATGCCAATCGGACCGAATGGCGACTCCCAACCAACACCAACGCCAACAGACCCGCGAACGGATCCGGTGTCATAGATTTCACCTGCGCGTGCACCGTCGACACCTTCGGATGAGCCAAAGTCACTAAAAATGCGCCCCTTCAGAGCAAACTCAGATGGCAATCCAAGCGGGAAGTCCATCTGAACAGAGCCAGTGTAGTACATCTTGCCACCCAAGGCATCGTCTGTCGCAATATCACGCGGACCAACACCAGCAGATTCAAAACCTCGCAGGTTCGAACCGCCAACCATAAAGCGTTGCGAGATACGCGTATCATCGCCGATACCAAAGATATAACCGGTCCCGGCACGGGTCGAGAGAACCCATTCATGCTCGCGGTCCAGCGGATAATAATATCCACCTTCCAATCGTGTCCGCAGATAAGTCTCATCGCCACCCAATCCGGCAAAATCATTGGACAACCGCCCAAAGTAGCCCTCTGTTGGCGCAACAGAGCTATCGCGTTTATCGTAGGTCAGTGTGTGGCCGACAGATGATTCAATAAATTCAGAATCTTCGGCAAGCAGCAAGCGAGAAGCATCGTCCTCGTCGATATTAGAATAGCTGTTCTGCTCAAGCGTATATCGGAACGAATGCGACAGATCTTCTGTGTACTTAAATCCTGCACGCAGTCGCCCACCAGTCTGCTCTTCATCATAAGAGCTTTCGTCCTGATTGTCCTCTTCCCGACGGTACACGTCAAACCCGGCTGCAATTTCGCGATCCAGGAAATATGGCTCCGTAAACGACAAATCGATCTGCTGATCTGATGACCCCAAAGTAAAGTTCAAGCGCAGATCCTGACCTTTACCCAAAAGGTTACGTTCACGAATACCCAGCTGACCGAACGCGCCATCATCCGTTCCGTATCCGGCACCAATCGAGAATTCGCCGGTCGATTTTTCTTCAACATCAACTTCAATAACAGTCTGGTCTGGCGCCTTGCCTGGCAAGGTTTTGACATCAACAGATTTAAAGAAGTTAAGGTTTTCAATACGCTGCTTGGAGCGTTTCATTTTGGAGCTACTGAAAGCATCGCCTTCGACCAGACGGAACTCGCGACGAATAACATCATCAAGCGTACGGACGTTACCAACCACATTGATGCGTTCGACATATACTTTCGGCCCCTCTGCAATCGTAAATGTCAGGTCAATTGTACCTGTTTCACGGTTACGCTGAACGCTCGGACGAATATCAATGAAGGCATAGCCTTCGTCGCCGACTTTGGTCGTCAGGGCGTCAACCGCGTCATCAACCATGGTCGCGTTGTACCACTCACCCTTTTCGATCTCGATCAGAGGCAGCAAGGCATCAGCGTCAATCTTATCGATCTGGGAGACAACCTTGATATCACCAAACTGGTAACGTTGCCCCTCACTGACAGTGTAGGTAATGAAGAAGTCCGAACGATCCGGGGTCAGTTCCGCAACAGATGAAAGAACCTGGAAATCGGCATAGCCTGCGGAAAGGTAGAAACGGCGCAGCAGTTCGCGATCAAACGTCACACGATCAGGATCATAGTTGTCGTCCGAGGTCAGGATTTTCCACCAGGCACTTTCGGTGGTTCGGATGACTTCAGAAAGTTCGCCGTCATCGAATGCCTTGTTACCGACGAAATTGATCTTGCGAACGCCTGTCGCCTCACCCTCGTCAACTTCAAAGACCAAATCGACGCGGTTCTGTTCGAGCTGAATGACTTTCGGCTCGACAGTGGCTGCAAAACGACCGCTACGACGATACAGTTCAAGAATACGCTGGACGTCCGACTGGACTTTGGTACGGGTGTAAACAACGCGCGGGCGAAGCTGGAGTTCTGCGCTCAGCACATCATCCTTGAGACGATTGTTCCCTTCAAAGGCGATTCGGTTGATGATCGGATTTTCAACGACATTAACCTTCAGAACCCCCTGATTGAACGAGAAGGATACATCGGCAAACAGACCGGTGGAAAACAGCGCCTTTAGCGACGTGTTGATTTGACGCGCATCATATGCGTCTCCGGGCGCAACCGTCAGATATGCGTTAACGGTCGCACTTTCAATTCGGTTGTTACCCTCGACCTGAATTTCGCGAATCAGGCCTGAATTCTGTTGGGCATATGCTGCCACCGGAATGATCACTGGCGCGGTTCCGCCAAGAAGGGCCGCAACTAACGCGGCCGCTTTTACCTTACGCAGCAAGTTAACCCCCCTGTTGCTGTCACACATTAGCCAGCAAGTCCTTTGAGGAAACTAAAGACACCCAATTGCGTCAAATCGTTCCACGTTGCGAAAATGATTAAGCTGAATACCAAACCCGCGCCGATACGGAAACCATATTCTTGTGCTTTTGCTCCCAATGGCTTACCGCGAATTGCCTCAATCGCATAAAACACAAGATGCCCGCCATCCAGAACCGGAACCGGCATCAGATTGATCAACCCCAAACTGATCGACAAATAGCCCATAAAGAACAGGAGAGGCCCCAAACCACCCTCTGCGACCTGCCCTGACATTTGCGCGATCCGGATCGGGCCACCAAGTTCGGAACTGTCCCGGTCACCACTGATCATCTCGCCAAGAGCAGAAAAAGTCTGGGTTGTCAGAGAATAGGCTGTTTCAAAAGCACGCCCAACCGCCTCTATCACTCCGTCACGGCTGGTATCAAAAGCACCGGCCGTAATACCAAGACGACCAAATGTCTGCGTCACACCGTTTTCATCCGCTGTCACAGAGTCCGGAGTTACCGAGAGCTCGAGCGATTGTCCATCACGCAGTACCGTTATCGCAAGTGTTTGCGCCGGATGGTTGCGTACAATATCGGAAAGTTCCGAGAACCATTCGACCGTCGCACCGTTGATTGCGATGACCTGATCATCACTTAGCAAACCGGCACTTGCAGCAGGGCTGTTTTCAAGAACATCACCGACGACCGGCAAAGCACGTTGCTGTCCAACAGCTGCAAACAGGAAGGTAAAAACGATGATGGCAAACACAAAATTTGCAAGCGGGCCAGCAAACACAATAGCAGCGCGCGCACCGACACCTTTGTGATGGAAAGCGTATTTTTCTTCCTCTGCGTTCAGGTCGTCACGCTGACCAGCACTGGCCGGGTTCATGTCGCCAAACATTTTCACATAGCCGCCAAGCGGGATCAGGCTGACTTTCCAGCGTGTCCCCTTTTTGTCTTTCCAACCGAAAAGTTCGGGTCCGAACCCGATGGAAAATGCTTCGACCTTGACGCCATTCTTGATGGCAACCCAATAATGACCGTATTCGTGAACGAAGACGAGAACCGAAAGTACAAAAAGAAAGGCAAGCAAGGTTTCCATCAAGACGTTCCTTAGCCGGTCAAACCGGAGAAATTAACTTAAACAGCGGCGATATGTGCTGCAGTCTGCCGACGCACAAGTGCATCTGTTTCAAATACCTGTTTCAGACTGGTCAGGTCTTCGCGACCAATCTTTTCCATCACGGTCTCAACAATTTCTGCAATTTCAAGAAAACCGATCTTGTCTTGCAGGAAGGCCTCGACCGCAACTTCGTTTGCTCCGTTCAGGACAGTAGGCAGTGTACCACCTTCCTGCAAGGCCTGACGCGCCAAGCGAAGAGCCGGAAACCGACTGGTATCGGGTTTCTGGAAGTTCAAGCTTCCGATCATGGCAAAATCAAGACGCGGTACATCCACCTTGATCCGATCCGGCCATGCAAGAGCATAGGCAATCGGCGTACGCATGTCCGGAGACCCCAGTTGCGCCAGCACAGAACCGTCGCAATATTCAACCATACTATGAACAACTGACTGAGGATGAACAACAATTTCAATACGCTCCTCAGCAACCGGAAACAGGTGCCAGGCTTCGATCAGCTCCAGCCCCTTGTTCATCATGGTCGCAGAGTCGATGGAAATTTTTGCCCCCATCTCCCAATTCGGATGCGCCAGCGCCTGCTTGCGTGTGACAGATTTCATGTCAACCAAGGACCGCTCGCGGAAAGGTCCACCGGAAGCAGTCAGCAAAATGCGGTCGACTTGTTTGTCGGCTTTGTCTTCAAGAACCTGGAAAATTGCGCTGTGTTCGGAATCGACCGGGATCAGTGTCGCATTGTGTTTTGCCACCTCAGCCGTCATCAGAGCGCCGGCACAGACCAAGGTTTCCTTGTTGGCCAATCCAACCCGTGCGCCCCGCCGAATGGCTGCCAATGTCGGCTTTAGCCCCGCTGCACCAACGATTGCAGCAATAACGATATCTGATGGACGCTCGGCAGCCTCGATCAGTGCGGTTTCGCCAGCACCTACCTCGATATCGGTACCTGCCAGCGCTTCACGCAGTTCATGAAAAAGATCGGGATCGCCAATGACAGCACATCTGGCATTCAAATCTTTGGCGATAGAAGCCAGCGATTGAACATTGCGATGCGCGGTTACGGCATCGACGCTGTATTTGTCCGAATGGTTCCTGAGAATATCAACAGTACTGGTCCCGATAGATCCGGTAACACCAAAAACGCTGACGGATTTCTTCAAAGTCATCAAACACCTGTGAAAAAACGATCGATGGTTCGACCGCCCTATCGCAAGGCAAGCCCTGCGAAACAGATAATAATAAACGCAACCGGAAACACCGAAAGCATTCCGTCAGCACGATCAAGAAGACCACCATGTCCAGGGATCAGATTGCTGCTGTCTTTGACCTTGAAGTGGCGTTTGAGCGCAGACTCACCAAGATCGCCAATTTGGGCAACAACAGCCAGAACCATGCTGACCCCGACAATATTCCAGTTGATCTGATCGGCACTGAAATAGGTTACAATTGCACCAATGAGACCAGCACAAACCATCCCCCCGATCAGCCCGGCCCAGGTTTTTTTGGGACTGAAGCGCGGAGCAAGCTTCGGACCGCCAATCGTCTTGCCAAATGCGTATCCGCCGGTATCTGTCGCCCAGACAAGGAAGAACAGCCACATGATCGTTAAAAGACCATCAGGGTCCTGATTGCGCAGCCAGAGTGCCGCAAGTGCTGCCACAGAGACATACAGAACACCAAATCCGGCCAAAAGCCAGTTTCGCCCTGCTCGTGCAGCAGCAATAATTGTGCTGATCGCGATCGGCAGCACGATGAATTCATCTTGTCCCGCAACTTGCATCAGAATGGCAACGCCAAGCGCAACAGCCGCTACAACAGAAATGCCGTTAGAAAATTTCGGAGCACACATGCGCGACCATTCCCACATCATGCCCGCGGAAAATACGAACAACAGAATGTCGAAATAAGGCGCCCCGAACCACACAGCAGCAATAGCCACCGGCGTCATAACCAACGCAGAAAGAATGCGCGGCTTCAATCCGGAATTATTATCTTTAAGACGGTCGGCTTCAGATGACAGCACCAAAACGCCGCTCCCGTCCGGCAAAGTTATCTATCGCATTTTCCAGATGGGCCCGATCAAAGTCCGGCCAAAGAACATCTTCGAAGATGAATTCAGTGTAAGCCGACTGCCACAAAAGGAAATTGCTGATGCGTTGTTCACCACTGGTTCTGATCAAAAGATCCGGATCAGGAATGCCAACTGTTGACAGATTTTGCTCGATGATATCTTCGGTAATCGCATCGGCTGAGATTTCGCCTGCCGCCACTTTTCTTCCGATCTCGCGCATGGCATGAGCAATCTCTGCACGCGCCCCGTAACTCAAGGCAATCGTCAGATTAAGACGGGTATTTGCGCTGGTTTGTTCTTCGGCCTTGTCGAGCAATGCACGAATATCATCAGCAAAGCGCGACCTATCACCGATGATACGGATTTTGATACCGTTTTTATGCAATGTCGCAAGCTCGCGCTTCAGAAACAGACGCAGCAGCCCCATCAGGTCACTGACTTCACTTTCCGGACGCTTCCAGTTTTCCGTCGAAAACCCGTAAAGCGTCAGATACTCAATTCCAAGGGCGACTGATGCTTCGATCGTGCGACGAACAGCGTCGACACCGGCACGATGCCCCATGGTACGCGGGCGCCCACGCCCACGCGCCCAGCGCCCGTTGCCATCCATAATGATAGCAACATGACGTGGGACCGTCCGGGTATCTGAAGGTTGGGTTTGCGAAGAAAACACAGCCATAATCAGACTTGCATGATTTCCTGTTCTTTATTTGCCAGCGTCTCGTCGATCTCGGCAATGACCTTATCGGTCAGCTTCTGGATCTCTTTTTCTTCGCTGTGCATCTCGTCTTTGGAAATCTCGCTGTCTTTTTCCCATTTTTTCAGCTGATCCATGCCGTCACGACGCACGTTGCGGACCGACACCTTGGCTTGTTCGGCATATTTGCCTGCAACCTTGGACAGCTCAGCGCGGCGCTCTTCGTTCAGTGCCGGGATCGGAACGCGAACAAGCGTACCATCAGCAGCCGGGTTAAGACCCAGCCCGGAATCACGGATGGCTTTCTCGACGGATTTCACCATCGACTTGTCCCAGACCTGAACCGAAAGCATACGTGCTTCGGGAACGCTGACAGATGCCACCTGGTTAAGCGGGGTCGGAACGCCATAGGCTTCAACCATGACCGGCTCAAGAAGGCTCACACTGGCGCGCCCGGTACGCAGACCGGTGAATTCCTTGTGCAATACTTCTACTGCCCCTTCCATACGGCGGGACAGGTCCTTTTTTAGGCCAGCAACGTCAGACACGTTCAGTCTCCATTCGAAATAATCGTAAACGTCCCCTTTGCAGTAACGACGTCTGCAAAGGCACCCGGATTATGCAAAGAAAATACGATAACCGGAATATCATTTTCGCGAGCCAAAGAAATAGCCGATGCATCCATCACACGCAAATCTTTGGACAAAACTTCCATATAGGTAAGTTGGTCGTAACGTTCTGCTGTGGGATCGGTTTTCGGGTCAGCGGTGTAAACACCATCAACCTGCGTGCCCTTAAGCAGCGCATCGCAACCCATTTCAACAGCACGCAATGCAGCCGCCGTATCCGTTGTGAAGAACGGGTTACCGGTACCCGCAGCAAAGATGACGACCCGGCCCTTTTCCATGTGACGGACAGCCCGACGGCGGATATAGGGCTCACAAACAGAAGACATCGGGATGGCAGACTGAACACGGGTCTGAACCCCATGGCGCTCAAGCGCATTCTGAACGGCCAGCGCATTCATGATGGTCGCCAGCATGCCCATATAGTCGGCGGTTGCGCGTTCCATACCCTGCGAGGCCCCTTTGACGCCGCGGAAGATGTTTCCGCCGCCGATCACCATGCAAACTTCGGCACCCATGTCATGAACGGCTTTGATTTCGCTGGCAATCCGGTCAACCGTTTCAGGATCAATCCCGTATTGCTGTTTCCCTAAAAGCCCTTCACCCGAGAGCTTAAGAAGAACGCGGCGAAATTTCAGTTGGCCGTTTTCTGCCATATCTCAATGCCTCTTAAATGCCGATGTAACGCATTGCCCGAACACGGGAAATGCAAAATTCAGATATAAAAAGACCGGCGAGTAACAGGGCGGACATGCGCTGCCGACCTCGCCGGTCTGGATCATACACGAAATGATGCGCGAAGCACCATTCCGATCATATGTTTATTTCTTCAGCTGCTCAGCAACTTCCGCAGCAAAGTCTTTTTCTTCTTTCTCGATGCCTTCACCGAGTTCGAAGCGGACAAAGCCCTTAAGGGTGATCGGCTTGCCAGATTCTTTAGCAGCATTTGCGATCACGTCTTTGACTTTGTTTTCACCGTCAATAACGAAGGTCTGCTCAACCAGAACGACCTGCTCGTAATATTTACGGATACGACCTTCAATCATCTTCTCGATGATTTCTGCCGGGCGACCGGATTCTTTGGCCTGCTCGGTCAGAACGGCTTTCTCGCGCTCGACCAGTTCAGGATCCAGATCTTCAACGGTTGCCGATGCCGGGTTGGTTGCCGCAATGTGCATTGCGATCTGTTTGCCCAAACCGTCAAGAACAGCGGCATCAGCTTCCGATTCCAGAGCAACCAGAACACCGATTTTACCGAGGTTAGCAGCAACTGCCGAGTGGATGTAGGACGCAACGACGCCCTTCTCAACCGACAGACCAGCCGAACGGCGCAACGACATGTTTTCGCCGATGGTAGCGATCATGTGAGTGACCTGCTCTTCGACGTTACGTGAAGTACCCGGGAAAGCAGTAGCTTTAAGGGCATCAATGTCGCCATTTGCAGCAACAGCCTGGGTCGCGATTTCACCGACAAATTTCTGGAAGTCTTCGTTACGAGAAACGAAATCGGTTTCCGAGTTCAGCTCGATAACTGCACCTTTGTTGCCGTCAACAGCAACAGAAACCAGACCTTCGGCAGCAACACGGCCAGCTTTCTTGGCAGCAGCAGCAAGACCTTTGGTGCGCAGCCAGTCAACAGCTGCTTCAAGGTTACCATCGGTTTCGGAAAGCGCTTTCTTGCA
>Ga0207828_100423_pt1 | contig 14326 bp, 13 predicted proteins | sample TtaePargueraPR_11_FD_187276 | JGI IMG/M metagenome (GOLD analysis project Ga0207828, IMG submission 187276) | Aerobic enrichment media microbial communities from Bioluminiscent Bay, La Parguera, Puerto Rico - Tt and P2 (3) (SPAdes) | ecosystem: Environmental > Aquatic > Marine > Unclassified ...
GAAACACCGCTGCTTGGGGCAGGCGCTGATAAATCGAGTTATCCGTCGCCAGCACGGTGCGGTGGGCGTAATCCGGCGCGATGTCACCTTCGAAACCGCGGGCACGCAGAGCGTCAAGGAAGGCGACGTATCTGCTGCTAGCAGGCGTATCGCTGACCAACGCGATCATGCCTGAAGCGTATCCAGCGCCTGTTCGATGAAACCTAGACCTTCTGTCATGATATCTGGCTCGGTGGTCAAAGGCGGCAATAAGCGCAAGACATTACGTTGACGGCCACTGGGCATCAATAAAACCCCGGCATCACGACCGGCTACCAAGAGGTTGGCCAAGTGCTCTGCGCCAGTTGCGTTTTCAGTGTCTTCGAAGACGATGCCACGCATTGAGCCTACCCCAGTGATCGCCCCCAGCATCGGAAAACGATGGCTGGCCTTCCAGCGCTGGTAAGCAGAAATGATGGCCTCCTCTTGTGCTTTCCCCCATGCGCTGAGTACATCGTCTTGCATGACGTCCATGACCGCCAGCGATGCGGCGCAGGCAACGGCATTACCCGAGTAAGTTCCTCCTAGCGCTCCTTTAGGCAAAGCGTCCATAAGCTCTTTACGCCCTGCCAGGGCTGCCAGAGGTAAACCAGAAGCGATACTTTTTCCTAATAGAATCAAGTCAGGCTCGATGTCCAAATGCGTGAACCCAAAGCGCTTACCGGTACGCCCAAAACCCGATTGAATTTCATCACAAATCAAGAGGATGCCATGTCGATCACAAAGGGCCCTCAACGCTTTTGCAAACCGGGCACAGAGCAGCCTAAACCCCCCTTCTCCTTGAATCGGCTCTACCACGATGCAGGCGACTTCGCCGGGGTCGACCTCCACCTCAAAAACACGCTCGAGAGCCGCCAGGGCTTGTTCTGCCGTCACACCACTATCTTGGCTAGGAAACGGCACGTGATAGACAGGGCCCGGCAGCGCTCCTAACCCAGCTTTATAAGGTTTCACTTTGCCGTTCAAGTTGAGTGACGCTAAGGTGCGACCATGAAAGGCATCGTCGAAGGCAATAACGCCTTGCCGACCGGTGACGCCACGAGCCACTTTCAGCGCATTTTCTGTTGCTTCAGCACCGCTATTGGTGAGCATACAGCCAAGCGCATAGGAGACGGGTACAAACTGGCCGAGACGCTCTGCCACTGCGAGATAACCTCGATGCGGCAAAGCGTTAAAGGCCGAATGAAGCAGTGTGTCCACCTGTGCTTTGATGGCCTCAACGACAGCGGGATGCCCATGCCCAATATTAAGCACGCCTATCCCCCCTACAAAATCGATGTAGCGGCGCCCGGACTCATCCCACACTTCGGCATTGCGCCCTTTCTGTAGGCAAATGGGATGCAGAATGCCTAATGCGCTACTGACGTTAGCAACGTCCATCGTCTTGACCGCTCCTGCTGTAAACGAATGTTCCTCTATCAAACAGGTTCGTGTCTCTCGACACAAACGAAAAAAACCATTCAACGCATGCCAATCAGGAATGACAAATAACTCTGCCTCGAGATTCAAGAAAGCTAATCAGCTAAAAATAGCTCATATACGCCTAAAATCGTGCCAAAAAGCAATTAAATCGAACTGTATTTACATTAGAGGAATCTCATAGTATTATTACGATTCCAATAAGGAATAGGTAGGCAACTTATTTTCTTTTGTTTCGCGAGCTGCATACGTGAACAATGGCGGACCTATCTTGAGAGCTTTCATACGCCTCCTCCAATAGGCTCAGCTGTCAACCCGGTGACTCACCATCTAACTAAAATAATGCTACTCTAGGAGCTAATGTGGAAAATTTAACCTCTAAGTTACTGTGCGGCGTTAGCGCGACGTTACTTCTGACGGCTTGTGGTGGCGAAAGCAAACCCAATATCGCTATTGGGCCGCCTGCCAGCACGACTCAAAGCGTATCTCAGCTGCTGTTCGATGCCTACGAGATTGGCAGCGACAAATACAACACCTACCAAGAAGGCTTTGGTGCGGCACTTGATGGCGTACAAGACGGTAACATCGATATTTCTATCGGCATTCTTGGATTACCGTCTGGCAGCATCGAAAACTTACAAGCCGCGAGCGGTGACGCTCGCCTTCTTAGCTTAAGCGACGATGCCATTGACTATATTGAACAACACAGCGCGTACCAACGCTTTACAATTCCTGCCCATAGCTATGATTTTCAAAACGAAGACGTAAACACTATTACGGCTTATGCCATCTTAGTAGGCAACACAAATACAATCGATGAAGAGTTGGGGTATGAGTTAGCGCGTTTAATGCATGAACATGCAGAGGAAAACACGCATTCCCAATCTGCATTCATCACTCTTGAAAATGCACTGAATGGCTCGGAAGGATTGCCCATTCATCCAGGTGCTAAAAGATATTATGAGGAACAGGGCCTTACCGTAGACAATCCGGTGGCAGAACTTGGTGACGTCGAGCAAAAAGAAGAGTTTATCTTAGGCACGGGAAGCCAGGGCGGCACATATTATCCCTTGGGTGGTGAGATGGCCACTATTTGGAACCGCTATCTGGAGAACTACAACTTCACCAATATTGAAACGGGCGCTTCGATCGAAAACCTAGTCAGCATCCGTGATGACAGTATGGACTTGGGAATGACCGTGCATGCCCCCGCTCAGGACGCCATCGCAGGACAGGGTGAATTCGACAGTGGTGCTATCGATAACGTTGCTTTCATTGGCCACATCTATCCTGAGGTCATTCAGATCGTCACACGTGAACGTGCCAATATCGAAAGCCTAAGTGACCTAGCAGATTGATACTTCCCCGCCGCTGGCTAAGCCAGCGGCGCTATATGCATGAGGTTTAAGCGTGGATAAAAAAAAACTTCTGACGAAGCGACGATTTTAGGGAAATACGATCGCGAGTCGCAAATACGTACGGACATAGAGCTAGGCAAGTGGGGATGGTTGATCACCTTAATGGGTGTATCGCTGACGTGTTTTCATCTCTATACCGGCTATTTTGGAACGCTGCCGTCACAACAACAAGGGGCCGTCCACTTAGGGCTTGCTCTGGGTATGATTTTCATACTTTTCCCCGCTATGCGTGGCGCAGGTCGCAAAAAAGGAGTGCCGTGGTACGACATCATTCTCGCCTTTACCGCCACCTTTGTCGCCTACTATAAAATTCTATTTTATGAGGAAGTCCTGCGCGCAAGAATCACCGGCTATTCAGCCTTCGATCTCACCGTTGCGGCATTTGGTGTTCTGTTCGTACTAGAGGCGACTCGACGAACCGTTGGCATGCCCATTGTTATCATGGCATCGCTCGCAATACTTTATGCCTTATTGGGCAACTTAATCCCCAGCCCCTTACTCTCTCACCCGGGGTTCTCTCTTGAGCAGGTTTCCCCCTACTTATGGTTTAGAGAAAGCGGTGTATTTGGTACCCCGTTACAGATTTCGGCACGCTTCATCTTCCTCTTCTTGTTTTTCGGCGTGGTTCTGATGCACACCGGCGTCGGCAAGTTTTTTAATGATCTCGCCTTTGCTTTAACCGGACGTTTTACTGGCGGTGCCGGTAAAGCCGCCGTGATAGCCAGTTCACTGCAAGGTATGATTTCGGGAAGCTCTATCGGCAACACCGTCGCTTCTGGCTCTTTCACCATTCCGATGATGAAGAATGCCCGTTTCAAGCCCGAGGTCGCAGGCGCCGTGGAGGCATCAGCCTCTACTGGTGGTCAGATCATGCCACCTTTAATGGGGGCTGCAGCGTTTATCATGGTGGAGTACGTAGGCGTCTCCTACCGCGACATCATGTTCTCAGCGCTGATTCCCGCCATCCTCTATTTTGCGGGTATCTTCATCGGGGTCCACTTTGAAGCCAAGCGCCATCGCATTCTCGGCCTACCCAAAGACCAGCTCCCCAGCAAACGTAAGCTGATGCTGTCAAAAGGCTATATGTTACTGCCTTTACTCGTCATTATTACCACGATTAGCGTGGGTTTTACCGCCCAGCGGGCAGCACTTCTAGGCATCGCATGTGCGTTTGCGGTCAGTTTAGCGAGTCAAGAAACACGCCCTTCATTAAAAGATATCGTCGTTATTTTTGAAAAAGGAGCACGCGTAGCACTGCCCGTGATCGCGGCCGTGGCTTGTGCCGGCATTATCGCTGGCGTAGTAGGCATGACAGGCATGGGGGCCAAATTTGCCGCTGGTATTATCAGCCTAGCCGATGGTGTTTTAATACTTGCACTCCTATTCACGATGATTGCTTGTATTGTGTTAGGCATGGGACTGCCGACCACTGCCAACTACGTGGTCACCGCTACGATTGCCGCGCCAGCACTCATCAATGAGTTTGGCCTTCCACCAATGGCCGTTCACTTGTTTGTCTTTTATTTTGGCATCATCGCCGACATCACCCCTCCCGTTTGTTTGGCGGCATTTGCGGGGGCTGGGATTGCTCATGCGAATCCTATGAAGACAGGTTTCACCGCCGTGAAGCTGGCGATAGGAGCGTTCATCATCCCCTACGCCTTCATTTATAATCCTGTTTTAGTACTGGTTGAACCTACTTTGTGGGAGCTCATAACGGCATTATTCTTTTCACTCATAGGAATAATGGGAGTCAGCAGCGCCCTACTTGGTTATTTTGTGCGCGATTCCTTCTTTATTGAGCGTCTGGTATTGTTATGCGCAGGGCTGGCCATGGTGGTACCTGAGCTCGTAACCAGCGGCTTGGGCTTGATTGCCATGGTAACAGTAGGCTGGCTCCAATCGCGGAGACCTGATGCCGATCAGGTATCAACGCTCGTCAAATGAGCCATGACGAAAGCCTAGCAATCCCCCGGCGGTTAGCTGCCGGGGGGCCAAGGTTATCAGGAGCGCAAGGCTTGGCATCACGCAATCTTCCTTCCACAACGGCGATGCAGTGTTTTGAGGCCGCGGCACGTCATATGAGCTTTACGCGAGCGGCAGACGAGCTAAATCTCACGCAAAGCGCTGTCAGCAAGCAAGTCGCCCACCTAGAAACGGTCTTACAACACAAGTTATTCCGGCGCGTAAGGCGCAGTTTGCTGCTAACTCCAGAAGGGGCCATTTTTTTAAGTGACGTACGTAAGGTACTCACTCAAATTGAGATGTCGACGCAAGCCATCATGACCTATAGCGGGAACAGCGAGGTCCTCAAGATCGCCACGTTACCTAGCTTCGGTAGCCGCTGGTTGGCCAATAAATTACCTACATTCTTAGCTGAGAATCCGGGCATCAGTTTAGAGTTTCATGACCGCGTAAAAGATTTTGATCTTGAGCAGCAAGATATTGATATTGCTTTTTTTTATGGGCACGGCAGCTGGCCAAGCCTTGCCTGCCATAAACTAATCGATGAGGACATGGTCGCGGTAGCTTCGCCAGCATTGCTCGCGCAGCATCCCATCCATTCAGTCGATGATTTAACACAGCTACCGCTGCTTCATCTCTCGACACGGCCTGATGCGTGGCACCATTGGTTTGCAAACCAAGACATCATCACCGATCGTAGTTATCATGGCACTCGCTTCGAGACTTTTCCCATGCTGGTGCGGACAGCAATGGCAGGTGGCGGAGTCGCGCTGGTACCCCACTTCACCGTCGACGAAGAGTTAGGAGATGGCCGACTGACGATTGCTTGGCCCTATCGGCTACTCAGTGAGAGTGCTTATTATCTTGTTTATCCCGAACACCTAGGAGAACTCGCTAAAGTGCGGCGCTTTGTAGAGCACATTACGCATGTTTAACCGTTAACCGCTCACTGGCCTCATTAACTAACCGTAATGACACCACACCGTGCCAAGTGCCCTACCTTATGCGATACGCTTCCCGCGACCATACCGCCTAAATCACTGAGTCCGCGACTACCCATCACGATCACGTCGACGCCTTCGCGCCTTGATACTTCCAATATGATATCGACAGGCCTGCCTTGTTCGATCATTGTCTCGATATTGCGGATGCCTTTCGCTTTAGCAAACGTTTCGGCTTCTTCAAGCAGTGCCTCGCCCGCTGACGCCAAGTGTTCGGACGTTGCATCACTTGCAAGCGCGCCGACACCCCAGATCAGCTTGGTAGTGTTACCAACCACCTCAGGAATATGCAGCACGTAAACCTTCGTACTGTTTTGCTCTGACAATTTGCACGCCACGGACAGCGCATGCTGTGAGTGTACAGAACCATCGATAGGCACCAAAATCTTGGTATACATAACATCTCCGACATTGACTAAAGTATGAGAAATATTCTTCAGCAAAACTGATAGCTTATACTTTTTAGGTATTTTGAGCGCTCTGCCAGAAAGATTAATTATAGCTAGAAAATGCCATTTCCATTGGCATTTCTCCAATATCTTTCGGACAGAAAGCCATACCCAGGAGGTATAATGGAGCTACGCCATCTTAGATACTTCTGCGTGGTTGCCGAAGAGCTAAACTTCACGTCTGCCGCAGAGCGGCTCCATATGTCGCAACCTCCGCTTTCTCGTCAGATCAAGCAGTTGGAGCAAGAGGTAGGCACGGAACTGTTCGAGCGCAGTTCACGAGGCCTACAGCTCACCCCATCAGGCATTTTCTTTCAACAACACGCCATACAAATATTAGAAAAAGTCGATGTTACGGTGGAGGCTACTCGCCATATGGCGCGCCATAAACGTCAGCTATTTGGGATTGGCTTTGTGCCTTCGGTTTTCTATGGGCAGTTGCCCACGCTCGTGCGTGATTTAAGACAAATGGACAATGTCGAGCTATCGTTAGCGGAGCTGACGACGGTGCAGCAAATTCAGGCTTTGAAAGCCGGGCGGATCGATATGGGGTTTGGCCGTATCAGAATCGACGACCCCGATGTGGAGCAGGACATTCTTTTCGAGGAGCCCATTATCGCGGCGTTACCCAGCGGCCACCCGCTCGAAGGAACGACCCCCAGCTGTGAAGAGCTTGCCCGCTACCCCCTCATTCTCTTTCCCGCCAAACCACGCCCGAGCTTAGCCGACATGGTACTTGGCATTTTTCGTAGGCGAGGCTTGAAGGTTCAGGTCTTTCAAGAAGCGAACGAGGTGCAAACGGCACTCAGCCTCGTCGCTTCTGGCATTGGCATCACGCTCGTACCGGAACAAGTCAAGCGTGTGCAGCGAGATGGCATCACCTATGTCTATTTAGCGGATAGCAGTATCACTTCCCCCGTTATCTGTAGCCGTCGCCGTGGTGAAAAGCCATCTCACGTCATGCAAACGGCCAATGCCATTTTGGATGTGCTAGTCGATAACCGACGCTCGGGACGGTATCCGTAGCCTCACACGCATCGATCGCACTAGGGACGGAGCACGACGACCGGGCACGGCGCTTCATGAACGACCTCGTGACTGACGCTGCCTGCCACTACCTGAGAAAGGCCGCTGCGGCCATGGGTCGTCATCGCCAGCATGGTATGGTGACTATCTGCTAGGTAGCTCACGATAGACGCCGCTGGGTCGCCATGAAGCACCTCCCAGTCAACCTCCAGTGCTTGGTCTTTTCCAACGCGGCGCGCCAACCCCGATAAATACGCCGACTCCGAGACATCGGCGGGGGCCAACGATGTCGGTTTGTTGAACGTTGGGGTATCGAGTACTTGTAGCAGCTGTAAGCGCGCGCCTAATCGTTTGGCTAGTTCGGCCGCATGGGGCAGCATTTTTTCAGAGAGTGCAGACCCATCGACACATACCGCCAATACATCGACGTGCTGGTGAGCGCGACCACTATAACGTGGTCCGCATAAAAAAACGGGCCGTCGAGAACGCCGAACCACGCCAGCCGTCACGCTTCCGATCAGCATTTCCGGCACCGGGCGACGTCCATGAGCCATCATGCATACCCCCACCTCCTCCCGATTGGCCAGCGCTCCCAGGTAGTCCTTGACGCTGTGATGAGCAATCACTTCCAGCGCCATATCGTCGACACGTTGCGCCTTGAGGCGTGCTTTTAGCAGCGCCGAACGTGAACTGACGTCTGCTTGTTCGAGCACCACGGAGACGGCCTTCATCTCTACGCCCAGCTGCGACGCGAGGCGTCGACCAAATTCGATGGAGGTCACCGCTCCTTCACTGTCATCAATAGCCACGACGATCGTCTTCATCATTCCTCTCCAGTGACGGTGTCAGCCGCCTTTGTTGTTATTGCGTGTCATTGTTCAGTGGCGCAAAGCGCCGGTGCAGTAGGTTGTACGCCAGTCCGCCAACGACCACGCCCCAGAAAGCCGACCCGAGCCCCAAAAAGCTCACCCCGGATGCCGTGGCGACGAAGGTCAACACCGAGGCTTCCAAGTGGCTCTTCTCGGCGGCGAACGCGCTGATGTTGCTGCTTATCGCCCCCATCAACGCCAGTCCCGCCAGTACCGCCACGAAGGCATTCGGCAGCGAAGTAAATAGCGCCACGATGGTGCCTGCAAACAGACCGCCCACGAGATAGAACACACCGTTGGCCACGCCGGCAACGTAGCGCTTGTCCGGATCTTCATGCGCTTCTTTGCTGGTGCAGATTGCGGCGGTAATGGCCGCGATCACCGTCGTGATGCCGCCAAAAAAGGCTGTCAGCAGCGACGTTACGCTGGCCACCGTGACAATGGGCTTGGCAGGCGTCGTGTAGCCCGAGGTACGCAATATCGCCATGCCCGGTAGGAACTGGCCCGTCAGGCTGACGAGTACCAGCGGTATCGCCAAGCTCAAGGTCGCCTTCCATGTCCAATCGGGCTGGATGAACTGCGGCTGCGCCAACTGAACGCCGACACCCTCGAGGCTGGCTCCCTCCAAGAGAACCGCCAACACGACACCGACCAACAATAGGCAAATCAAGCTGTAGCGCGGCGTCAGACGTTTGAAAACCAGATAAGCGATCATCATTCCAATCACCAACGTCGGCACATTGCGCAACGACTCGAAGATGCCGACGCCGAATTGGAACAAGATGCCGGCCATCATGGCACTGGCAATGCCGGGAGGAATCAGCTGGATGATACGATCGAACGATCCGGTGATGCCGATCACGAATAACAGGATGGCGGCCGTCAGGTAAGCGCCCACCGCTTCGTTGAGCGACAGCTCTGGAAAAAGCGTCACCAACAGGGCGGTTCCCGGCGCCGACCACGCGGTCACCACCGGCACCTTCAACCACATGCTCAGCAAAATCCCCGAGATGGCGGCCCCCATGGAGATGGCCCAGACCCAGGAGGTCATCATCGTGCTCGAGATGTCAGCACTCTGAGCGGCCTGAAAAAAGATGGCCAGCGGTCCAGAGTACGAGACCAGCACGGCCACGAAGCCTGCGGTGATCGCAGACACCGACCAGTCTTTGTGTAATTGCATACCCACAGTATCCCAACGCGATTAAGGGTCACTACCCTGTGTAATGGCCTGGCAAAGAGAGCTCGGCCAGGCCTTCCATTACGCAACGCCCAGGTGCGTTTCCAACAGTCCTGGGTTATTCCTGAGCCCCTGTGAATCACCGCTGTACTTCACTTCCCCTTTCACTAACAGCAAGTGCTTCTCAGCCACTTCCAGCAGGTTATCGATGTTTTTATCGACGATGATCGTCGAGATGCCCGTGGCCTTGATAGTGCGAATGATGTTCCAGATTTCATCGCGTATCAGCGGCGCCAAGCCTTCGGTGGCTTCATCGAGGATCATCAGATCGGGGTTCGTCGTCAGCGCTCGACCAATCGAGAGCATCTGCTGCTCCCCGCCCGACAGCAGCGCGCCATCATGGTTAATGCGTTGCCCCAGGCGCGGAAACGTGTCCAGCACGCGTTCCATGGTCCAGGGGGTCTCTCCCCGCTCATTGGGGCGCGCCGCCATAATGAGATGCTCACGCACGCTGATCCCAGGAAAGATGCCACGCCCTTCGGGTACGTAGCCGATTCCCTGACGCATCAACTGCCATGGGCGTCGTTTCGCGGTCGACACGCCCTTGATATAAACGTCCCCACGGCGTGGTGGCACAAAACCGAGGATCGACTTCAACGTGGTGGTTTTTCCCATGCCGTTACGCCCTAACAAACTGAGCGTCTCTCCGGGCATTAGGGTCACATCGACGCCGTGCAACACATGGCTTTCGCCATAGTAGGCGTGCAGCCCGCGGGCTTCGATGAGGGGAGTCACGGTTGCGTCTGTGGTCATGCGGTTACTCCTTCGTCGTGACGTCCCAAGTAGACATCGCGCACCTTGTCGCTGGTACGTATCTGCTCCGTCGGGCCGCTTTCTAGGACACAGCCATCGACCATGACCGTGATGCGATTGGCCAAGCGGAAAACCGAATCCATATCGTGCTCGATCAACACCAGGGTGTAGCGGTCGGTCAAACTGGCGAGCAGCTCCGTGACCTGCGCCGTCTCTTCACGCCCCATGCCGGCCATCGGTTCGTCCAGCAGCATCAAGGAGGGTGCCGTAGCCAGCACCATGGCGATCTGAAGCTGGCGCTGCTCGCCGTAACTCATGTCCGAGGCGGTCGTGTGCGCCCGGTGGTTCAGCTGACAGGTTTCCAGCACCTCTTGGGCGCGCTCGCTCACCTGCTGCGCCGTGTGACGGGAACGCCAGCTGCCCAACACGCCGCCCATATGGATGCGTGCCGCTAGCTCACAATTCTGCAAGCAGCTAAGGCGTGGAAAAATATTGGTTTTCTGATGGCTGCGCCCAATGCCCAAGCGTGCAATTTGGCGAGCACTTTTGCCTTGAATCGCTTTTTGTCGATAGAGCACCTGGCCTTCCGACGGGGGGATCTCACCGGAGAGCAAATTGATCAAGGTGCTTTTTCCGGCGCCGTTGGGGCCCAAAATTGCATGTATTTCGTGGGCTTTCACATCAAAGTCCACTTCATTGACGGCAACGAGGCCACCAAAACGACGCGTCAAGCCCTGGGTGGCTAATACGATGTCATCACTCATGGCTAGTCCACCTTACTCTGTGTCACGGGCTGGGCGGAGACGGTCGCCTTTTCCGGCGCGTCATTGGCTGTCGTGCGGCGTTTGCGTGCCCAGGGAGGCGCGATCATCAGGCCTGCCACACCGCGCGGCAGCACCAACACTGCCACGATGATGGTCAGCCCCATCAAAATGGGCCAATGTGTCGTGGCATGCTCATAGACGAACAGCAGTATTTCATACGCGAAGGCACCTAGAATGGGGCCAAAGATGGTGCCTATGCCGCCCAGAATCAGCATCATCAGTACCTCGCCGGACGTGTGCCAGCCGAGCTGGGCTGGATTGGCGAAGCCGTACTGCATCGCCGCCAGCATGCCGGCAATCGAAGCCATCACCCCGGCAATCACGAAAGCGATCAGCTTGTAACCACTGGTGGCATAGCCCAGGGCCTGCATGCGGTGCTCGTTATCATGAATGCCGTCCAGCACCTGACCGAAGTAGGAGCGGGTCAGCCAGCGCAGAAAGAGGTACCCCGCCAACAGCGTTACCAGGCAGAAGTAGAAGAAACTGTAAGGGTCATCCAAATCGACTAGCAGGGTATCGCCCACGGCCAAGCTGGGGCGGAACATGATGAAGACACCATCGGTGCCCCCCGCGAACTGAGACGTGCTAATGAAGTAGTAAAGCATCTGACCGAACGCCAGCGTCGTCATGATGAAGAAGATACCTTTGGTGCGAATGACCAAGAGGCCGACGATGAGCCCAACGCAGGCCGACACGCCGATCACCAGAGGCAGCATCCACCACATGGAGGCTGGGCTAAAGTCAGGGCTGGCGAGGGCAAGCGTATAGGCGCCTAACCCGAAAAAGAGCGCGTGCCCCAGGCTGACCAGACCCACGATGCCCACGAGCAAATCGAGGCTCATGGCAAACAGCGCGAGAATCAGCATCAAGGTCAGCTTCTCCAGCATGAAATTGGCCTGATTGCCGAAGACCGCCTCGCCCCACAGCGGAAAGGTTGCCACTAGCGCCGTCAGTACCAACATGAGGTAGGCAACGCGCTTGGGATATCTATGTAACATTGCTTGTTCTCCTCACGCGAAAAGACCGCGCGGTTTCACCAAAAGAACCGCTGCCATGATCAGGTAGATCACCATGCTGGCGAGACTGGGAATGAGCACAGCGCCGAAGGTCGTGGCCATACCGATGATGATGGCCCCCCAAAAGGCACCCTTGATGGAGCCAATCCCCCCGATGACCACGACCACGAAGCAGGTGATCAAAATACTGTCACCCATGCCGGGGGCAATCGACGTGAGCGGCGCGGCAATCATGCCGGCAAAGGCGGTGAGCGCCACACCCACGCTAAAAATCAGTGTGAAGAGCGTACGGACATTGATACCGAGCCCCTCCACCATATCGCGATTCATGGCACCGGCCCGGATGATGATGCCCAGACGGGTATGGCGAATGACGCCATAGATGACGCCGGCCAACACCAGACAAACGCCCATGACGAAGAGCCGATAGACCGAATACTGCAGGTTGTCGGTGAGTTGGATACTGGCGTCGAACGGCGCAGGTACCGGCACGCGATGCACGTCGCCGCCCCAGATGATTCGCTGGGCTTCGTTGAGCACTAAAATCAACCCAAAGGTCAGCAGCACTTGATAGAGATGGTCGCGCTTGTAGAGCGTGTCGAGAAACAGCCGCTCGATGACCAGGCCGAGTGCGATAGCGATGGGGATCGCAACCAAGATGGCCAACCAGAAGTTGCCGAAACGCATGGTCAGGTCATACACCAAATAGGCACCGATCATGTACATGGCACCATGGGCCAAATTGATGATGCCCATGATCCCAAAAATCAGCGTTAACCCACTGGCTATCAAAAACAGCAGCAACCCATACTGGAGCCCATTGAGCAGCTGGACACCAAAAAATGCGAGATCCATAAGACCCCTCCGAGCATAAAAGGGGAAGCGGGATTGCCCCGCTCCCAAGCTGTACGAAGTGTCGTTACATCTGACAGGCGTCGTCGGGCACTTCTAGATTCTCGGCAGCAATGCTGACGACCTCGTGCTTGCCGTCACGAATCTCGCGGAGGTAGACATTCTGGATGGGGTGGTGGGAATCCGAGAAGCTCATCGGACCGCGCGGACTAGCTAACTGAACATTTGCCAAGACATCGATTAGTCGATCGCGGTCTGACGTGTCTCCACCGAGTACATTGAGCGCCTGGGCTAGCATCATGCCGGTATCGTAGCCTTGCACCGCGTACGTATCCGGCGCTTCTCCGTAGGCGTCTTCATAGGCGGCCACGAACGAGCGGTTCGCGTCGTTTTCTAGCGTCTCTGCGTAATGAAGCGTGGTCATGACGCCTTCACCCGCATCGCCCAGGGCGGCTAGATTACCTTCGGTAAGGAACCCGGACCCCAGCAGCGGGATGCTCTCGTTGAGCCCCGCCGCCGCGTAATCCCTCACGAAGCTGACACCACCGCCCCCCGCGAAGAAGGTGTACACGGCATCCGGCTGAAGGCTGGCAATCTGCGTCAGGTAACTCTGGAATTCGGTGCTCGGAAACGGCACGAGAATCTGCTGAACGATGTCACCACCTTCCGCGGTAAAGGCCTCTTCAAAGCCCGCTAGGTCCTCTTTCCCACCCGCGTAGTCCCAGGTAATGGTCACGATGTTTCTGTGCCCCTGCTCGTAGGCCACTTTTCCCATGGGATAGCTGTCTTGCCACATGCTAAAGGAGGTGCGAAACACGTTCGGCATGCACAGCTCGTTGGTCGCCGCCCCAAGCCCCGCATTGGGAATGATCGTGATGGCGCCGGTTTGTTTGGCCACACGCAGCATGCCCATCGCCACGCCTGAGTGTACCGGGCCTATCACGAAATCCACGTTGTCGCCGTTGACCAAACGACTCATGTTTTGCGGGGCCTTGGAAGGATCGGCTTCGGAATCCAGCTCGACGTACTCGACGTCGCGACCGCCCAACTGTCCCCCCTCCTGCTCGATGGCCAGCTTCAAGCCGTTAGTGATGGCTTCGCCCAGCGCTGTATAGGTGCCTGAATAAGGCAGCATCAGCCCCAGTTTCACGGGATCTTCATTCGCCGAAAGGCCCATGGCCGACAGCGTCAGAGTGGTACCCAGAGCAGCAACGAGAGTGGTCTTTTTGACATTTTTCATTATGGATTCACCAGGATTGTGTTGTTTTAGATTGTTATGTCCATCGCGCTTCGCGTTGTTGGAAGACACGATCAGCGATGTCCCTGTCTCATCGATGCGGCTTATACGTGATACACGTCGATGACTTGATGGATGTAGTCGTTGTTCAGCTGCACGACTTTTCTTGTGATTAGCGGACGCTCGCCCGAGACGTCCAGGGTGTAGAAGCTCGTGCCGAA
>Ga0207828_100426_pt1 | contig 14098 bp, 9 predicted proteins | sample TtaePargueraPR_11_FD_187276 | JGI IMG/M metagenome (GOLD analysis project Ga0207828, IMG submission 187276) | Aerobic enrichment media microbial communities from Bioluminiscent Bay, La Parguera, Puerto Rico - Tt and P2 (3) (SPAdes) | ecosystem: Environmental > Aquatic > Marine > Unclassified ...
GGCCACGATCAAACGCGAAGTCGGCATTACCGTCTCGATCGGGCTTTCCTATAACAAGTTTCTTGCCAAAATCTCGTCTGACCTCAACAAGCCGTTTGGTTTTTCCATGATCGGACGGGCCGAGGCGCTTGATTTCCTGGCAGACAAGCCAGTGCGCATGATGTGGGGTGTTGGCCCCGCGATGGAGCGCAAACTGCATGCAGATGACGTTACAACCATCGGGCAGCTGCAGGAAATGGACATCCATACCCTTCAGGGCCGATATGGCAGCATCGGCAAGCGGTTCTTCTACTTCTCGCGCGGTGAAGATAACCGGCGTGTGGAGCAAAGCACGGAACGCAAAAGCCTGTCTTCGGAAACCACATTCAACGAAGATATCGCAAGCCTGTCCGAACTCACCGAGATCGCCACCCGCCTGACATCACGGGTCGCAAGCGACCTGGCGCGCAAGGAAATCGCGGGGCACACCGTGATCCTGAAACTGAAATCATCGGATTTCAAGCTCCGCACGCGTAACATGCGCCTGACCTATCCGACATTGCGCGAAGACGTCATTCTGGATGCAGCGCTGACCCTGCTTAAAAAGGAAATCGATGGCACACGCTATCGATTGCTTGGCGTCGGGGTCGCCGATCTTTATGACGCCGATATGGCCGATCCGGTTGATTTGTTTGCCGGGGATATTGCCGCCATCACCGATGCTGCCGCGCAATCAGACGCAATCACACCAGAAACCCCGCGGACAGTCATCGACCTGCCCCGACCGACCGCCGAACAATTGCGCGAAAGCCTGACACGGCGTTATCGGCAACACAAAAAGATGGCACCACGCCAACACAAATTTCGTTTCTAGAAACGAAATCACGCGAAAGACAAATGATGCACGGCGCGACATTTGCGCGCCAACATATTGATTTATAATTGGAAAAGATGGCGTCCCCTAGGGGATTCGAACCCCTGTTGCCGCCGTGAAAGGGCGGTGTCCTAGGCCTCTAGACGAAGGGGACACAGGCACAAGATTTATGTGCGAATGTCGTGACTTTCGGTTGGTGGCGTCCCCTAGGGGATTCGAACCCCTGTTGCCGCCGTGAAAGGGCGGTGTCCTAGGCCTCTAGACGAAGGGGACACATACGCACCAATCGAAGTCAGTCTATGTTAACGGGTGGCGTCCCCTAGGGGATTCGAACCCCTGTTGCCGCCGTGAAAGGGCGGTGTCCTAGGCCTCTAGACGAAGGGGACGCAGCGCGTTAACGAGGCCGGTTTTTAGCGATTGGGTGGGGTCAGGTCAAGCGGCTTTTTCGCCCCTGTGACGTTTTTTTTAATCCCTTGGCGTAAATGATGCCATTCCCGACCAAATACTGAAAAACCCTGGCACACTGTTTAACCAGACGGTTTATTGGCCGCGGCGTCGGGTTCCGATCCAGAAACTGATCCCCGCCACAGCAAGACCACAGCCCAAAAAGACAAACATCGCCTTGTAACCGGTATCCGGGTCGGTCTCGTAATGCCCGACAATCAGCCCGGCAATGCCTTGAAGGACGAAAAGACCGCCAAAGGTCGCCAGATTGATCGTGGTCAGTGCGCGGCCAATCTGATGTTCGGCCACCGCCTTGCGCGATGCCGCGTAATTAAGCGTCGCACTGCTGCCAAGGAAGCCGTGCAGCAACATCAAAACCATGGCGATGCCGGTCCCCATTGGTCCGACAAAGGCCTGCAACAGGCAGGCAACCGCCCCAACCAGCACGGCAAAGACAATCAGGCCGCGGGTGTTGTCAGGCATCATGCGCGACAGTTGCCCATAGGTCGGCGGACCAATGATCATGCCAATCGTCATCACCAAAAGGATATTACCAACCTCGACCGCGCCCAGATCAAACACATCATGTAAATAAGGCCCACCCCACAGGCCACGGACTGTCAGGATCGTCGGATAGCTGAAAAACGCCACACCCGACAGCAACCAGACCTGTCGGTTTGACCAGACCGATACCATACCGCGCAGGACATCACCGACACTTTCGCCGCGCTGGGCATGGGTTGCATGGCCCGGCGGGTTGTCGCGGACCAGAATGAAATCAAGCACCACCGCAATCAACGCAATACCGGCAAGGCCGTAATAAACCGCCCGCCAGCCATAAGCCTCGACCAGTGTCGCAAGCGGCGTTGCCGATGCCAGAACACCCATCAAACTGAACGAAACGATCAGTCCGGATGCGGCGGCAAACTTTTCGGGTGCGGTCCAGCGCGCGGCCAGAACCAGTGCCGACATAAAGGCTGCCGAACAGCCAACGCCAATCACCGCTTGGCCTGCCATCAGGCCCAGCACGCTTTGCGCATTGGCAAAGATAAAGACACCCGCCACGGTGACCATGGTCAGAAACCCGTTGGTCAGGCGCGGCCCGTAACGATCCAGCAGCACCCCAACGGGGATCTGCATCAGGGCAAAGGCAAAATGGAAGCTACCCGATATCAGGCCAAGCTGTTCGGGTGTCACGGCAAGCTGTTCACGCAGCGGCCCGGCAAGCAGCGCCTGGGCAGAACGGAAAAACTGACTAAGCGAAAAGGCCAGCATGATCGGCATCAGAACGATCAGAAACGTTCCGAGGCCATGCTTGGGCGTCGCAGAGGTGGGTGTGGGGCGCGAATTTTGTGTCATGGTGCCTTCAGGATTAGTCTGATCAAACCATAACGGCAAGCATTTGCAGCATCATAGCTGCCCTGCCCAAGGTCACGTCGCTAGACCGGCAAGGCCACATCATCAATGATCAGCTGCACACCGTCACGCCCCTGCCAGCTATCGCGGCGCAAATGCCCCAGAACATGCAACGGGCGCCCGCCATGTTTGATCAGGGTCTGGCCCATATCATTATCAAGGCATCTGAACGCAATCGCCTTAAGCCGCCCCTGCCCGTTTGACCCGGTCAGGATACAGCGCACATGATCCTGCCCGACAACATCGGCCTTGACCGCGCGGCAATCGACAAAGGCAAATCTGGGCTCGGCATTGCCCGCACCGAACGGGCCAAGCTTTTCAAGTGAGTCGATAAGCTCAAGTGTTGCGCCCTTGGCATGAAGCGCCCCATCGACCGTGATCGTCGGGCGAATATCATTTTCGGCGATGATCTTGGCAAAGCGTTCTTCAAGGAGGGCTTCGAACGCGTCAAGCTTTTCGGGGTCAAGAGTAAAGCCCGCCGCCATATGGTGCCCGCCGCCATTGATCAGAAGCCCGGCCTGACGGGCCGCAATGATCGCATCGCCCAGATCGATGCCCCGCACAGATCGCGCAGACCCCTTATAGACGCCGTCAACCTTGCCCATCACAAGCGACGGCACGTGATAGCGATCCTTAAGCCTGCTTGCGACAATGCCGATCACGCCGGGGTGCCAGTCATCGCCGCCGACCAGCACCATGGAGCCGACCTTTGATTTGCCCTCGACCGCACTGATCGCCTGATCAAGGACGATATCCTCGATCGCCTTACGCTCACGGTTATATTCATCAAGCTTCCGCGCGATATCCTGCGCCTCAAGCGGGTTCTCCCCCGAAAGCAGGGTGGTGCCAAGAAAACTCTCGCCAACGCGCCCACCGGCATTCACGCGCGGCCCAAGGACATAACCCAAGTGATAGGCACTCGGCACCTCGTTGACGCCGGCAATATCGGCAAGCGACGTCATGCCGACATTGGACCGGTGCTTCATCACCTTAAGGCCCTGGGTGACGAACGCCCGGTTCAAACCACGCAGCGGCACCACATCGCACACTGTGCCAAGGGCCACCAGATCAAGCCAGTTGCGCAAGTCCGGTGCGCGGATGCCCTTCTTTTCAAGCCAGCCGCGATTGCGCAATTCGCGCAACAACGCCACACAGACCAAAAACGCCACACCAGCTGCACAGAGATGCCCAAGCCCGCTTTCATCATCAAGCCGATTGGGGTTCACGATCGCGACGGCAGGCGGCAATTCCGGCTCTGCGGCGTGGTGGTCGACAACAATGACCTCTATCCCGGCATCGCGGGCTTCTTGCAGCGGTGCATAGGCGGTCACCCCGCAATCAACCGTCAAGATCAGCTTGGCGCCCTTCCGCTGCAGCTCCAGAAGGGCTGGCGCATTCGGGCCATAGCCCTCTTTCATGCGATCGGGAATATGGACAGGAACATCAACACCAATGGCGCGGAAAAACCGTTTCAACAACGCCGTACTGGTCGCGCCATCAACGTCATAATCGCCAAATACGGCAATCCCCTCGCCCGCCTCGATGGCGTCGGCGATGCGGGCGGCGGCCTTGTCCATATCCTGCAAGCTGGATGGATCAGGCATCAAATCGCGTAGTGTCGGGGACAGGAAGCTTTCGGCGTCATCAAGATCAATGCCGCGCGCGGCCATTACCCGGCCAACAATTTCGGGCACGCCAAAACGCTGGGCAATCGTGGTTGCCAGCCGCTCGTCATTTGCGCGCTCACGCCACCATTTGCCGGTGACGGATCGCTCGATGCCCATAAAAGTCTTTTCTTGTGAATGCTCTGTCATGCCCTATGGAATAGCGCAATCTCGGGCTGTCTGAAACCGGATATTTTGCCAATCGATCAAACCGCGCCGAGAGTTGGCAATCCCTAGCCGACCGGGTTTTCGCCGCACCATTTCAAAACGTTCTCGGCGTCTGCGGCGGGATCATCGACGGGATAGAACACATTGGTGATCTTGCCATCATCAATGACCATGGTCAGACGCTTGAACAGGCGCATGCCACCGGCTTCAAAATCCGGCATCGCCATGGCTTCCTTGAAGCGATGATCAGCATCCGACAGCAAGGCAAATGACAGATGAAGGCGGTCAGATGCTTCTTTCTGATACTCGGTTGTCTGGCTTGAAAGCCCGAACAGGTTCGCGACACCGACCGCACGCAATTCCGCGACATGATCGCGGAACGAACAGGATTGCGGCGTACAGCCCTTGGCACCGGGAATTTCATCCCAGCCTTCCGGGGATGGTACACCAGGCTCCGCCGTGCGTGGATAGGCATAAACCACCGTCCGCCCCGCAAGCACTGATAAATCCACCATACTGTCATTGGTCGCTGATAACGGCAGTGCTGGCAAAATCTGCCCTGTCAGCCGTGCAATCACATGTGCATCACTTTCTGAAGTCATCATGATCCTCCCGGGATACGCAGGCGGGCTTTTGTCATGCTTTTTGTCCGCCCCTTTGACTATCAAGATATGCCTGAAAGCGGCACATAAGAAGACACATCGATTTCGTATGATGAAAAACATCCGGAATCATGACACCAGTTGCCTGCGCGAAAATGTTGTGCACACTGGTGCGACAACAAAAATGGATACGCGCAATGCCCAATAAAAAAGGTCTTCGGATCGGACTAACCATCCTTTCCGTTCTCGCTGCTTTTATGTCGATGCCAATGGTGATGTTTTCACCAATGATGTTCGACGCACCGGGATCAGATGAAAACATCTTCACCCAGTTCCTGTTTTTCAGCGTGCTGGCTTTTCCGGTGCTCTGCCTTCTGGGGGGTATTCTGCCTTGGATATTCAAACGCCACCCGAAATCAATCTGGCTTTACGGGCTCAGCGGCCTTGCCATCGGGCTTGTCATTCTCGCAGTCGCGCTGCTGTCGGTTCAGTGCGGCGGTGATTTCGTCTGCTGATCAGACGCCACCATGTAAGTTGATGAAAGATTAGAAGAATCAATGACCTGGGTGCAATCTACATAAAATTCACGATGTTTGGAGACAAAATAGAGCAAGGAATTTATTTCGCACAAAGGTAATGTATGCAAACATCTCTACTATTATACGGAGCATCAGCAAAAGCTATCATAAATAAGCGCATGCATTGGAGGGGGAAACTTATTATGGCAAAGAAGAATAGACCAATAAATCCGATCATTCTGAGACCGGGAGAGAATATTGGCAGTGCTTCGGCCGAGAATGATGACGAGTTCTTGTTCGACTGCTTCCTATACCACCCAGCGGTAATTCAATGCTCTAACCCTCGCTCGCCAACAATGATCTTGTCAGGTAGAACCGGCGCGGGAAAGACCGCTGTAATCCGCCATCTTGAGAAGCAAATGGATCACTCAGTACTTGTTGATCCATCTGAGATGGCGATGAATTACATTTCTAACTCCGATATTTTCCGATTTCTTGATGCAATTGGCGCGGACCTAGACATCTTATTTCAGTCGCTATGGAAGCACGTACTCTGTCTCGAGTTTATCCGTTTGCGCTTCAACATCAGCGACGAAGCGGATTCTAAGAATGTATTCAGTAGAATATGGAATCAATTTTCGAGGGATAAGCGAAAAGAATCGGCTCTTGAGTACTTGAAAGAATGGGAGGGAAAATTCTGGATCACTATGGACCAAAACATCCGAGAGATAGCAGAAAAGGTCGAAAGCCAAGTGGAGGCAGAATTATCAGCAGACATCCACAAATTCAAGTCTCGCGGACAGTACCATAAACAATTGAGCTCCGAAAAAAAGACTGAGCTCGTAGCTCGCGCAAGACGAATAATAAACCCAGACCTACTTATAGATCTAAATAAAATAATTGGAATGCTTCAAGAAGTATCAAGCGACGGACAATTCACATTCTTCATACTTCTTGATAAATTAGATGAAAATTGGGTTACTGCCGACGTAAGATTCAAGCTAATTCGAGCACTAATTGAATCACTGAAAACATTTAGAAAAATTCATTGCCTGAAGATATTAGTAGCACTTCGATCAGATGTATTAGAGAGAGTAGTTCAGGAAACTGAGGACATTTCTTTCCAAAGAGAAAAATATGAGGAGTATTTTCTTCCTCTTCGCTGGCAAGAAGACCAACTCAAAAAATTGATTCAAAACAGAATCAGAAAGCTCTTTGCCCGTCAGTACACCGGTAAGGACGTTTTGTTTGAGGATGTATTCACACCAAAAATTGGGAACAAGGATACTTTCTCATACTTGATCGATCGAACCTTAATGCGCCCACGTGACATTATTTCGTTCGTTAATGAATGCCTAAAACAGGGCAGCAACACCCATGAGGTAACAGTCAAAAACGTACATCAAGCGGAAAAAGAATACTCGCGAGTAAGAAGACAGGCGCTAATAGACGAATGGAAAAGTACCTATCCCACACTCGACAAATGCATCGACCTTTTAGCACAAGCAGGACATGAAGTTCTTACCATCTCAGACCTTCTGTCCGAGAACCGGCTGGAGGAGCTTGCACTTGCAATCGGAGCGGCAGACAAAATTGAATACGATCCATTACACTCCGTTGCTGTAAAGAGCCTTGAACAAGGAGATGGTTATTCGAATCTCGCCCGTGAGGTAGCAAGTATTCTCTACACCGTTGGGGCCGTTAGCCTAAAGCTACGTCCAGATGAGAGGCATTTCTACTCTCATATCGACAGCCCAGTAATAGAGCCCGCTCTAATAACAGAAGCCGTAAAAATTAAGGTGCATCCAATGCTGCACGCTACCTTGAACATCACAGATAAGAGGCGCACTCATTAACTGAGTCTCCCTCGTCACACGATCCCCTCATCCGCCGCGATCAGAGCCAACCCGTGCGCGACCGACAGGAATGGCTGGCCGATTTCGATGCGGTCCTTGCCAAAGCGGTCTTCGAACAGCTTACGCACGGCCGGGACATAGGAAGTGCCGCCGGTCATGAAGACCTTTGAGACATCACGCGCATCGACACCGGCCTGATCTAGGCAGTTCTTGGCGGCCAGTTCGATCTCGGCCATGTCCGGGGCAATCGCGGCTTCGAAATCCGCACGGGTCAGTTTTTCTTCGATCTCCACCCCGCCATGGGAGAATTGCAGGAGGGTGCTGTCCTTTTCAGAAAGCTCTGCCTTGGCCTTTGACACTGTCTGATAGAGGTGGAAGCCCATTTCATCTTCAATGATCGCCACCAGATCTTCGATATCATCTGGGTTGGTGGCCGACCTGATCAGGCCTTTGATTTCCTTGATGGTTTTGGGCTGGTTCATCATGGCAAGCTCGTGCCAGCGCGAAAACGCAGTGTAATATTGCCGCGGGACCGGCAGGGTCGCGCCCATGGATTTGTATTCGGAGCCAAAACCCAGACGAGGCCAGACGGCCTTCTGGATGATGCGATAGTCAAACCGGTCACCCGCAACACCAAGACCCGTGTGCGAAAGTGGCTGCACCCCGCGAATGCCCAGTCCCGGCGTAAAGCGGATCAGCGAAAAGTCGCTGGTACCACCGCCAAAGTCGGCGACCAGAACGGTTTCGGGTTTATCAAGTTCGCGCCCGTAATAATAGGATGCCGCCAACGGCTCAAACACCATGGCCTCGACATCGAAACCGGCCTGTTCATACGCCGCACGCAAACGCATTTCTGCAAAGTCATTGTCCGGATTATTGCCCGCAAACGCTACCGGACGTCCGGAAATCACCCGCTGCCCCAGCCAGCCAAGGCTGTGCTGCGCGAAGTGATGGATCTGTGTCAGGAACGTACCAATCAGATCTTCGATGGAATAGTTGGTCCCAAAGATATCAGTGCCTTCGAAATCCTTGGCCGCCAGATAGGATTTCATCGACTGGATCAGGCGGCAATCATGGCTTTCCTTGAGGTATTCCTCGATTGCGAACGGGCCGGAACAGCTTTTGGTGTGGGTCGGTGCATTCGGCACCTTCAGATCCTGATCTTCCCAGAAATACAGAATGGTCCGATAGGTATCGAAGCTTTTGGTGCCGACATCAAACGTGGCGGATTGCACATTGCCTGCACTGTCTGCCACGGCAAGAACAGAGTTCGTCGTTCCGAAATCAAGGGCGATAATTTCCGACATCAGGCAGGCTCCGGCGTTTGGTGTGCATATCAGGGGGCGGAGGATGTAACGCAGTCCACCCGCCCCTGCAAGCCATTAAACGAAAAAAGGGAGTGCCGAGAATTACATCAAGGCACTCCCTTTTCGAAATTTGCGAACCGGTCGCTTATTTGTACCAGATTTTCCGGCTGAAATCGTGAACCGCGCGGACGTAACGCACAGTACCAGACTGCGAACGCATCACGATGCTTTCGGTTTCGGCCCCATTGGCAAAGCGACGCACGCCGCGCAGCATTGCGCCATCGGTCACACCGGTTGCCGCAAACATGACATTGCCCTTGGCAAGTTCGGTCAGCTTGTATTTACGGGTCAGGTCTTCGATGCCCCATTTTTTCGCGCGCGCGATTTCATCATCGTTGCGGAAAACAAGACGGCCCTGGAACTGGCCACCGATGCAACGAAGGGCCGCAGCAGCAAGAACACCTTCTGGTGCGCCGCCGGTACCCATGTAAAGATCAATACCCGAGGTTTTCTGCGAAGTTGCGATCACACCGGCAACGTCGCCATCCCCGATCAGCATGATGCGTGCACCGGCTTCGCGGGTTTTGGCAATGATTTCCTGATGGCGCGGACGATCAAGAATACACACAACCAGATCAGCAACATCGCAGCCTTTTGCCGCAGCTAAGCTTTTAAGGTTTTCGGCCGGGCTGGCGTCAAGATCAACAACATCATCCGGAAGACCACCGCCAACGGCAATCTTTTCCATATAGGTGTCGGGCGCATTGAGGAAGCCACCCTTTTCGGCCATGGCAACGACGGCCAAAGAGTTCGGGCCGCCGGTCGCGCAAATGGTCGTACCTTCAAGCGGATCAAGCGCGATATCGATTTCCGGACCTTCGCCGGAGCCAACTTCTTCGCCGATAAACAGCATCGGGGCTTCGTCGCGTTCGCCTTCGCCAATCACGACTGTGCCTTTGATATCCATGCTGTTAAGCGCATTGCGCATGGCGTCCACGGCTGCCTGATCGGCTGCCTTTTCGTCGCCACGCCCCATCAGGCCAGAGCACGCAAGTGCCGCCGCCTCGGTTACGCGAACCGTTTCAAGCGCAAGATTTCGATCCATATCTTCTTCCTCGTATTGCTGATGTGGGGTCTGGGGGCCCCATCTCATTGTTGTCTTTTTATTTTTATGCTCGATTTTCTGTCCGAGCTATACAACATCGCCCCGCATCGTGGCAGATACGGGGCGAATATGTGTTGTTCATTTTGTTAAGATGCGAAGCTTTCAATCCGCATCAGAACCGGCGGCTGTGAATTGCTTTCAAAGGCTGCAATATCATTGACCGCACCCGACATGGCGGACTCAGTCGTTTCGTGTGCGACGATAACCACCGGCACAACGCCGCCTTCGGTTTCGGCCCGGCCATGCTGGATCATGGACGCCATCGAGACCCCATGCTTGGCAAGGGTTGCGGTCACCTCGGCCATGACACCCGGGCGGTCCCACACCATCAGGCGCAGGTAATAGGCGCCAACATGCTTTTCGAGCGACGCACGCACGTTTTTCTTAAGGCGATCTGCCGGCAAACCAAACACCGGTGCTGCACGACCAGCCGCGATATCGACGATATCGGCAACCACCGCCGATGCGGTCGGACGCTCGCCCGCCCCGCGGCCCTGCAGGACCACCGGACCGACATAGTCGCCTTCAAGGGCAACCGCGTTAAACACGCCTTCGACCTTGGAAATCTGGGTCGCACGGTCGACCATCACCGGGGATACGCGTTGCTCGATGCCCTCGGCCGTCTGTTTGGCGATACCAAGCAGTTTGATGCGATAGCCAAGTTCTTCGGCAAGCTGGATATCAAGCGCTGACACACTGCGGATGCCTTCGACAGCAACCGCGTCGAAATCGACTTCAACACCAAAGGCGAGGCTTGCCAGGATCGCAAGCTTGTGCGCGGCATCAATGCCATCGACATCAAAGGTCGGATCGGCTTCGGCATAACCAAGTTTTTGTGCCTCTGCCAGAACGTCGGCAAAGTCACGGCCCTGTTCACGCATGGTGGTCAGGATGTAGTTACACGTACCGTTCAGAATGCCGGTCACACGCGAAATCTCGTTACCAGCCAGACCTTCGCGCAATGCCTTGATCACCGGGATACCGCCAGCAACCGCCGCCTCATAGGCGATGGTGACATTATTGGCATCGGCAATCCGTGCAAGTTCCGCACCCTTAAGCGCAATCAGTGCCTTGTTGGCGGTCACAACGTGCTTGCCGTTTTCAAGGGCGGCCTTGCAGGTGTCATAGGCAATGCCATCCGATCCGCCGATCAGTTCGACAAGGATGTCGATATCCTTGTCCGCGGCAAGATCCCGGGCATCATCATACCAGGTCAGGCCTTCGGTGGAAAAACCACGATCGCGAGTTCGATCACGCGCCGATACCGCTGTGACGACAATCTGGCGACCCGAACGGTCTGTCAGAAGGTCGCGATGTTCACTCAGCAGTTTAACGGCTCCGGCACCGACCGTACCAAGGCCTGCCACACCGATTTTGACGACGTCTTTCACGATAACTCCTTGTCGCGTGGTTACATCTTTGGCTCCGCCCGTGATCAAAAAAGATCACTGCGCCCTGATAACAGAACGCCCGGGACATGTCCCGGGCGAAACACAGAATGCTTTATGAGATATCAGACGGATTTCTTCAACAGTTCACGTGCAGATTCTGCATCGGGGCACTTGGCAAAGAACTGTTTGATATTGCGATTGGCCTGACGAATGCGGTGCTTGTTTTCCACAAGCGCGATACGTACATGGCGATCGCCATACTCGCCAAAGCCAAGACCCGGTGCCACGGCAACGCCTGCTTCCTGCAAAAGCAGCTTGGAAAAATCAAGCGAACCCAGTTCGGCAAACGCATCGGGGATCGGTGCCCAGGCAAACATGGTCGCCGCCGGGCTCGGGATTTCCCAACCGGCACTTTGCGCCCCCTCGATAAAGATATCACGGCGTTCGCGGTACAGATTGCGGAACTCATCGACACAATCCTGCGGACCATTCAGGGCGGCGGTTGCGGCGACCTGAACCGGGGTAAAGGCACCGTAATCAAGGTACGACTTGATGCGGGTCAGTGCATTGATCAGCTTTTTGTTGCCGGTGGCAAAACCGATACGCCAACCGGCCATCGAATAGGTTTTCGACAGTGAATAGAATTCAACGGCGATATCCTTTGCACCCTTGCATTGCAGGATCGAGGGCGGCGGATTGCCATCAAAATAGATCTCGGAATAGGCAATATCCGACAGCACATAGATTTCATGCTTGCGGCAGAAATCGACAACTTCCTGGTAGAACGCCAGATCCACTACAAGGGAGGTGGGGTTGGCCGGGAAGTTCAGAACAACCGCACTTGGTTTCGGGACGGAGTGTTTCACCGCACGATGAAGCTGGTCCATAAAGCTTTCAGTATTGAACGTCCCCTGATCATCATGGCCAATCGGGATATGGCGCAATGCCGCGCCTGCAATGATGAAGCCGAATGCATGGATTGGATAGGACGGGTTTGGCACCAAAAAGATATCGCCGGGGCTTGTGATTGCGGCGGCAAGGTTGGCAAGCCCTTCCTTGGAACCAAGGGTCACAACGGTTTCGGTTTCGGGATCAATATCCACACCAAAGCGACGGCCGTAATAGGCCGCCAATGCCTTGCGCAGGCCGGGAATGCCGCGCGACATTGAATAGCCATGGGTGCGCGGGTTCTGGACCGTTTCAACCAGCTTGTCGACGATATGCTGTGGGGTCGCCGGGTCCGGGTTGCCCATGCCGAAATCGATAATGTCCTCCCCCGCTCGCCGCGCCGCCGCCTTCATCGCATTTACTTCTGCGAATACATAAGGCGGTAGACGTTTTATGCGGTGGAAGTCCTGCGACATTATCCTGTTTCCTCGTCAAATCACTAAAATTCGAATTTTATGCGAAAAGCATATCCTCGATTTCTCGAAAGTTGCGTTTAGGCCCGATATTCAGGCCATTAATAGCGTACAATTCGAAGGATGTACCTTTTCTTGAAATCATACTCAACGAATTAATGCGCGGAAAATACGCATAAATGCGATTTACGGCAGGGAAAGGACCGGGTGAAGTCAGGCTGACGGCAAAAACCCGACCATTTCTGCACGCAAGATGCCCAAACGCAAAAAAACGCGGAAGGATTTCTCCCTCCGCGTTTTGCTGTTTCGTTCGGAACTGTTTTGATCGACGTGATCAGTAATCCAGATAAATCTCGACACGGCGGTTGCCGGCTTCGCCCGCCGGAACGCCTTCGTAGTAGCGCGGATCGGCCGAGCCATCCGCCCCGACAAAGATCGCATTCGGATTGACGCCAAGCTCAATCAAACGCGACACCACAGCCGCTGCACGGCCTTCGGACACACGGCGGTTAACCGCCAGGTGCTGTTCAAGCGACATATTTCCAGTCCGCATTGATGCATGACCAATCACGCGGATAAATCCGCTGGTCTGCTGCCAGGTTGCGGCAACCTGTTCAAGCACGTTGTAATCAGCACCACCAAGGTTGGTCGAACCGTGCGCGAACTGAATCTGGGCAATCTGAACTTCATTGACAGACGGACCAGCCTGTTCAATCGGCTGAACCCCAAGACGCGACGCCAGCGCATCGTTGGTGACCGTCATGTCAACAGTCATGGAGTCGCCATACATCGGCTCTGCCCCACCCAACTGGCTTTCATCAACGATCACCGAACCATTGTCGGAATACATCGAATAATCAAATTCCTGCGTCTGCACTGGCGCCGGTTCGTTGGTAAACGCACCCTGCCCTTCGGCCAGACGACGCTGATACTGATCCATAACCGGATCGCCAGACGATACAGGAGTACCCGCACTCGTCTGTTGTGCAGACTGTCCAGACTGTCCAGACTGTCCACTCTGCGCAGCCTGTGCTGCCTCATAGGCTGCCAGCTGCTGGGCCCGGGCATCATCAACCTGGGCCGCAGTTGGTGCTGCGGGCGGGGCTTCCGGTGTCGGAACCGGGCCACTGGACGGGGATTTTGCATTCCATTCGTCGGCAATCTTGGAGCCGCTTGGTGCAGAGGTTACCGCGCTCGTGGTTGCAGTTGCCGCAGCAGAACTGCCGGTATCGGCCATTGAACTGCTGGAAACCGGTGTTGTCGGTGCCGGATTGATCGCGGGTTGCGACGCCGGTGCGGCCGGTGCGGCTTGCAGCGCGTTCACAGGCGGGCTGCTTTGACGGCGGCCACCCT
>Ga0207828_100427_pt1 | contig 14086 bp, 10 predicted proteins | sample TtaePargueraPR_11_FD_187276 | JGI IMG/M metagenome (GOLD analysis project Ga0207828, IMG submission 187276) | Aerobic enrichment media microbial communities from Bioluminiscent Bay, La Parguera, Puerto Rico - Tt and P2 (3) (SPAdes) | ecosystem: Environmental > Aquatic > Marine > Unclassified ...
CGCACGTCGGCAGGCCGTTAGCATCACTGCACCAAGGGCTGCACTGGCAGACGGGTTAAGCACGGCGATATGCCTGATGGACAAGCGGGAGGCTGACAGATTGCTTGAACAGTTCCCAGGTGCCATGCTGGTCTGATCCAATTCTTTGTCACCGCGATACCTGACGGGGGAACCCGCTTTGCAAACAACGAGATGAGCCATGCGCCCCATCCGAACGGAATTTGTTATTTTATTCCTGCTTGCCGGGTGTGTGTCCCTGGTCGCGGTTCCGCTCAAGGTGCTGTTGTGGGTTCCTGATGCCCATCAAATTCTGGCCTTTGTTCCGCCCCCCGAAAGGCCGTTCTGGCACGGGCATGAAATGCTGGCTGGATATAGCCAGGTTGTTCTGGGTGGATACCTACTGATGCGACCAGGCAAAGCAATCATCAGACTTTTTATTCTGCTATGGCTTGGTGCACGTGGCGCGCTCTTTATTCCCGACCAAACCGGCATCTACCTTGGCTTTGTGACCAATATTGCGGTGTTCGGAATACTGTTTTCTTATGCGGGGATGGCGTTTTTCCGGGCGGCAAAGCGTCTAAAATCTGCAGTTCCGGGAATAATCATACTTTTCCTTCTGCTGGCAGAAATCGCATTTCAAACCGGACAGGCCGGTCATTTTCCTGCAATACAGGAAACAGCGTTGCGCGCGATCATATGGCTTGTGATTGTTTTGCTGTTTTTGATGGGCGGGCGGATCATTGCCGCTGCCACATCGGGCGCATTGCAAAAACGTAACATGTATCAGCCCTATATGGCGCAAGGTCGGCTTGAAAACCATGGCCTTGCCTGCCTGATTGTGGCAGCGGCTTGTGATCTGGGCGGACTGCCGTCAATTCTGTCTGCCGTGCTCGGCATGTTGGCCGGGGCCGTGATTTTTCGTCGCCTGTGGAAATGGCGCGTCTGGCTGGTTGCGGATGCCTTTGATCTGACATCACTTCATCTTGGATATGCTATGTTGGCAGTTGGCCTGATTTTCAGTGCAATACTGTCAATTACCCGGGGATCGTCCGACCTGATCGGTTTTCATGGCGTGCTGATTGGCGGATTTGCCGTTCTTTCAACATCGGTAATGTGCCGAACGGTGTTACAGCGCCTGCGTTTTTACCTTTCTCTTCCTGTCGCAATGCGCCTTTCCACTTTATGCCTTCTGATCTCTGCTTTTGCACGTATGGGCGCATCCCAGAACATCGCCATGACAGAACTGTTGATGGTCTCGGCAGTCCTGTGGGAAATCGCCTTCTGCTGTTTTATTGGTACACTGATTTTCACCGTTTGGCGATTTCAGCATTCCAAATGACAAGCTTGCCTGCGGCCTGCACCCGTTCTAACGGGCCAATTCCATAAGTGCGGCCCGATCAAGGATTTGCAGCTTCGGACCAGCCGAAATTGCACCCGCTGCTTCGAGTTTGCGCAAGGATCGCGAAAACGTCTCGGGGGTGATACCGATCCGACTGGCAATCTGACGCTTTTCGGGGAAGCTGTTGCCGCTTGTGCCGTCGATCAACGTGCCATTGCGGTCCTCGAAATCAATCAGGAATGCAGCAATGCGCTGGATCGGTCGTGTGTGACGCAGTTTGTAGATTTCCTCCAGGAAAAACCGTTCCCAACGCAATAGGCTTGCCAGAACGTCCCCTACAACATCTGGGGCACTTCGGAGGATACCCAGATAGGCTTCTCGCGGAATTCCGATGATCTCGCAATTCTCTACAACCTGACACTCTACCGGATAGGTGCGACCTGCAAAGGAGACGGCTTCGGCAAACGATCCGGCCTCGGTCAGGAAATGCATCACCGTTTCTTCACCTTGTGATGACGTTTTCACAAGACGCAAATGACCGGACAACAAGATATAGAAATATTTTGCAACATCGTCGGCACGGAACAGAAATTCTCCCCGGGCGAGGCTGTCGACCCTGCATGTTTCCATCAGGTTGTTTAACCGATCCTTTCCAAGGGCGGACAGCAAGGGAATCCGGGATATCACTTCGTGATCTGCACTAGACAGCGGTCTTGAAGCCATTTGACTCTTCCTCCCAGGTCTCCTTGCTTGACAAGCCACACCATTCGGCAAGTAATTCGGTATCAGATATCCGTATGACATAGCCATTGGAGTGCTGTGACACACCGTGCTCCGAAAGCTTTTTGAGGGCCCGGGAAAATGTCTCGCTGGTCATGCCGATCTTGCGCGCCAGCGCAGACTTTTCAATGGTAAGAGGCGTTTCATGCGCATCCCCGACAGGAACCGCATCGGCAAGCAGATAAATGCCCAGACGTTGAGCCGCAGACCGGCTCTTGAGTTCTTCTGTCTGTCGCAACATCTGACACAGTCTTTCTGTAACAACCGACATCATGGTCAACGCACGATCAAAATGCGCCGTGAGAAAAGCTGAAAAGGCCGCTCCGTCAATTCGAATGGCTGTCGTCGTATCCAGCGTTTTGACCGAAACCGCATAACAGGCCTGCGGCGCCAGGGCACACTCCCCTACAAGCTGTCCGTCGCCCAGCAAATCAATAACCCCGTCCTGTCCCTCGCCATCGGTGTAGGACAGTTCCACATGTCCGTTCACAATCAGAAACAGGGCTGCAGCCGGGTCCCCGGCATGGATCAGTACAGTATCGGGCTCAAACCGAACCCACGTAGACAAAGACGCCAGTTCGCGGATGTCGTCTTGCGGCCAGTTTTTGAAATAGCGCACAGACTGCAAAACACCCGAGATTCGATCAATATCTCTCATTGTGAAGTTTCCATGGAAAAACGCGGTGGTTGTTAAGCATTGGAACAAATCTAACATTCAACCGCTAGGGTTGGATTGTTCCATGTCAAACAAGTTGGTCAGGTCCATAAAACCAGATGCACTATCCAGCAAAAAAGCCCTGCTGATCAGCAGGGCTTTGCCACAAAAATGCTTAACGACATCGCCGTCACATTTTGCAGAAAACTATTCAAACCGTGGGAACAGGATCGAATTTTCCAAATACATATGGGCAACAAGATCTTCGATCAGCTTGCTGATCCCGCTGTATAATCTGCGCCACGAACCACATACCCCGTCGGGCAAGGTGCAATTGTTCGTCAGTTTCTGCAGCTTGTGAATGGCTTGACCATGATCGTCATGCTCTTCGCGCATACAATGGATGGGCATGGCCAGTGCTGGCGTGATCGGGGTGTTCCGGCTCATTTCACGCATCGACGGGAAAAGAACATTTTCCTCTTTCGTCATGTGCATATCAAGTTGCTCTGCCATTTCCATCAATGCATCTGCCAGCCCTACCGGCGCGTCCGGATGGTCACCATGGACAATTTCAATTTCGCGGGACAGCGCAATCAACTCGATCAATTCATCGCGGTGAACATCGTGATAGCGCGTAAGAATGAAATCGATAAACCCATCGACATCTCCCACATTTGGCAAGGTCAAAGGCCCCTTGGGAAGCGCACAGAGTTCCTCCGCAATCACATACGGATCAAGTTCCTTGCGCTTTGCAGATTCTTGAAGTGTCTGGTCAGGATGACAACAAAACCCGATACGATGACGGCGAAAAACCAGCGTTGCGCCGGGGAAACATGAAATCAAGCCCCCCAGACTCTGATCAAGCAGTTCGGCGGGCGTAATGGCCGATGTTGCCGTGTTCAACGCATCTTGCATAAAGGTGTCCTCCCTAAGATCGGCATCCAGCAAACAAAAGGGAGTTTAAACCAGCGATAATTTGGCAGATTGACGATGGTCAAATGGATTTATGCCAAAAAATGTTGCGGTCGGTTCTGTTTGATTATCACGTCAAAGTAACATTCTGTCGGGTTGTTCCAACTAAGCGTAATTCCAATCTCACGGTGATTTGACAAACATCAAATGCCAACCCGCCCGGGCCAGTGATACTTCGTCATGCAAAACGCCGGAGTATGCCGTGACAGAAAGTTATCCATCCTTTACGCCATTTTTGCTGGCAAACCCGTTCATACGCAATGCGCCAACCCTTTTGGTAGAGCGCATATGCCGCCACGCGATGGCGACGATGCATCATCGCTACAGACCGGTATTTGAACGGGTGGCAGAGCAAGAATCCTTCGCCCTGCTGATTTCTCCGACTGATCTGGATTTGCAATTCTATTTAAAAATAGATGCCAATCATCCTGAACTCCGCCCCGCAAGACATAGCGACGAAGAAACTGTCGCAGCACAGATATCAGGACCGTTACCCGCATTGCTGGAGCTTCTTCAGGGGACATCGGATGGTGACGCACTGTTCTTTTCGCGCACATTGCGGATCGAGGGACGCACTGAACTTGTTGTCGCACTTCGCAATGCCCTAGATGGAGAATCAATTGATCTGCGATCCGCTGTGGCTGAAAGCTTTGGCGTGATGGGCCCTGCAGCCAGGGCAGCACTTGGCCTTGCCGAAAAGATTTATCGACAACTTCAGCACGACATGAACCGGACGGCAAATGCATTGACGTCCCCGACCGCCAAACGTTTGCTCGGCATGGAAAAACGCACATCCGCGCAAGCGGTCACACTGGCTGAGATCGAGAAAACAATACAAAGGCGGAACCGCCATACGCGACCCAAACCGTCCGGTGCGGCCAAGGATGATTTCGCGCTGCCCGCAAATCCCTGATCCACAACTATTCACAGGTTCAATATGGAACTCGTTTGTCCTGCAGGAACACCTGCCAGCCTGCATGCCGCCGTCGCGGCGGGTGCTGATGTTGTATACTGCGGTTTTCGGGACGCAACGAATGCCCGAAACTTTCCGGGATTGAACTTTTCACGTGCTGAATTACGCGATGCCGTCAAACACGCACACAAGCACGGAGTTCATGTCTATCTCGCCTGCAATACCTATCCGCAAGCCGGGGCCGAAGAAATCTGGCATAAGGCAGTTGATGATGCCGTGGCAATTGGTGTCGATGCCATCATCCTTGCGGATATAGGTTTGCTGCGCTACGCGCGTGATCATCATCCTGACGCCCGTTTGCATCTATCCGTACAGGCATCGGCCTCGAACGAAGAAGCCATTCGATTTTATCATCAGGAATTCGGTGTACGACGCGTTGTGCTGCCCCGAGTTTTGTCGCTTGATGAGATACGCACCCTAAATCAGCGCATACAGGTTGAAACAGAAGTATTCGCATTCGGCGGGATGTGCGTCATGGCCGAAGGTCGTTGTTCACTGTCTTCATACGCGACGGGCGAAAGTCCGAATATGAACGGCGTCTGTTCACCGGCAGCACATGTTCACTATGAAGAACGCGGCGACACGACAGTTTCCCGACTGGGGAACTTCACCATCAACATCTATGACAGCGATGAAAAGGTCGGCTATCCGACGCTGTGCAAGGGCCGGTTTCGTGCCATGGACAAATCCGGCTATCTGTTTGAAGAACCCACCAGCCTTGATGTCACCGCCATGCTGCCGGAACTTGCAGATGCAGGCGTTTCCGCGCTCAAGATCGAAGGGCGGCAACGCGGGAAGGCGTATATTTCGCAGGTCGTTGGCGCTTTTCGCAAATCACTGGACAAGATCGCCGAGGGACAACTCAACGCGCGATCAAAACTCAGCACGCTGAGTGAAGGTCAAAGCGATACCACAGGTGCATACCGGAGAAGCTGGCAATGAAAAGATCGCGACTTGTTATGGGCCCGGTTCTTTTTCACTGGGACGAGGACCGCAAAAAGGATTTCTACAACCGCATTGCAGATGAAACCGACGTCGATACCGTCCATGTTGGCGAAGTTGTCTGCGCAAAACGGATGCCCTTCTTTGACAAGCACCTGCCTGACGTTATCGAACGACTTCAGCGCAGCGGCAAGGAAGTTGTTCTTTCGACACTCGCACTGGTGATGAATGAGCGCGAAGTTAATCAAATACGCGACATCGCGCAGATGCCGGACATTATGATTGAGGCCAACGATATTTCTGTTGTGCGCCTGCTCGCAGGTCAACCGCACATGATTGGTCCCTACATCAATACCTATAATGAAGGGACGCTGTCCTACTTTGCCGAAAAAGGCGCTAAACGGGTCGCCCTGCCATGGGAACTACCGATGTCCTCGATCGCAGCATTATGTGGCGCGCAGACCGCGGCCGAGATTGAGGTACAGGTATTTGGCCGAATGCCTTTGGCCATTTCGGCCCGCTGCTATTCAGCACGGGCGCAGGGCCTGCACAAGGATGGGTGTCGGTACATTTGCGGGGACCACCTTGATGGCATGGATGTCGAAACACTCGACGATACGCCGTTTCTGGCGGTCAACGGGTTGCAAACCCTGTCCAGCCACTATGTTGAAATGGCGGACAATATCGCACAGATGCAAAACGCCGGTGTGACAGCGTTCCGCCTGTCGCCACATAGTCTGGACATGACCAGGGTTTCGGATCTCTATCGTCAGGTGCTCGCGCGTAAAACCGATCCGGAAGAACTCAGGCACCGCCTGAGGGAAATGCGTTTCCCGATGAACTTTGCCAACGGATTCTTGCACGAAGCCCCGGGCGCCGAGTTTCGTCAGACGCGCGCTCCGCAGGCAGAATAAGAACCACGCCAGAACCCACCATAAAAGAAAGGGCTGCAATCTGACGGATCGCAGCCCTTCAATACATTCACAATTCGGGGAGTTAGCATGACATTACATTGTGAACACCAGTCAGCATAACACTGCGATGGTGTCCACCCTTGACAATGATCAACTGGAAGCGGCCGAATGGAACCATGTCGGGAAGGGCACTAGATGTCCTCAATCCAGGTTTTCGCGGCAACCGCACGCGGCAAACCGACAGGCCCGATAGACAACATCGCAATCTGCAACAGATCCTCCTGGGCGATACCTTCGGCCTTGGCACGCCGGGTGTGTGAATGCACCGCTCCTTCCGAACCAATGCCGATTGCAAGCGCAAGCTTTACAAGGCGGCGTTCCCGGTCCGTCAAAGGTCCTGCCTCTGCAGCGGCCTTACCAAGTTCAGCATAAGCCTTCCAGATATCGGGATACTGGTCCGCCAGTGTTCCGGCTGCACCGGGCATAGATTTAACCATAGGCTCTCTCCTTACGTTTGATCATCGTCAATCAGAGATATCGGCTTGGCAAATTTCTGAAGAAGGGCGGGGTTAGTTATCTCTATTTTTTCTCCGTTAACCGCGACCCCATATGCCTGAAGTGCCTTGAACGCGCGGCTGAGATTTTCAGGTGTCATCCCTAAAACCGACGCAAGTTGCCGTTTTTCCAGATCAAGATCGAAACTCGCCGGGGCACCATAGGCCCGATGTCGGGACAGCAAATAGTTCGCCAGACGTTCGAGGGCTGTGCGCAACTTCAGGTTCTTGGTGGTCTTGATCACTGAACGGTAACAGGCGGCCAATTCGACGACAACCGCACGTGCAAAGCCTGCATCAAGGTCAAAGATCGCCCGAACGTCCTGACTGGGGATCATGACAATCCGGCTTTTCTCCATTGTTCTGGCCGACATCAAATAGCGAGCATCGCGAATGGTGGCGGCAAGAATGAAAGTTGAAACCGGCTTGACGATCATGACGCTTGTTTCCCGGTTATTCCAACTGGAAAACAGATCCACCGCGCCTGAAACCAAAACATGAAGGAAATCAGCACCTTCACCTTCACCGATCAGGTCAACATGCGGTGGAAATGTTTGCAAATAAGCGCCGCGCATGAGCTTGGCATAGTTCTCGTCGCTCATATCAGCGAAGAGATCCAGACTGCGTACCTCCGGGAAGGTCGAATCGGACATTTTTTCCTCTCTTGTCACCTTGCGCAGAGACATGTCTGTCGCTTGCTTGATATTTATCAAGCTGTCATTTGCTCTTGTTCTTGATGTTCTTGATGTTCGGCAATTCGCCGGAACACATACTTGGCGTGCCTGTTTATTTCACCAAAGGGTTCCACGTTTTCTGATTTAGATCAACCCTGAGCAGCCCATTCCCAACAGATGATCGGTATCGCAGCAAACACTGCAATATGATGACAGATGTTTGAGGGGATCGAACATGCATACCTTAGAAGGGGTATCCCGAACCGATCAATACCGCGCGTTGGGGCTTAGTACTTTTGCCTTTACGATATGTTTCGCGGTCTGGACAATCTTTTCGATTATCGGGGTTAAAATCAAACAGGACCTCGGGCTGAGTGATACTCAGTTTGGCCTGCTGGTTGCGACACCGGTTTTGACCGGTTCGGTTAGCCGCATTTTCCTGGGTGTCTGGACAGAACAGTTCGGCGGTCGGGTTATGTTTCCGTTGCAGATGCTGATTACGGCAATCTGTGTGTGGCTTCTGACTTCCGTTCAAAGCTATGAAGTTTTTCTGATCGCCGCACTTGGCCTTGGTCTTGCCGGTGGTTCCTTTATCGTCGGTGTCGCCTATACGTCGCGCTGGTTCAAAAAGGAGCATCAGGGCACCGCTTTGGGCATCTTTGGTTCCGGCAATGTCGGCGCGGCAGTGACCAACTTTGCCGCCCCGTTTCTGGTTGTGGCTTTGGGGTGGGAAGACACCGCACGTATCTATGCGATTGTGCTGGCCATTACGGCCGTATTGTTCTTCCTGCTGGCGAAAACCGATCCGCTGCAAAAAGCACGTCTGGAATCTGGTGAAAAGCCTGTATCTGCACGTTCGCAACTTGAACCCCTGAAAGACATTCGGGTCTGGCGCTTTGCCACCTATTACTTCTTTGTCTTTGGTGGCTTTGTTGCACTCGCAAGCTTCCTGCCGCGTTACTATGTCGGGGCCTACGGCCTTGAACTGACGACGGCTGGTGTCTTTGCAGGGCTTTATTCTTTGCCCGGTTCCGTTTTTCGCGCCCTGGGGGGCTGGATGTCAGACAAATGGGGCGCACGTGCTGTCATGTATCTGACATTCATCGTTTCCCTGATTATTCTGTTTGTCATGAGTTATCCCGAAACAACATACCTTGTTTCGGGCATCAACGGACCAATTCAGTTCAACTTCGGTGTTTCTGCCGGCCTGTTTGTCGTGCTGACCGTGGTGCTTGGCTTTGTCATGAGCCTCGGCAAGGCTGCGGTCTACAAACATATCCCCGTCTATTATCCATACCATGTCGGATCAGTCGGCGGTCTGGTTGGTATGATCGGTGGTCTGGGCGGTTTTTTCCTGCCAATCGCCTTTGGCGTCTTGCTTGATCTGACCGGTGTCTGGACAGCTCCCTTTATGCTTTTGTTTGCTTTGGTAGCTGTCTCGACAATCTGGATGCATGTTGCGATCCGCCGGATGGAACGTGCCCGTCACCCGGGACTGGCAGATGAAAAATATCTTTCCGATCTACCTGACAAGCCATTGGGTAAACAAGTGGTAACGGATTGGAGACCCGAAGACAGCGGGTTCTGGTCAAACACGGGCAGTGCCATTGCCCGCCGCAACCTGTGGATTTCCATTCCATGTCTGTTGCTTGCCTTCGCGGTATGGATGGTCTGGTCCGTTGTGGTTTCCAAACTGCCGGTGATCGGTTTTACCTACACGACAGGCGAATTGTTCTGGCTGGCGGCCCTTCCGGGGCTATCGGGAGCAACCTTGCGGATTTTCTATAGCTTCATGGTGCCAATTTTTGGTGGCCGTGTCTGGACAACCGTAAGTACGGCATCCTTGCTGCTGCCAGCCCTTGGTATCGGCTTTGCCGTTCAGGACCCGAATACGTCCTATAGCTGGTTCCTTATCCTTGCGCTGCTGTGCGGTTTCGGAGGCGGCAACTTTGCATCTTCCATGGCCAACATTGCCTATTTCTACCCGAAAAAATCCAAAGGCAATGCACTTGCACTGAATGCCGGGCTTGGAAATCTCGGGGTTTCGGTCATGCAATTCGTCGTGCCCTTGGTCATTACTGCCGGTGTATTCGGTGCGCTTGGGGGGGAGGGTCAGACTATCGCTGATGGCAACACGATTTTCTTGCAGAATGCCGGTTTTATTTGGGTGCCGTTCATTGTGGTTTCGACGATTGCGGCCTGGTTTGGCATGAACAGCATCGCCGATGCCAAAGCCAGCTTCAAAAAACAGTCGATCATCTTCAGCCGCAAACACAACTGGATTATGTGCGTCCTCTATACCGGCACCTTTGGCAGCTTTATCGGTTATTCCGCTGGTTTCCCGCTGCTGATGAAAACCCAGTTCCCGGAAGTCGATGCCTTGCAATATGCATTTCTTGGCCCGCTGGTTGGTGCGCTGAGCCGTGCAGGTACAGGATGGATTTCTGACAAGCTTGGTGGCGGCCGGGTAACGTTCTGGACCTTTATCGGCATGATTATTGCCGTTGTCGGCGTCCTTCAATTCCTGCCGCTTGGCGGAACGAGCGGCCATTTCTGGGGCTTCTTTGCCTGCTTTATGGCTCTGTTCTTCCTGACCGGTGTCGGTAACGCATCAACCTTCCAGATGATCCCGTCGATCATGCGTCAGGAAATCCCGCGCCTGATGCCCGATGCCGATCAGGCCACCCAGCTCAAACAGTCGGAACTCGAAAGTTCCGCGATCATAGCCTTTACCAGTGCGATTGCAGCCTACGGCGCATTCTTCATTCCCAAAGCCTATGGCACCTCCATCGCGCTGACCGGCGGCCCTGCCGGTGCGCTGTGGTGCTTTGCAATCTTCTATGCGGTCTGTGTTGCCATCACCTGGTTCTATTACAGCCGCAAGAACGCACCGGTTTCGTGCTGATTACCCGAAATTCTCCCTGCCCAACCTAACCGGTTTGGGCAGGGCCCGCAGCCTTCAGGAGAAACGCCATGAGTCACCTGTTAGACAGACTTAACTTTTTCCAGAACAAAGAACTGGAAAGGTTTTCAAACGATCACGGTCAGGTCACCCGCGAAAACCGCGACTGGGAAGAAACCTATCGCAACCGCTGGCGCCACGACAAAATCGTTCGTTCGACACACGGTGTGAACTGTACTGGTTCATGCAGTTGGAAAATCTATGTGAAATCCGGGATTGTCACTTGGGAAACGCAGCAGACCGATTACCCGCGTACTCGTGCCGGACTGCCCAACCATGAACCGCGTGGCTGTGCCCGTGGTGCCAGCTATAGCTGGTATCTGTATTCCGCCAACCGCGTCAAAAATCCGCTGATCCGTGGCAAATTGTTGAAGCTGTGGCGTCGGATGCGTTCGACGATGAACCCGATCCAGGCATGGACAGCCATTCAAAATGACCCTGTTCTGCGTGCAAGCTATGTTGCGAGCCGCGGCAAAGGCGGGTTTGTCCGTGCGACCTGGGACGAAGCCACCGAACTGGTCGCGTCAGCAAATGCCTTTACCGCAAAAACATATGGTCCTGACCGTGTGTTTGGTTTCTCGCCTATTCCGGCTATGTCGATGATCAGTTATGCGGCGGGTTCACGCTATCTCAGCCTTCTGGGTGGCGTGTGCATGTCATTCTATGACTGGTATTGCGATTTGCCACCGGCATCGCCGATGACCTGGGGCGAGCAGACCGACGTTCCGGAATCGGCTGACTGGTACAATGCCGGATATCTGATCCTTTGGGGATCAAACGTGCCGCAAACCAGAACACCGGATGCCCATTTCTATACCGAAGCCCGTTATCGCGGGACCAAATCAGCGGTCATTTGCCCGGATTATTCCGAAGCGGCGAAATTTGGCGATGTCTGGCTGAACGTCAAGCAGGGTACAGATGCTGCATTGGCATTGGCTTTTGGTCACGTGATCCTGCGCGAATTCCATCTCGACCGTCAGACCGATTATTTCGAAGAGTATTGCCGCAAATATTCGGACTTCCCGATGTTGGTGAAACTCGACGAAAAGAATGGCTCGCTCATTCCCGGCCGCTTCCTGCGTGCCGCAGACCTTAGCGACAAGATCGGGGAAGAAAATAATCCGGAATGGAAAACCATCGCAATCGACGAAAAGTCGGGTGGCATGGTCGCGCCGAATGGCTCGATTGGATATCGCTGGGGCGAAGCTGGTGAATGGAACCTCGAAGAGCGCGCTGCCGGGGCGGATACCAATCTGAAAATGTCGCTGATCCTTGAAGAAGATCATGACGAGATTACCGGTGTCGATTTCCCCTATTTCGGTGGTGATGCCTCGGAACATTTTGCAACTGACGCTCAGCATCCCAACGTCCTGACCCGCAACATTCCGGTCAAACGCGTCCAGACTGCCGATGGCGAGGTCATGGTTGCGACCGTATTTGACCTGTTCTGTGCCAATTACGGCCTTGATCGAGGACTGGGTGGTGACTGGGTCACCAATGACTATGCCGACGGCATGCCAGGCACCCCGGCATGGGCCGAAAAGATTACGGGTGTTTCGGCCGACAAGATCATTCATGTCGCCCGCGAGTTTGCCCAGAATGCCGAAAAGACCAAAGGCAAGTCGATGGTCATCATCGGTGCGGCGATGAACCACTGGTACCACATGGACATGAATTATCGTGGTGTCATCAACATGCTGGTGATGTGTGGCTGTGTCGGCCAATCGGGCGGTGGTTGGGCCCACTATGTCGGGCAGGAAAAACTCCGTCCGCAAACTGGTTGGCAACCGCTGGCGTTTGCTCTTGATTGGGGACGTCCGCCTCGGCACATGAATTCCACCAGTGCCTGGTATGCCCATACCGACCAGTGGCGTTATGAGACCCTTACGGCCAATGAAATCCTGTCTCCGACCGCACCGGAAGGCGATTGGGACGTTTCGATGATCGACTACAATATCCGTGCCGAACGGATGGGATGGTTGCCATCGGCGCCGCAACTAAAAACCAATCCGCTGGATGTCGCGAAGGCGGCTAAAAAAGCCGGCAAGGAAATCCCGGCCTACGTTGCCGAGCAATTGAAAGCCGGTGATCTGGAAATGTCCTGCGAAGATCCCGATGCCCCCAAAAACTGGCCGCGCAACCTGTTCGTCTGGCGGTCCAACCTGTTGGGTTCTTCGGGCAAGGGTCACGAGTACTTCCTGAAGCACCTGCTTGGCACCGATCATGGCGTTATGGGCAAGGATCTGGGTGAAGAAGGCCATCAGTTGCCCAAGGAAGCCAAATGGCATGAAGAAGGTCCGCGTGGAAAGCTTGACCTTCTGGTCTGTATTGATTTCCGTATGAGCACGACCGCAGTCTATTCCGATGTCGTTCTGCCAACTGCAAGTTGGTACGAGAAAAATGACCTCAATACATCGGACATGCACCCGTTCATCCACCCGCTTCAGGCGGCTGTTAACCCGGCCTATGAAAGCAAGTCGGATTGGGAAATCTTCAAGGCCATTGCCAAGAAGTTCCAGGAAATAGTCCCGGGTTATCTTGGGAAGGAAACCGACATTGTTGCCTTGCCAATCCTGCACGACACGCCCGGCGAAGTCGCCCAGGACCAGGTCAAGGACTGGAAAAAAGGCGAATGTGACCTTATTCCCGGCAAGACCGCCCCGAACTATATCGCCGTTGAACGCGATTACACCGCAATCCACGACCGCTTTACTGCACTTGGTCCGTTGCTCGACAAGTTGGGTAATGGTGGTAAGGGCATCAACTGGAAAACCGAGGTAGAGGTGCAACATCTTCGCGATCTGAACGGCGTGTGGCAGGAGGGTTCTGCCAAAGGCTGTGCGAAGATTGATACCGACATCGATGCCACAGAAGTGGTTCTGATGCTGGCACCGGAAACCAACGGTGAGGTCGCGGTCAAGGCATGGGACGCACTTGGCAAATTCACCGGGCGTGATCACACCCATCTTGCCCTGCCCAAGGAAGATGAAAAAATCCGCTTCCGCGACATTGCAGCCCAACCACGCAAGATCATTTCTTCGCCAACCTGGTCGGGGCTTGAGTCAGAACATGTCTGCTACAATGCGGGCTATACCAACGTTCACGAGCTGATCCCGTGGCGAACCCTGACAGGACGTCAGCAGCTTTATCAGGATCACCTATGGATGCGGGCCTTTGGCGAAGGATTTGTCTCCTATCGTCCGCCGGTCGATCTCAAGACCGTCACCGAGGAAATCAACGACGAGGCTCGCGATGGTGTGCCGCATGTGGTGCTGAACTTCATTACACCGCACCAGAAATGGGGCATCCATTCGACCTATA
>Ga0207828_100428_pt1 | contig 14085 bp, 8 predicted proteins | sample TtaePargueraPR_11_FD_187276 | JGI IMG/M metagenome (GOLD analysis project Ga0207828, IMG submission 187276) | Aerobic enrichment media microbial communities from Bioluminiscent Bay, La Parguera, Puerto Rico - Tt and P2 (3) (SPAdes) | ecosystem: Environmental > Aquatic > Marine > Unclassified ...
GATCCCATCCCGAACTCAGAAGTGAAACCAGCCTGCGCCGATGGTACTTTGTCTTAAGGCACGGGAGAGTAGGTCACCGCCGGGCCTTCCAAATACAGCAATCATATTCCCTATATACACACGACATTCAGAAACCCTCGACCTTAACCGGTCGGGGGTTTTGTCGTTTCTGATGATAAATGTCGGAAAAAACGGTGAGGCTTGGCCTTGATGGTGTCTTGCGCATGATATGCGCGATAAAGTCTGTTTCTTCCACAGCGAAGCTCTTGTTTCTTAGTTCGCGAGAAAAGAATACATTAAGTTCTCGGAGGTTCTGTTGATGCCCTGATCGCGTCGTCAAATGCGATCTGTGATGGAAGTTCCGCCATACCGTGGCACCATCAACAGGATATATTAGATGAATCATCTCAAAAACCATCAAATCTTTGAGTCACAGGACTTGCATGAAACGCAAGCCTTTCTGTCGGATATGAACAGTATTGACACAATTGACGCGATTGGTAAAAACGCCATCACAGATGTTTCTATTCATTCTGCAGCCCTTGCCGATATTGTCCTTCTCGGTGCATCTTTTGGGGCTGGGCGCATTCATCTCAAAACCCCGGCGATCGAAACCGATGACTTGTTCCTTCTGTTTGTGAATGGCGGAAATGGTCAGGTCAAACACGGGGCGCATGAATTTGAAATTTCGCCCCAACGCGGGCTGATGCGCAACATGCGTGTGCCGTTGTCCGCGATTGAGGAAGAGTTTTCGGCTCTTGGTGCACATTTGCCGGTTTCAACCTTGCGCGAACATGCCCATGCCCTGACCGGGCGCGATATCTTTCGCAACGAACTGGTTTTCGATGCGGCAATCGATGTGACATTACCGGGCCAGAGACATGTTGCAGACACGCTTCACTATATCGCAAATGCGCTTGACGGGCCGCTCTATAATATTGAAAACACGATTATTTTAGGCGAATTGCGTGATCTTCTTCTGACCAGTATTCTGATGCAGTTGCCAAACTCCTATTTGGACGTTTTGCATGACCGTCCATCGACAGTTGCCTTGCCGCGATATGTCAAGCGCGCCCGTGATTACATCCATGAATATGCGCAGACTGCTATTCATCTCGCCGATCTGGTTGCTTATGCTGGATGTGGCTATCGCACGCTTCTGGTGGGATTCAACGATGTCTTTGGCATGGCGCCCATGGCCTATGTCAAGATTGTCCGTTTAAACCGGGCTCATAATGATCTGCTTGAAGCTGCCCCGGGAACGACGGTTGCCAAGGTTGCCGGTAAGTGGGGGTTTGGCCATGCCGGACGGTTTGCGCAAAGCTATGCCATGCATTTTGGCGTTTCACCGTCTGAAACGCTCAAACGTTGTCGTTAACTGCGACATGAATCCTGTTCGATTATTGGCCTGAACAAGGCAAGGCGATCCACTTTTATGCATAGCCTGTCCACTTATGGTTGGTAATCGGCGTGCGGTCTTTATTTCTTCTGGTTTGATGAAAAACTTCTGCTTAATCCTGCCCCATGGCCGGGAAGAGGGGAGCGTTTTCAATGCCGTGCTTCCTGCGCGATATTCGTCATGCGGGGCCCTAATCCCGGATGCAGAAACAAAAAAGCAAGAAGGGTCCGGGCATGCAGATCAGAAGACTGACGCCAATATTAAACTATGCGGGGTTGCTGTTGCTTGCCCTGTTGATGATGATCGTGATGGATCAACCTGCTTATGCAAGTCCGCAATGGAAGAACTTGCAAGGAGGGCCCGAATGCGGCGGCGTTGATAAACGCGGCAAACTGCAAGAACCGTGCGGACGCGTGTCTGCGAAGTTTCAGTCAAAGGCTGTCGGAAAATGCCCGGATGGATCATTTTTCGATTTGGGAACATGGACCTGTTATGCCTGCCCAGACGGATATAACCGCAACGCAAAAAGCATCAGCGGTGAGAAGGCCTGCGATAAGCCAACGGGCGTAAAGCAGCTTATGAGCGCCACGTTTCTTGGCAAAAAGGAATGCCCCGCCGGTTCGTTCCTTGATAAGCGCAATGGTGGCGAATGCTGGTCCTGCCCAAAGGGATATGGGCGTACTGCGGCCTCTGTCGATAAATGGAACGCCTGTGGCATGGTCATGAAAAAGGCCGTTAGTGCCACTTTCGAAGGACGTGCCTGCCCGCAAGACTCCTTTACCGATCCGCGCAATGGTGGCGAATGCTGGAGCTGCCCGGAAGGTTTCAACCGCACAGCAAATGTGGTCACCGGGAAAAATGCCTGCGTGAAAACCATTGATTTCTTGTCGGCCACGAAAATCACCGCTTTGACCTGCCCTGCGGGTCAGGTCTTCGATTTTATTGATGGCGGGACTTGCTGGTCTTGTCCTGAAACCTACCTTCGGACAAGCTTTTCGGTAAAAAGCGCCAAAGCCTGCAAGGCGACCGAAATGAAGTGGATTTCGCCAAATCGTGACCTGCCGGGTTTGTTTGGCCTTAGTCCGGCGGTCGAGGAATTGGCACTTGAACTGGTACGTGATCGCACAGAAATTGACGCGATCCTTGCACAGACCGTGCTTGAACTTGATGACACGACCCTTGAAGAATTTTCCTATGTTGAATGGTTGCTGATCGAAAATGAGCCATGGCGTAGTGAAGCACTGTCCGCTTTGATTGCCCAGCGCCTCATGAAAGCAGCAACAACCGCGCCAGGACGCCGGACTGCACTTGAAAAACGGCTGCTTGAAGATGTCGGAAAGCAAATTCAGTGGAACCGTCAATTCATTGCATCGCAGCTCCGTCAACTCTTTGTAAACTGGCAAAAGACAAAAGATCTCGAATTCGCGGAAAGCAGCAGTAACAACATGTTGGCATTTGCAGGTTCAATTACTGAGCCGCCAAATTTCAACGAGGTTCTCTCTGCCACTTTGCAAGCCGGTGCAATGGCCGGACCCTTTGGAAGTACTATTGGAATCGGCTTCTTTTTGCAAACCTTCAAGGCTGTCTTCCCGTATCACAGAACGGTAGCAAAACCTGCCGGAGTAGCTGTCGTCGAAGGAGCTAAGGCACTTAGCAAAACTGCCAAATTATGGACGACTATTACGACAGCGGTAGGCAAACTTTCGGTAACCACGACGCGGTTGATAACCGGCGTATCAGGTCCGCTTATGGCCGGAATCACCACGGCAATTACGATTGGCATGGAACTTGACAAGTTCATCAAGATCGAAGCCGCCGAAGGCAAGATACGCCAAGCCGAACAAATTGCCAGCCGTCCGGCCGACATCACGCTTTTGTTGCAAGAAAAATCCGGTGAACAGCAGTTGATGTATCATTGGACCATTCTGACCGCCGGTGATACGCGCCCAAGTGCGAATTATGCCCGTGCTATTGCGTCGATCAAAGCAGGCGGGACTGTTGCTGCGTCAACTGGGCCGGTTATGCCGGTTATTGTCGGGGGAACAGCCTATGATGGTGGCAAGGCGGCAATCGCAGCTGAATCGAAAGTCCTTAACGACGGTTTGAAAAAGCAGGAAGCCAAAGTTGCCGGGACTTTCCGCCTTGAATTCACCGCAAGACCGGGGCTTTGCCTTGTTAAGCAGGAAGGCGACAGTCTTGTTGCTGTCCTTGGCGAATGCAATACGCCTGAAGCACCATGGGTATTTCCAAATGCCCGCACCAGAGAACTCGTGGTTATCGACAATTATTGTCTGAGCATCGAGGCCGAGAAACTTGGTGTTAATGACCCGGTATGGATCCGCAAATGTTCCAGCTCAAACCTCAAGACCTGGGGGCTCGATCAAGCGGGGCAAATTCGATATGTCGGGACGGGCAAACGCATGTGCATGACCGTAGCCGACGCGAAACCTGCTATCGGCTCTGTGGTGAAAATGGAACCCTGCAAAGTCAAAAGGATTGAGTCGCAGGTTTGGCGTCCCTGGACTTATGCCGGTTAATTCAAACAACACTTAAACAGAAGCAGTTCGGTCAAAACACAGAAAATGTGTCGGCCGGATTGCTTCTGATTTCATGGGGAAATTGTCGGCATCCACTCATTGGTGCTGACAGGTGGGGATATCATTTTGCGTCAGTTTACAATTGAGCGTTCCGTTCATGGACGTCGCCGCATTTGCCGTCATGCCTTGATGGGGGTGTCTCTTTTGGCACTTGTCGGGTGTCAAACCACGGGCATGGATGGGGGGCAAACGCGATCTGGCGTGGTCATGTCAATCGACAAGCCGCTTGAATATAACAAATCTGTTCTGGGCATGCCCGCCGAAGACAGCGCAATTCAGGTGCTGGTGCGTGACAGCATCGATTTCCTGAAGCAGGGAAATGCCAAAGAAGCATCAAGACTGATCAATCTTGCCCTTAAGCTTGATGTGACCAATCCGGATCTGCAATTTCTAAACGGGCTGACCTATCACTTGATGGGGGTTTTGGGCGATGCATCAAAGTTCGAACTTGCCGAACAGGGTTACAAGCAATCCTTGAAATTTGATCCGGGCAATTTGCCATCGCGTTATCAGCTTGGCCTGCTTTATATGGATCAGCGGCGCTATCCATTGGCGCAGGAAAACTTTGCTGCCGTTGCGCTTCATCATAATGATGATCCGGCTGTTTTATACAGTCTGGCATCCGCGTCCTATTATTCCCGGGATCCTCGGACGGCTGCTGCTGCGTTGAAACGTTTGATGGAAATTTCCCCGGAATCACGGGAAAACCCGGAAATCCTCAAAGCGACGGCGCTGGCACTTTCGGCGATGGATGACCGGTCATCTGCCCAAGAGTTCATTGCGACATATCGTGACGTGATCAAGGATGTAAACCGTGCACGCGACCTTGATCGGCGTGTTGAAGGCTGGCAGTCCTTTTATGAAAGCGAAGGCAAATATATTCAGACCCAGTTTAGCGGGGAGCCATTTGTCGAACCGGAAAGTGACGGTGAAATATCCCCGTTTGACAGCAACACGTTCGGCCAGACTACGGAACCTTCCGATCCCTTCAGTAGTGTACGAGATCCGTTTGGCGAACAGGATACCAATCAGACATCAACCGAGTTCGTTGATTCCGGGATGGTCGTGGTTGATGTGGTTCTGATCGGAACACAGGAAGATGTCCGTAATTCACGGGGCATCAATCTTCTCAACGGGTTGCAATTGCAGTTTGGTGATCCGTTAACCGGTGCGGCCGGGTTGGGATATGGTTCAACGAAAACCAAGGATTATCTGGGAACCGGGCTTGAAGAAAGTACGCAGACAATTACCCGCCAGATCGGTATCCCGGCGGTGACCTATTCGCTTAACATCGCCAATTCGGCGGATGCCAATAATCAGGTTCTCGCCAAGCCAAGCCTTGTCGCGCAGGCCGGTGAAACTTCGGAATTCTTTTCAGGAACAGAAATTCTTGCCGCCGCCGTTTCCGGGGGCAGTGGGGACAGTGTTTCGGTCCAGAAAGAAGTCGGTGTGAAATTGGCGGTTACGCCTGAAATTCTGCCCAATGACATGATCCGGCTGCATGTTGTTGCGGAACGAACCTTTTTGACCGATCCGTCCAATTCGGTTGTGTTTGAATTCCGTCTTGATACCACCAAAACCAACGTCAATTCGACCGTGACCATGAAGTTTGGTGAAACCCTGATCCTGGGTGGTCTGAGTGAACGCGAAACGTCAAAGACGGCGGACGGCGTTCCGGGTTTGATGGATATTCCGGGCCTTAACTATTTCTTCTCCCAACGGGTTGAACGTGAATTTGAACGTTCCATCCTGATCCTGATGACACCGCGCCGTCCGGTCTATACCCGGCAGGCCGGGGCTGATCGTGACGCCGTAAATGGTGAAATGTCGGAACTGGAACAGGAACTTGCCAAACTCGAACGGCGCCATGGTGACTGGTACACCCCGCGACCGACATTTGATGTTCTGCGTGAACATCTTGAAGGCAAGGCATTCTTTGAGGAATTCCGTGCTGGCGATGTTCAGATCGATGCATGGCAAAGCAATCCTGAATCTCAGCAAATGATCGCATCCGTACGGGATCGACTGCTTGAAAACTAGGGTCTGGCCTTGGATAGAAGTCCAGTCAATGGACAGGCAAAGTAACAGCAAGGGTGGATAGACCAATGAAATGTTGTTTTCGGGTTCTTGTTTCCGGGATCTGGTTCCTGTGGGCCGGACTGGCAGTGGCACAGGAAGGCGATTCCGGCCCTTGGGTTCAGCTGCCCGGAACGGCTGTCGATATCTCGATCAATGAAGACGGGCAGGCTTATTCCGTTGCATTGGACGGGGGGGCGTGGCGATGGGATATGGTAGAACAACGCTGGCGGCGAATGTCGGGTGATTTTGCCCGGATATCGGCTGCGATTGGCAATCGCCCTTGGGCGATCAATTCACTCGGCGAGCTGTCACAATATAACGGATTGTGGTGGGAGCCGCGTGAAGTCGATGTTCTGGATGTTGCCGCCGATACCCAAGGCAATGTCTTTATCGCCAAGATAAATGGCGACATCTGGAAATGGTATGCCTTGCGCAATGAATGGCAACCGATTACCGGAACGGCAAAACGTCTGACCATTGGTAAATCCGGGCTGCCATGGGCGGTCACGGATACGGCCAAGGTCCGCGCCTATGACGGTGATGTCTGGCGGACCTATCCGGGGCGCGCACGCGATATTGCCTTTGGTGCGACGGATGTCGTCGCCATGGCCGATGACGAGGGGCTTGTACGCATTTGGCTGGCCGCACGCAAAAGATGGGAAATTGTCGGAGGTGTGAAGGATATTGTCAGTCTGGCCGTAACACCGCAAGGCAACATCTGGGCGGTCCGAAATGATGGACTGATCTTTGCCAATGGCGGGCTGACGAGTGATGACACCTCAGATGAGGCAACTGATCTTTCTGCGACAGTACCACGCCCAAAAGAAGCCAATGCGCCGGTCAATGTCGCAACCGATGCCGTTGCCGAAGTTGCAGCAGCACCCGTTGATGCCGCGCCATCTGCGGTTGCGCCCGGTGTGGTCGTGCCGGGGTCAAGCAACGCCGAGGCAACCTCGTCAGGCGATGGTTCAGGCGGGAATAATATCTTTACCGATCCGGTAACGGTCACGACAACCGATGCTATTGTCTTTGTAAATACACTGAAATCTGCTGCCTCTCTTGCGATTGGCGGGGATGGCAGTGTATTTGGCCTTGATGGTGCGGGCGGGGTTTTACGGTGGTCGAACCGGCGAAACGAATTTGAAAGCTTTCCAGGCGAATTGGTGCGTGTCACCGTCGATCGCGACGGCAATCCATGGGGCATTTCCGCACTCGGGCGGGTGTTTCGCCATACCGGAACTCTTTGGAAGCAGATCACGGGCGCGACCGGATCAGATATATCCGCAGGCTATGACGGGACTGTTTTGCTGACCAATGCCCAAGGCCGGATTTTTCGTCTGAACGATGCCCAAACACGTTTTGAAATGATTTCGGGAACCGGGGCATCCCTGATTTCAGCCGGGCCTGATGGTACGCCGTGGGCGGTTAGATCCGATCAGCTTGTTCAACGCTGTGACACCAATCCGTGCGAGGTTTTTCCGCAAAAGGCCAAGTCGATCTCGGTTGGGCCGGATAACAGCGTTTATATCGTATCAGCCAATAATTTGCTGATGCGACTGGATCAGGACGGCAAATTCAACCGGGTTCAGACACCGGGGCATACGCCTGCGACAGTAGCGGTTGGTCCGATGGGATATCCTTGGGTGGTCAGTGACAAAGGGATCGCATTATCCTCAAAGTTCTTTGATCGTGACGAAGGTTCTGACCTGATGGTTGCCAATGCCACCAGTGGTGACACGGTGGGCACGGGTGAAACCGAACAGGTTGTCAGTACCGAAACATCCGGCATTGTGTTTCGAAAGAACATGCGATTTTCAACCGTGCCGATGGATCAAAGAACCAGCGCGGGGCAAGTCGCAACCGCCTCAGATGGTTCTGTCATTATTGGCGGCGGCGACCAGGGATTTGAAAAATATGACGAAAAACGCAAAAAATTCGTCCAGTTATCGTCAAATCTGGTGGATTCGTCACGCACTTTTTCCGCCATTGATATCGCGCCAAATGGCGATATTTGGGCCATAGCATCAAGTGTGACCGCAGAGCTTTACCGTGAACGTGATCAGGTCGTTAAGGAGTATTCAGTTAGTGGATTTTCCCCGAGTGACGTGACCGTCGCGCCGGATGGGACTGTCTATGTGACTTTTAGATCAGGCAGCGACACGTTCCTCTATAGCAAGGCGGAAGCCTCCGAAGAATTCAAGCGTTTCAGTGACTTCAGTATGGTTCTTGTGCCAAGGGCCGGGCCGGGAAATGATATCTGGATTGTTGATAAAAACAATCTGGTCCGGCAGTGGAATGGGTCGAGCTTTGAGCTGCGGCCAAAACGCGGAAGCCAGAAGGCTTCAACGATTGATGTGGGCGCGAACGGAACGGTTTATATCAGGGACACCAACAATAATGCCTTGCGCAAATGGAATGGTGCCAATGACAGCTTTGACGAAGTCAATAATGCACCGCTAGGTTCGATTGCTGTCGATGCTGATGGGCGTCCGTGGATTGCAACCGGCGGCTCTTCTCCAACCATCAGTCGCGCCAGAGACTGACGGGCTATAATCCTGCGCGCGGGCAGACTTTCCCAAGCAGGTTAAATCCCCGCCAATGGCTTTGTCTTACTTGAAGGCAGGCATGTCATTGGCGGGCGAGGCTGCGCGCAGGCTGATCAGATAATCCTGACTGATGTCATGCACTTCCATGATGTGCGCATACAGCAATTCTTCGGTCGCCTTGCTGTCGCCGCGTAAGATTGCATCAACAATACCCTGATGTTCCGCGTGCGAGGATGCAAGGCGCGCAAGGCTTGTGAATTGTACCCGTCTGAACGGGGCAACCCGGCGCCGGACAGATAATGTCACATCGACCAGAACTTCATTGTGCGACCCACGATACAGCGTGTTGTGAAACGACCGGTTCAGGGTTTCATAGCCATCGCTATCACCCAGTCGGACGGTTTCGGCCAGTTCATGATGGATCTTTTCAAGATTGTGTCGTTCACCACTGGTCATGCGTATTGCTGCCAGTCGCCCGCACATGGCTTCAAGTTCGGCCATGCTTTCAAACATCGCTGTCAGGCGTTCGGGGGTGGCGAGTGAAACATAGACCCCCTTGTTGGGAATCTTTTCGGCAAGTTCGGTCGCGGTGAGCAATTGCAGCGCTTCGCGAACCGGGGTGCGCGACACGCCAAACCGTTTGGCCAGAAGCGGTTCTTCCAGTCTTTGCCCCGGTGGCAGCTTTCCCCTGACGATATCGTCTTCAAGCACCTGACACAGCTGCTGGGCAATGCCAAGCGGTTCTGTCTGTTCGGTTGGCGCAAAGAGCGTTTGACGAAGCTCGGTCATCTGATGTTTGAGCCCTTCTTGCGAGGTCTGGAAGCATTTCCCTTTTGGCAATGTATACACGAATTTTACCAGGAAATCCAAGCATCCTGCTGCTTGTAAAGCGGGGTGTGATTCCTCAGTCATGTTTTGCACAATAATTATGCATAAATAATATGCTACCTATAAAAATGATCATAAATAATGCATCGTGCGTGGTGATTGATATGTCGAAATATTGTTAAGTTATTGAAAAATATAGATTGGCATGTGTGTTGCAGGATGTATACACAATGCGGATTGCATTCCGTTGAGATTACTTTTCATAGAAATAGCTATCTCTATCAGGGAGACATCAATGACAAATGTTAAACGGCGCGACTTTCTTACGAAGTCGGCAATCGGGGCTGCAGCCACCGGGGCCGCAGTCATCGCAGCACCAAACATCGTGCGTGCAGAAGAAACCTTTAACTGGAAAATGACCAATGCCTATGGTCCGGGGTCGCCCTTTTATGTGACCGGTCCGGGCAGCCCGGAAGATTTCTGTGCGCGGGTAAGGGAGATGTCGAACGGGCGTCTCAATATCCAGCATTTCGCCGCAGGCGAGCTGATCCCGGCCCTTGAGGGCTTTGACGCGGTTCAGGCCGGTACGGTCGAAATGAATGCGGCCAATGCCTATTTCTGGGCAGGTAAAATTTTTGCAGCCCAGTATTTCACCACGGTTCCGTTCGGCCTGAACTTCCAGGGCATGAATGCATGGCTCTATCATGCGGGCGGGCTTGATCTGTGGCATGAAGTTTATAAGCCATACGGGCTTGTTGCCTTCCCGATGGGCAATACCGGCGTTCAGATGACCGGCTGGTTCCGCGAGCCGATTGAAAGCCTTGATGATTTCAAGGGCCTGAAAATGCGTATTCCGGGTCTGGCGGGCAAGGTCTATCAGCAGATCGGTGTTGAAGTGAAATTGCTTCCGGGCGGGGAAATCTTCCCGGCACTGGAACGTGGCGTGATTGATGCTGCCGAATTTGTCGGTCCCTATCAGGATCGTCGTCTTGGTTTGCAGAAGGCCGCAAAATATTACTATACCACCGGCTGGCATGAGCCGTCCAACGTGACCGAGCTTCTGATCAATCAGAAAGCTTGGGAAAGCCTTCCGGCCGATCTTCAGGCGATTGTCAAGAACGCGGCACAGGCCTGCAACCTTGACAGCCATTCCTGGTGCGAAGCCAATAACGCAGCAGCCCTGCGTGATCTGGTCGAGAACTTTGGCGTTACCGCCCAGACACTTCCGGACGAAGTGGTGACCAAGCTTAAGGGCATCACCAAGGAAACCCTTGAAGCCGAAGCTGCCAAGGATCCGGTCACCAAAAAGGTCCATGAAAGCTTCATGGCGTTCCGTGATACGCATCACGAATGGGCCGCTGTCAGTGAAAAGCCCTATCACGGCATCATTTCATCCAAAGACGGGATGAGCTGATATGAAGTCGACCCGTACTGAACCGTTATTCGACCGTGTTCTTGGCCTGATTGTTGATATAGCCGGATGGGGGGCTGCGATCAGTGGTCTGGCCCTTGTTCTGGTGGTCGGGGGGAATGTGTTGCTGCGCTATCTGTTTAACTCCGGAAGTGTGGCTATGCAGGAACTTGAATGGCATCTGGTGTCGCCGATTGCCCTGATGGGCATGGCTTACGGGATGCGCCATGGCGGTCATGTGCGGGTCGATTTTCTTTATGAACGTCTGGGCCCCAAGGCCCAGGCGATCATTGACCTGTTTTCAGCACTCCTGATGGCTGTTCTTGGCGGGGCATTGATCTGGTTTTCGATCCCCTATGTCGAACAATCCATCATGATGGGCGAAGGGTCCCCCGATCCGGGTGGCTTGCCATATCGCTTTTTGCTGAAGGCCTTCATTCCTGTCGGATTTGGCTTGTTGCTTGTTCAGGCAATTTCGCAATCCTTGATGAATTATCGCCAGATCCGCGTGGAAGATGACGCACCCGCCTATAATACGCCCGCCGCGGTTTCGCCGAGCGGTGCAGGAGACTAATCAGACATGACCGGAAATGAATGGCTGGCCATCGGCATGGTCGGGGGCTTCTTTGGCTTCCTTGTGCTCGGTGTGCCAGTGGCGATCTCGCTTGCGATTTCGGGATTTGCCTTTGGGATTATGGGGTTTGGCACCGGCCTGTTTAACCTGTTGCCCGCACGTGTCTACGGGGTTGTGACCAACTATACGCTGCTTGCCTTGCCGCTTTTCATCTTCATGGGCGTGATGCTTGAAAAGTCGAAGCTTGCCGAAGAACTGATTGATGTGATCGGCCATGCCATGGGCCGCCTCAAGGGCGGCATGGGGTTGGCGATTGTCATTGTCGGGGTTCTGATGGGGGCATCGTCGGGCGTGGTTGGGGCAACCGTTGTGACGGTCGGTTTGCTGTCGCTACAGCCGCTGATCAATCGCGGCTATGACAAGGGGGTGGCAAGCGGGGTGATCTGCGCGTCCGGAACGCTTGGGCAAATCATTCCGCCCAGTCTGGTTCTGATCCTGCTTGCCGATATTCTGGGTGAGTCTGTTGGTACGCTGTTTGCCGCGGCAATGGTGCCGGGATTGATCCTTGCCGGGATGCTTGGGCTTTATCTTGTGCTGCTTGGTATTTTCAAACCGGAAATGGTGCCTGCCATCCCGCAGGACGAACGCGATGCACTCGGTTCGCGTGATTTGCTGATCAAGATCGTTAAGGTGGTTTTGCCGCCGCTCGCCCTTGTATTTGCTGTGCTTGGATCAATCGTCGGCGGTATTGCAGCCCCGACCGAGGCCGCATCGATGGGGGCACTTGGTGCTTTGTTGCTCGCACTTTTCACCGGTCGGCTAAGCCTTGGTGTGATGCGCGAAGTCCTGCACGATACCCTGATCACCAGTGCAATGGTGTTCTTTATCCTGATCTGTGCGCAGCCCTTTGGTCTTGCCTTCCGGGGGCTTGGCGGCGAAGGCCTTGTTCATGCGATGTTTGAATGGGTGCCGGGCGGGGATATGGGCAACCTTCTGTTCATGATGGGGGTGATCTTTATTCTTGGCTTCTTCCTTGAATGGATCGAGATTTCCTATATCGCGCTTCCGATGTTCCTGCCGGTATTTCTCAATAGCGGGATCGACATGGCATGGCTTGCCATTCTGGTGGCGATGAATTTGCAAACGAGCTTCCTCACACCTCCCTTTGGCTGGGCGCTGTTCTTCCTTAAGGGGGTTGCACCGCCTTCGGTGTCGACAACTGATATCTATCGCGGGGTGATACCGTTTATCGGCATTCAGGCGCTTGCCCTTATATTGCTGTTTATCTTTCCTGAGCTGACAAGCTGGTTGCCTGATCTGATCGGGTGGTGATGAAATCATTCTACGATGTGAAAAGCCGCTGAACTGAAAATCAAAACGGCGCTATGAACAAAAGTCACGGACATGCCGGGTAACAAGCCCGGTATGTCCGAAGCGTTACGGCAGGGAGGCCGAAAGACAATGTTACGTTCCAGAACCGCCCTTGGGGGCATGGTTACCGCCCCGCATCATCTGGCTGCTCAGGCCGGGCGTGATATCCTGCGCAACGGCGGAAACGCGGTCGAGGCGATGATTGCCGCAGCCGCCACCATTGCAGTTGTCTATCCGCATATGAATGCGATTGGCGGCGACGGGTTCTGGCTGATCGCAGAACCGGGCAAGGATCCGGTTGCCATTCGGGCCTGTGGCGGGGCGGCAGAGGCGGCAACGCCGGACTTTTATCGCGAACAGGGTCATGCGGCGATCCCGGCGCGCGGGCCGCTTGCCGCACTGACGGTGGCGGGGGCGATTGGTGGCTGGATCAAGGCAGCAGAAATTGCCAAGGGAATTGGCGGTAAAGTTCCGCTGGCACGTCTGCTTGAAGATGCCGTACATCATGCCAAAACCGGCGTTCCGGTAACACAGTCCCAGGTCGAGCTGACCACGACCAAGATGGCGGATCTTAAGGATGTGCCGGGTTTTGTTGAGACCTATGCCGCCAATGGCATTCCCGAAATTGGTGATGTGTTAAAGCAGCCCGCCCTTGGCGCGACGCTTGAACATCTGGGCAAGGCCGGACTGGATGATTTCTATCGCGGTGACGTCGCGCGCAGCAACGCCAAGGGACTGTCGCTGGTTGGAAGCCCGATTGCACTGGCCGATCTGGAAGACTATCACGCCAAAGTCATGACACCGCTCTCGGTCAGACTTTCGGCCGGAACGGTCTTTAACATGGTGCCGCCGACCCAAGGGGTTGCGTCATTGATGATCCTTGGCCTGTTTGATCGTCTTGGTGTCAGCGCGGCAGACGGATTTGATCATATCCATGGACTGATTGAATCGACCAAGCGCGCCTTTATCGCGCGCAACAATCATGTCGGCGATCCCGACCGCATGACCATTGATCCGATGGATTTGTTGTCTGATGCGACGCTTGATCGCGAAGCTTCCAAAATCAGTATGAAGACGGCACTGCCCTGGCCGCATATCGCCAAACCCGGTGATACGATCTGGATGGGAACGGTTGATTCAAACGGCGTTGCCGTAAGCTATATCCAGAGCATCTTCTGGGAATTCGGATCGGGCATCGTTGTGCCCGAAACCGGCGTTTTGTGGCAGAACCGCGGGGCAAGCTTTACGCTTCATGATGGCCCAAATCAGCTCGGACCGGG
>Ga0207828_100429_pt1 | contig 14000 bp, 15 predicted proteins | sample TtaePargueraPR_11_FD_187276 | JGI IMG/M metagenome (GOLD analysis project Ga0207828, IMG submission 187276) | Aerobic enrichment media microbial communities from Bioluminiscent Bay, La Parguera, Puerto Rico - Tt and P2 (3) (SPAdes) | ecosystem: Environmental > Aquatic > Marine > Unclassified ...
GTGACATCTTTACAGCCATCGCAATCTTCAGGCGACCCTATGCCGAGGTGATCAGTGGAACACCGCCCTTCATCATCATGCTGCTGCTTGCGGCCGTGATCTTGATCTTTGTTCCGCAGATCGCGCTCTTCCTGCCAGAGCTTGCCTTCCGCTGATCGCACTCTGGCCGATAATTTCCGGGCTTTGCCGGAAACCTATTTGAAAATTTGACACCCGGGTCGTCCTGATATCACTCAGGACGGCCCGCTTCTGGAGTTCAGGATGATTTCCGTATCCCGTGCGGTTACGCCAGAGCCGGCAGACGTGCCCTATTCCCCTGATCCGGTCGGACCGGCAGGGCGGATTGGCCTGATCACGCTGGCAACCGATTTCAATAGCGAGGATGACCTGCGCGCCATCCTGCCCGGCGACGTGCGCCTGTTCACCACGCGCATTGAAAACGCCAACCCGGTCACCGTCGAAAACCTGCAATCGATGGCGGCCGACCTGCCTCGTGCGGCCAAAACGCTGTTGCCGGGATATGGCGTTGACGTTGCCATTTTCGGCTGCACATCCGGCACCGCCGTGACCGGTTCGGACAAAATCGCCGAACTGATCAATCAAGGTATGCCGGGGACCAAGGTCACCAATCCGCTTCTGGCCAGTGAATTGGCGCTGCGTGCGGTCGGCGCACAAAAAATTGCCATCCTTACCCCCTATCTTGCCGATGTAACCCAATCGGTTGCCGACGGTTTTCATCAGCGCGGGTTTGATGTTACCCGTGTGATGGGCTTTGGTCTTGATAACGATTTTGACATGACCGCCCTGCCGCCCAAGGCACTATTGGAAGGTGCGCTTAAGGTCGATACGCCCGATGCTGATGCGGTGTTTATTTCCTGCACCGCGATCCGGTCGGCCGAAATCATCTCTGATGCCGAACGTCAGCTCAAGAAACCGGTGATCACCAGCAATCAGGCGCTGATTTGGCACGCCTTGAACCTGATTGATTACAAAAAGCCGATCACAGGGTTCGGCACCCTGTTTGATCAGGCCCCGAAACAAACCAACGAAGTTGAGGCCCCATGAAAGACCCCATCACATTTGCTGATGTTCTTTCTGCCCGCAAAACCATTGCGGGTCATGTGATCCACACACCCTTGCGCCCGTCGGCTGCCCTGTCTGACCGCATCGGAAGCCCGGTGTGGCTGAAATGCGAACAGCAACAATATACCGGAAGCTTCAAGCTGCGCGGTGCCGCCAACGCCGTTCTGCGCCTGAGTGATGATGACAAGGCCAAGGGTGTGGTCGGTGTTTCCACCGGTAACTATGGCCGTGCACTGGCCTATGCCGCGCGCAATGCCGGGGTGAAATCGATCATCTGCATGTCCGAATTGGTGCCGCAAAACAAGGTCGATGGCATCCGTGCACTGGGGGCGGATGTCCGCATCATCGGCCAGTCACAGGACGAAGCCCAACACGAAGTCGACCGGCTGGTCGAACAGGATGGCATGATCATGCTGCCGCCCTTTGACCATGCCGATGTCATTGCCGGCCAAGGCACGCTTGGCCTTGAAATCGTCGAAGCCCTTCCCGACGTGGATACCTTGTTGGTCCCGCTTTCCGGTGGTGGCTTGCTGGCCGGTGTGGCGCTGGTGGCCAAATCGGTCAATCCGATGATCCGGGTGGTCGGCATTACCATGGAACGTGGCTGTGCGATGATCACAAGCCTTCAGGAAGGCAAACCGACGTCGGTCAAGGAACTGCCGACACTGGCCGATAGTCTCGGCGGCGGCATTGGTGAAAACAACCAATACACCTTTGATATGTGCGGCGATCTGACCGACGATTTCGTTCTGGTCAACGAAGCCCAGATCGCCGATGGCATTCGTGCGGCCTACCATGATGACCAACAGGTCATCGAAGGGGCCGGTGCCGTGGGCATTGCCGCCCTTCGCGCCGGTCTGGTCGATAATCCCGGTCGCACGGTCGTGCTGACGACGGGGTGCAATATCGACATGGACCTGCACAAACGCATTGTTGGCGGCGAAGACGTCGACCTGATGGCGGAGTAACAAACCATGCCGACAATCAGAATCCTCACCGAAACCGATCTCCGCAAGGTCATTGATCTCGATATGGATGCCATCAACTGTGTCGAAGGCGCGTTCAAGGCGCTTGCCACACAGGATGTCCGCATGCCGCCGATCCTGCGTCTGGATATTGATGAGTTTAATGGCGAAGTCGATGTCAAAACCGCCTATGTGCCGGGCATCGACAGTTTCGCCATCAAAATCAGCCCCGGCTTCTTTGACAATCCCAAACTCGGCCTGCCATCGGTCAACGGATTGATGAACCTGTTTTCATCCAAGACCGGCCTGCTGGAGGCCGTCTTGCTCGATAACGGCTATCTGACCGATGTCCGCACCGCCGCCGCTGGCGGGGTGGCTGCCAAACATCTGACCCGCAAAGATGCCAAACATGCCGCCATCTTTGGCGCGGGTGTACAGGCCCGGTTGCAGCTGAAAGCACTCACACTGGTGCGCGATATTACAACCGCCACCATCTGGGCCCGCGATATCGCCAAGGCAGAGGCGTGTGCGAAAAAGGCATCACTTGAACTGGACATTCCGGTAACCGCAACGACGGACGGCAAGGACGCCGCCAGCAACGCCGACATCATCGTCACCACGACGCCTGCGCGCGAACCGGTTCTGATGGCCGGTTGGGTCAAACCCGGAACGCACGTGACCGCGATGGGATCAGACGCCGAACACAAAAACGAAATTGATCCTGCCCTGATCGGGCAGGCCGACCTTTATGTTAGCGACAGTCAGGCACAAACCCGCATTCTTGGCGAACTGCATCACGCCATCGATGCAGGTGTGGTGTCCTCTGACGCGACATTCCCCGAACTCGGCCAAATCATTGCCCAATCCTTGACCGGCAGGACAAGTGCGGGTCAGACTACGGTCTGTGATTTGACCGGAACCGGTGTGCAAGACACCGCAATCGCCACCCTCGCCCGTCACCGCTGCCAAGTAGCCGGTGCAGGGGTCGAGATTACTTCTTAACAACAAAAGGAAAATGGGTCAGGAAGCTGAAACCCCGCCTTTATCTGGAGGCCTGCGATGAGCCAGGTAGAATTGAATTTCACGCGTGAGGAATATGCCGAACGCCTGGAGAAAACCAAAAAAGCCATGGTGGAAAAGGGGCTCGATCTTTTGATCGTGACCGATCCGTCAAATATGGCCTGGCTGACCGGCTATGACGGCTGGTCGTTCTATGTCCATCAATGTGTACTGGTCCCGATTGAAGATGACCCGATCTGGTTCGGGCGTTCGCAGGATGCCAACGGGGCGAAACGCACAGTCTATATGCCGCATGACCGCATCATTCCCTATGCGGATTACTATGTGCAATCGACCACCCATCACCCGATGGATTATCTGGCCGAGGTGATCGAATATCGTGGATGGGCATCGCGCCGTATCGGTGTGGAAATGGACAACTACTATTTCTCCGCCAAGGCTTTCATGCAGCTCCAGACCCATCTGCCAAACGCCAAGTTTTCCGATGCCACGGCCCTTGTGAACTGGCAGCGCGCAGTCAAATCCGAGACCGAGATTTTCTATATGCGGCAAGCCGCCCGCATTGTTGAAAACATGCATGAACGCATTTTCGAAATCGTCGAACCGGGCATGAAAAAGAACGAACTGGTTGCCGAAATCTTCCGTACCGGCATTGCCGGCGTTGACGGGATTGGGGGCGACTATCCGGCCATTGTGCCGCTTCTGCCATCGGGCGCAGATGCCGGTGCGCCGCATCTGACCTGGGATGAAAAACCGGTTCCGGGCAATGCCGGGACATTCTTTGAAATTGCCGGCTGTTACCGCCGCTATCACGCGCCGCTGTCGCGCACGATTTTCCTTGGCGAACCGGATCAGCGGTTCCTTGATGCAGAAAGTGCCCTGATCGAAGGCCTTCAGGCCGGGCTTGAAGCTGCCAAACCGGGCAATGTCTGCGAAGATATCGCCATTGCCTTCTTCGGGGTCTTGCAGAAATTCGGCATCGAAAAAGACAGCCGCTGTGGCTATCCGATCGGGCTTTCCTATCCGCCGGACTGGGGCGAACGCACCATGAGCCTGCGCCCCGGTGACCGTACGGTTCTTGAACCGGGCATGACCTTCCACTTCATGCCGGGCCTGTGGTTCGATGACTGGGGGATCGAGATCACCGAAAGCATGATGATCACCGAAACCGGGTCGAAAACCCTGACCAGCTATCCACGACAGCTGTTTGTCAAAAACTGACCCTGAAAAACCGTTCCGCACGCCATGACATCGCAACATTTGCGCGGGTCATGGTGTGCGTTACCCGACGCCACAGCCTGACGACGACGGTCGCGAAGTCAGGCTTTTTAAGGATACGACCATGACAAAACCATCACCCATCAGCCCGACCATCCCGCTGGATCAGGATGGCATTCACCACGGCTTTCTAAAGCTTCCCTATTCGCGTGATGATTCCGCGTGGGGTGCCGTGATGATCCCGATCACCGTGGTCCGCAATGGCAATGGCCCCACCGCACTTCTCACCGGCGGCAACCATGGCGATGAATATGAAGGTCTGGTGTCGCTGTTCAAACTGGCTGAATCGCTTTCAGCGGGTGAAATCAATGGCCGTGTGATCATTCTGCCGGCCATGAACTATCCGGCATTTCGCAGTGCATCTCGGACATCCCCGATTGATGCGGGCAACATGAACCGGTCCTTCCCGGGCAAACCCGATGGCACGGTGACGCAAAAGATCGCCGATTATATCTTCCGTTATCTCGTGCCCGAGGCCGATATCGTTCTTGATATCCATTCCGGCGGCAAGACGCTTGATTTCATCCCGTTCGCAGCGGCCCACGTCCTGCCCGACAAGGAACAGGAAGCACGCTGTGTCGCGGCCATGAAGGCATTCGGCGCGCCCTATTCGATGATGATGCTCGAACTCGATGCGGTTGGCATGTTTGACACCGTGGTCGAGGAAGCTGGCAAAACCTTTGTCACCACCGAACTGGGTGGCGGCGGGTCAACCACGGCCGAACGTGTCGCGATTGCCGATCGCGGTGTGCGCAACATCCTTATTCATGCCGGTATCCTCAAGGGTGAAATTGAACCCAGCCCGACCGGAACAACCATGCTTGATATGCCCGATGACCGTTGCTTTGTCGCATCCGAGGCATCCGGCCTGTATGAGCCGTGCGTTGATCTCGGCGACATGGTCAAGGAAGGCGACCTGATCGCGCGTATTTATGATGTCGAACGCACAGGCACCCCGCCGCGCGAATATTATGCCCCACGTGAAGGCATCGTTTCGTGCCGCCATTTTCAGGGCCTGATCAAAACGGGTGACTGTTTGATTGTGATTGCCGAGGTGCTCTGACCATGGTCCGGCTTGATGAGCTCGATCTGAAAATCCTCAAAACCCTGCAACGCGAAGGACGCATCACCAAGGTCAAACTGGCCGAGGCGGTGAACCTTTCGCCAAGCCCGTGCTGGGAACGGCTCAAACGCCTTGAGGATCTTGGCGTTATTTCGGGGTATCACGCCCACATCAATCTGGAAAAGCTGGTCAAACCGACACTGGTCCTGACCGAAGTAACCCTGCGTCATCACCAGCATGACGACTTCCAGATTTTCGAACGCGCCGTTCAGGACATCCCCGAAATCGTCGAATGCTATGCGCTTGGCGGCGGGGTCGATTACATGCTCAAGGTGCTGTGCCATGACGTTGATGCCTATCAACGTCTGATCGACCGGCTTTTGGTGTCCAATATCGGGATCGACCGCTATTTCACCTATATCGTCACTAAAAAGGTCAAAACCACCTCAATCACCCCGATTGAAAATCTGGTCGAGCCCCCCGAACGCAAATAGCCCTAAATGGGCAGGTGAATGATTAAGTTCACCTGCCCATTGGCTTTATTGTCCGACTGCATCCGACAAATCTACCGGTTCAACATCGGCAAAAATTCTGTGGAACTTCAGGTCAGCTATTCGCCCCTGATTAATCCTGTAGTCCGCCGCAATTTCCGCATACTTGTCGCCACGAACGATCCTTGCCTTGATGACCGCAATCTCGGCACGTGAGAGGTGCTTCATTTTCACTTCCTTCTGTTGAAACTCAAAAGAAAGCAGCGCTGCTAAGATTGATATGAACGACCAGCCTCCCTTGTTCAACGAATGAAAAGAGCGAAGGAGACTCAAACCCCAAAATAACACATTAAGAAATAACGCTTTTTCTTCAGACGCTGGGACACATCCTGGACAATTTCGCCATAAACAGGCTGAGCAGATAGCACGAATGCTATCTGCTCTCGTGACACTCAAATATTCTTTGCGTCCGCTAGATCTGCGGGCAAAACGTCCGAGAATATTCGACCAAATTTCAAATCAGCTATTCGCCCTTGGTTTATTCGATAGTCAGCAGCAATTTCAGCATATTTGTCACCACGAACGATCCTAGCTTTAATGACTGCTATCTCAGCTCTGGAGAGGTGTTTCATCCTTTAATCCTTCCAATAGAATTCATAAGAAGGCAGCGCTGCTAGAGCCAGTAAGGTGAATTCAACAGCTCCAATCAAGGAATCGAAAGTGATAGCGCACTCCACCACCCCAATTAAACCATTATAATACAGCAATAATATGCATGCTGCGTTAGGCATTCCTGGACAATAAGGACACAATTTAATTGAGCAGATAGTTACCGGCTATCTGCTCAACACACATTACATCTGGTCTACATCATTCAAATCCGCAGCAATTACTTCGGGAAATATCCGACCAAATTTAAGGTCTGCTATCCTCCCTTGATTCAGGCGATAATCGGCCGCAATTTCCGAATACTTGTCGCCACGTAAAATGCGTCCTTTGATAACGGCAATTTCTGCTTTGGATAGATGCTTCATCCATAAGTCCTTCCATTTTGCATCGGGATTGTAGTTTGCGGCCGCAAGGTAACTAAATGCAGCTAACTCCGATCATACAAGGAATGAAAAGACATCAAGTCTGTTGCTCTGAGCACATGACCTTGTAAAACAACAAGAAATCATCCTAGGTTTGCTACCTATGGACAATTCCGCCTTAATTTGCGCTCTACAGAACCAAATCAAAAGAATCCTAGGTCGCGCAAACAGCGAAACCTATATGAGACGCTTTCACTTAACATGAGCTTGAACTGTCTCGGAGAAACATCGGAGAAATGGAAACGCTCTAAAGTCTTGTTCCATACATGGTCTATAGACCTGATGTGTTTAGCATTTCCCGCCAATGGCGAGGGGAACAAAAACTCACTCTCTGAAGATTTAGATTTAGAAGCAGCTTTCAGATTTGACAAAACCGCCAAGTCTCTCGGAGAAATACGCTCGTGATACCAAGCTTCCTTGCGGTAACACCAAGCAATTCGTCTCAAACTTTCTGAATCACTGTGTTCCGCTACACTGTTTTCAAGCTCGTAGAATTGATCCCAGCGGGCTGCCATCAACTGACTCAGAGGTGCTCGGCTAAAGCTGAAATAGAAGTATAGACAACGTGCTTGCTGCCAGTATTTTTCCTCAGCCAACAAAAAATCAAAAAGTTGGTCTACTTCTTCGTCTTCCCAACCAGCTAGGATGCCTTTTTCAACGCTCTGGTCTTTGTCATTTATTGCATCTTCATATAGTAGCTGATCGTATAAATTTCGGGTATTGCTGAGCCAAGAATCAAATTCAAAAATTCTTCGAATAAACGGCCTCAGAAACTTCAAATTTCCCGGCGAAATTGCTTCGAAGTTTGTCAGTTTCGCTACGTCTTTTTCTGCGAGTTTGGAAAGCGGTTTCTCAAGCAACCGTGCAGGCACATGCCCGAAGAATAGTTTATCCAACCGATCAATATAGCTTTGCGATGCACCATTGATGGCATATCCGCGTAGCATTACCTCTGCCAAACGACGAACTGTTCTCATGTTCGACGACGATTTATACGCCTGCCTCTGAGTTTTTTCTTCGTCTGCTAGTGTCGGGCGACCTTTGATCTCATCAACGGCATCACGCGCCCACTTGCGAGCCTCTTCAACAAACTGCCCTATACTTGGAAATTCTTCATTTTCTAATCGGTTTCTTTTCCACCTCAATATCCGCCACTCTAATCGCGAAGTTACATCAAATGTTCGTCGATGTGATTTTCCAAACTGATCGCTTGCTCTAACACAGTAAGCTTTTCCAACAGATCCGTCTGCTTTGCGCCAAACCCGCAGCCCAAAACCTTGTACTTTAGTGTCCGCAATCCATTTTTCGCCAACTTGCGGAGCACCGGCAAAATCAACAATAGATTGAGATAATATTGCTCTTTCAACCATTCTGACCAAACCAGCTAGTGCGAGAAGTTTGTATTAAGCAGTATTGCATAAAGTGCTAGAAATAGGTTTGAACTGTAACCCGTTTTAAAACCTCATAGAACAACGCAAACTGATACATCATCAATTTACGTTTAAGGCGAATTCGCGGCTAATTGCGGACCAATTCGCCGCAATTACCGATAAAATCGCCGTAAATTTGCCCGCACGTCTGCGTAACCTTTCTGTCAAAATACACGGAGGTTATGCGTGCCTGATACTGGTCAATACGAAGAGTCCAACACCACCAATACCGGTGATCGCCTGTTTCTCACAGCTTCTGTGATCGGAATTGCCGCGATCAGCTTTGGGCTTGGCGCGTTTGTGGTACTGGCGGAAGTCCCGCCGTACCAGTCTCTGAAAAATGCCTGGCGTGCCGGAACAGCACTTTGGGAACAACGTACCAAATATAGCGATGTCGAACGGCTTGATTTCTGGTCACCGGCCCGCACCGATCAAACCGGTGTCACCATCCACGACCAGGACAAGGTGCAAGAAGGCCTGACACTGTATTCATCGGGCGATGGTCCCCATGCAGTCCTGATCGATATGGATGGCAACATCGTCCATGAATGGCGCATGCCGTTCAGTGCCATTCACGATGAAACATCGCCGATCCCCAATCCGCAAAAAGATGATTTCATGCATTGGCATACGGCCAAAATGGCGCCGGATGGCAATCTGATTGTCCAATATACTGCCGCGGGCGATACGCCCTATGGCTATGGGATGGCCAAGATTGATCGCAATTCAAAACCGATCTGGCAATATCTGGGCACCGCGCATCATGATTTTTCCATTGCCGATGATGGCCGTGTTTATGCGCTGACACAGGAATTCCGGTTCAACACCTATCCCAATCGCAAACAACTCAGGCCGCCGCGCCTTGATGATTTTGCCGTGATCCTGTCGCCCGACGGCAAGGAGATCAAACGCGTCTCGATCCTTGATGCGCTGATCAAGTCCAACTACGCCAACATGGTTGATTTTGCCCCCTATTTTGCCAATGAGGACATCCTTCACACCAACACGATCCAGTTGATCGACGACAAAACAGCCGCCAACTTTGCCTATGGCAAGACGGGTGACGTCGTTCTGTCCTTCCGCGATCTTGGCATCATTGCCGTTCTGGATATGGATGCCGAAAAAATCACCTGGGCCACCCGCGGGCCGTGGCTGGGCCAACATGACCCGGATGTTCTTCCCAATGGCGAAATCCTTTTGTTCGATAACCAGGGACAGTTTGCCGATCCCGATGCCGGGTTCTCGCGCATTCTGCAAATCGATCCGCAAACAAATGCCATCACCTGGCAATACAAGGGCAACGCCGATCAGAAGTTTGACAGCAACATTCGCGCTGATCAGCAACGCCTGCCCAATGGCAATACCCTGATTACCGAATCAAGTGGCGGCCGCCTGTTCGAAGTCACCCCTGATGGTGAAATCGTCTGGGAATTCCATAATCCAATCCGCCGCGATGATCCCGACAATCCCGGCAAGAAACTCGTCCCCGTCGTCTCACAGGCCGAACGCATCAGCGATGCGCGTGCCGACCTGTTTCGCACTACCGCCCCCGCCTCAAATACAGGCACCTCCAACGCAGGAGAAGCACAATGAAACCGCTCACCAACACCGCGAAAACCGCAACATTTAATGCCAAACAGTCCCAAAAACTTCTGACGATTGGCACCGCAACACTTGCCTGCGCGATGATGCTGATTGCCTTTCCCGCCCAGGCCTATGTCGGGCCGGGTGCCGGACTTAGCCTGCTATCTGCCTTGTGGGCGGTTTTGGCGGCAATCGTCGTTGCGGTCGGTTTTGTTTTGATGTGGCCGCTTCGCAAGATGATGCGCAAACGCAAGGCCAACCGCACGGCAAAGCCTGCGACCGCCAACGCATCCGAACATCAAAATTCCTGATTGGCCAGGCAGATGAACTCATACCGGATGATCCGCCATGGGACTATTTGACTGGCCCGCCCCGGCATTTGCCGCCCTTGATGACCTGATGGCCACGGCCATTGGTCCATTTGGCCGGGTGCTGATCTGGGCGTTGATCTGTGCTGGCGTTTCCATGGTTTTATATCGCCTGATCTCGCCACAAACCCGCATCAAGCAGGTAAAGGCCGAAGTCAAGGCGGCCCAGCGCGCCATGTCCGATGACGATGGCGAGGACTTCGGGCAGGGCATGCAACTTGCCAAGGCGCAGCTTGCCAAATCCTTCAAACTGGTCGGCTTTGTCATTGGCCCCGCGGTTGTGGCATCCCTTCCCGCCCTTGCCCTGATTGTCTGGCTGGACGGGCAATACGGATATAGCTGCCCGCCGCCCGGCGAACCGGTTCAGATCGACGTAGAACCCAAGGATACCGAGATCGAACAGATCGGCGGTAACCCTGATGCGGTCACTGGTGCCTGCCCGATTGTCCAGATCCCCGGATATATCGAAGGACACAGCCACATCATCGAGGCAGCAGCCCCCATTCCGGTTATGCATCATAAAGTCTGGTGGAACAGCCTGATCGGCAATCCGGCGGGTTATTTGCCCGATGACACCCCGGTCACACAGCTTCGCTTTGCCTTGCAAAGTCAGGAAATTCTCTCTGCCGGTCCGGACTGGGCCCGCGGGTGGGAGCTGACATTCTTCGTAAGCCTGCTGCTGGGGTCACTTGCCATCAAGAAAGGGTTTCGGATCGAATGACCAATGCGACCGCGAAACAGGCATCAAACAGCAATGCGTTTCACGTCTCTGGCTGGGATCACTGGCTAAGCGGGCTGGTATCACGCCACCCGCAACACTGGATCCGCCTGGGCAATTTCGAAACCAGACTGGCCGCCGACGCCATTGAAGATATCAAGATCGAAAAGCCGATTTTTATTGCCGGCCTTGCCAGATCGGGCAGCACCATTTTGCTCGAAACACTGGCCGGGCACGCGGATGCGGCGACCCATCGCTATCGCGATTACCCGCCTGTTTTCACGCCCTGGCTGTGGAACCGCTTTGTCGATCTGGCCCCCGGCAAGAAAAATGTCGCGGTCGAACGCACCCATGCAGATGGCATCAATGTCACCCCCGAAAGCCCCGAAGCCTTCGAGGAAATGATCTGGATGGCGTTCTTCAACAATCTGCATGAAATCGGCAAAAGCAACGTTCTTGATGGCCATATCAGCAACCCGGCCTTTGAACAGTTTTACCGCGATCACATTCGCAAACTGATCCATGTACGGGGCGGCCAGCGCTATGTGTCCAAGGCCAATTATCTGGTCACCCGCATGGAATATCTGCTGTCGATTTTCCCCGATGCCCGGTTTGTCTTACCGGTGCGCGATCCGGTCTGGCATATCGCATCCCTGATCAAGCAGCATAAGCTCTTCTGCGCCGGGGAGGCCGATAACCCGCGCGCCATCGCCCATATGCAGCGCGTCGGGCATTACGAATTCGGGCTGGACCGCCGCCCGATCAATACCGGGGATTTGCACGAAACCTTCGCGATCATGAAGCTATGGACCAATGGCAACGAAATCGAAGGTTGGGCGCGCTACTGGTCCAACCTGCATCACTATCTGGCCGACCGGATGATCGTGAACAAGGATCTGGCAAAGGCGACACTGGTCGTGCGCTATGAAGATCTGGTCGCCGATCCAGCCCAGCAACTTACATCCCTGTTTGACCATGTCGAACTTGATGATGCCGGGCCCCTGATTGATCGCGTCGCGCCGACCATTCATGCGCCGGACTATTACCGTCCGAAATTCGATGAGGGTGAAATTGCCCTGATCCGCGATATCACACAGATCGCGGCAAAGCGCTTTGGCTATGACGCGGTATCTGTCTGATCCCGCCTTATCGGGCACAATCGAACGTCACCAAACAAAAAAGCGGAACAGGATCATCATCATCCTGTCCCGCAAGTTTGCTTGCATCCTCAGGGATTACTCCCCGTCAGATCAGTGTTTGTCTTCCTTGTTGCCCATGGCGACATGCCACATATCCCACCCGGCAAGCCCCACCGTCAGCGCTACGATCAACGCAAGGTCAAAGCGGGTGACATAGCCCACAAGAATGCCGACAAATCCGACAAGCACAGCAAAGGACAGAAGTGCCATGGCACGATTAAGCAGACTGTTTTCCATTATGCGTTCTCCTGACTGCTGAGATGTGATTTCAACCAGTTGGCGGTCCGCATCAAACGCGCGTCATCGCCAATTCGACCAACAAGCTGCACGCCCATCGGCATCCCGCCTTCTGACCACAAAAGCGGGATGGTCACGGCGGGCGTTCCGCAGAATGTCCACAACCCGTTAAAGATCGGATTGCCGGTGGTCTGATGGTTGGCCGGTGCCGGGCCCGTGGCCGCAGGTGTGATGATCGCATCACAGCGATTGAACACTTCCTCCAACCCGGCATTCAGGACCTTGCGCCAGTCAAGGGCCGCCAGATAGTCGCGCGCCTTGACGTCATTGCCCTTGTCGATGGCCTCAAGGATTTCGGGCGACAGGTGATCACGGCCACGCTTTTCATAAACGTAATAATCCTTGGCCATTTCGGCAAAGTTGATCCGGGCCCGCAGGGCATTTGCATCTTCAAATGCCTTGGGCAACGGGGCCTCGAAACATTGATCGCCGAGCATTTCGGTAATTTCCCGAAATGCCATGATGGTTTCCTTGTCCGCGACCTCGTCAAATTGCGGTGGCCGGACAAAGGCAAACATCGGGGTGACCAGGGGATCGCTTTTGGCGACATCGACCAACCTTGGCGTCGGGCTCGGTTCTGTTGCCGGATCCCCTGCGTCATATCCAAACAGGCTTTCGGCCACCATCGCCGCCCCGGTGATCGAATTGGCGAAAACACCGATTGTATCAAGGCTCGGACTTTGGCTGAGAACGCCGGTCCGGGCAATCGCGCCAAAGGTCGGCTTGAACCCGACCACACCGCAAAACGATGCCGGTCGAATAACCGATCCACCGGTTTGCGTCCCCACGGCAAGCGGCACCATGGCGGCCGCCACCGCCGCCGCCGACCCGGCCGATGAACCACCGGGTGTATGATCCGGGTTATGCGGATTGCGCGTTTTGGACGGATGCATGAAGGCAAGCTCGGTCGAAACCGTCTTGCCCATGATAATCGCACCGGCCGCCTTCAGACGCGATACCAGAACCGCGTCTTCTTCCGGCACCCGCCCCTTGTCAAGGACGGTACCGTTCTCCGTCGGGATCTTGGCGGTATCGATCACATCTTTCAGACCAACCGGAAGCCCGTGCAACGGACCAATCGGCGCACCGGATTGCCGTCTGGCATCAAGGGCACGAGCCTGGGCAATCGCATGATCGCTGTCAAGCCACGCCCATGCCTGAACCTGGGGTTCGATCTCGGCAATACGGGCAAGGCAGGCTTCGACATATTCGACCGCGCGCACCGCCCCGCTGGCAAGGCGGTCGCGCAGTTCGACAACTTCAAGTGTCAGTAGCGGGTTGATAGTGCTCATCTCATCCCTCCCTTAACGTGCGCCATAGAACAGATCGGGCAAATGGAACACGATTTGCGGGAAGGCGTACATCAGAACCATGCTGACGATCACCATGAACAGGAACGGCATGATCCCCTTG
>Ga0207828_100430_pt1 | contig 14000 bp, 10 predicted proteins | sample TtaePargueraPR_11_FD_187276 | JGI IMG/M metagenome (GOLD analysis project Ga0207828, IMG submission 187276) | Aerobic enrichment media microbial communities from Bioluminiscent Bay, La Parguera, Puerto Rico - Tt and P2 (3) (SPAdes) | ecosystem: Environmental > Aquatic > Marine > Unclassified ...
TGACGTTGCGGGATCGGTTCGGGAGTGTTCATGGTGGCTGGATTGCCCTTTTGGGGGTTGTGATCCTGTCGCCCGATGCGCTTTTGCTGCGTCTGATTGGGGCCGATGATTTTACAACCGCGTTCTGGCGGCTGGGCTTTTTGACCGTGGCGCTTTTGCTGGTGGCCCTTTGGAACGGGGCCAAGCGGGGCGAGGGCATCGTGCAGTCGATCCGGCCCAACGGGTTCGAGATGCTGACCGGTCTGTTTTACGGCGGGACCTGTACGCTTTTCATGTTTTCGGTACGCAATACCGATGCGGCCAATACCCTGATCATTATCGCCGCGACACCGCTTCTGGCCGGGTTGATTGGCGTGTTTATCTTTAAACGTTCCCAGCCGATCCGGACATGGGTGGCCTCGGTCGTGGTGTTTGTGGCCTTGCTTGGCCTGTTCAGTGCCGGGTTTGGCGGGGAAAACGCGCTGGGCGATATGCTGGCCCTGGGGGCGGCGATCTGTATGGCGGGTTATTTCAATGTGCTGGGGGCCAAACCCGAAGTTGATGCGCTCAAGGGCATGTTGTTTGGTGCGTTTGTTGTCACCCTGATCCTGCTGCCCGGTGCCGAACCGTTATCGCCAGTTGGTCTGGATTGGGTTTGGCTTTTGATGCTGGGCTTTTGGGTGCTGCCGGTATCGTTCCTGTTGATTGCCTATGCATCGCGCAAAATTCCGGCCGCCGAGGTCAGTCTGATCATGCTTAATGAAGCGATATTCGGATCGTTTCTGGTCTGGGTGTTTGTCAATGAAGTGCCCGACGAAATGACGCTGATCAGCGGAACGGTGGTGATCACAACCCTTGTCCTGCACAGTCTTTTGGGGCTGCGGGCCAGGAAGCGGCTAGTCGTCTAATAACGATCCGTAAATTGATCTACGATTCCTTGATGGGATCGAGTGTCTGAGGTTGAGGTGGATTTTTTTACTCTCGAATAAGGTGAAGTGTTGCTAATAGAATAGTTAGTGATTTTTCAGAAGTGCAGTATTCGGGAGGTAATATGCGCATTCGCCCTCATCATGCGCCTTTTGACGATGGGTTCAGTCCAGAGACAGACTTGTTCAAGCATCACGATTTCGGAACTCGTTTGACGAGGCTTGTTGAGGGTATAGAGCATTCATCAACATTGATTCTGGATGGTCCCTGGGGAAGTGGAAAGTCGACCTTCCTTCGTCAATGGCTGGGTGAGTTGAAAAAAGAGGGGAAGCCGTACGTCCTGTTTGATGCTTTTGCGAATGACTTTTTTGAGGACGCGTTCATACCTCTTTCTGCTGAGATATTTCAGTTGGCAGATCAACAAATTCCTAAAACAAACTCAAAGCTTAAAGCCGCGAAGAAGAGTGCTCAGAAGGTACTGAAAACAATTGCGCCATATACGGCGAAAGCTGGCTTAAGAGCAGCCACTTTTGGGCTTGTTGATTACGGAGACATTGAGGGAGGGGCTAAGAGTGTAATTGAAGCTCTTTCCGGTGGTGTTGAGAACGCAGTTGAGGAAGCTGCGCGAGAACTGATTGAAGACGCTATCAATAGCCAGTCAGTGCTGCAAAAGTTTCAGAATGACATGACTGCGCTCGTCCGAGCCTATCAGGAAAAAGTTAAGCAAGATGATGAGGCACTTAAGCCTGTTGTCTTTGTTATCGACGAACTGGATCGATGTAAGCCGACTTTTGCACTAAATCTGCTGGAAAGAATCAAACACCTATTTGATATCGATGGAGTAGTATTTTTATTGGTTACCAATTTGGAGCAAATGGAGGCTGCCGTTTGTGGGGCATATGGGGAGAAAACTAACGCGCCTAAATATCTAGAGAAATTCTATGATTTGCGCTTTAGACTCCCGGTTCCAGATAATCCCCAAAGTAATGCTTCTAAATATCTTCATTACCTTCGAGATAATCTTGATGTTACGACGGGTGATATTGGCGTCGATAAGGATATTGTTGAAATACTCTCCCAGTATTTTTCAATCTACAGTACGCCTTACAGAACAATGGAAAGAATTTACACCCTTGTTCAGATAAATGCCGCGTCTCTTAAGAATAACCATTTTAAAATTGCACCGATGATTGCTGGCTTATGTATCATGAAACATTTGCGCGATGACCTGTACCAGAAGGCTCGCGTTGAGGCCTTGGGATGGCAAGAATTATCAGAGTGCCTTAGATTTGACCTATGGGAGGATGAAAGATTGAGGGAATGGTGCAAACAGCAGTGGCAAGACTTGCTTGAGGTTGGTGATGCCAGACCGAATTTCTTGAGGCAAGGGGCGTCGAAGAAAACGCTCTCATGGGGCGCGAACCTAATCGACAGTTTTGATTTTCGCTAAACCAACTTTTTGGGGATGTCGCAGGGCAAACATTCTAGGCGGGTGGCAGCGCCATATCTTAAGAAATATCATCTAAGTGATTTCAGTTTGCTGTCAGGTAAGCACGCTATGGGTGGGGCAATGATCCATTGCCCAAGGATACCCGGATGCGTCGACTTCGTTCCTTCTTACGCCTTTCCCCTATTGACTATCGCTATGCTCTTTTGGCGCTGGCGGCGTATTTTGCGCTGGTTCTGAACTGGAAAGTTCTGAGCCACTTTTACAGCATTCTGACGGGTTTGACCGATTACGACCTGGGCTTTGCGATCAGTGCGCCATTTGTTTTGATTTGTGCATCCCTGATCGTGTTCACGCCGTTTTCATGGCGGTATTTGTTCAAACCGTTCTTTGTTTTCCTGATCCTGACCGGCGCGTTGGCGCATTATGCGATGTTGAAATACGGCATCGTGTTTGATCGCGGCATGATTGAAAATGTCGTCGAGACCAATCAGGCAGAGGCATTTTCATATTTCAATCTTCAGGCCGCATTGTGGTTTGTGGGGACCGGGCTGGTTCCGGCCATCTTCCTGATTCTTGTGCCGTTGGAATTCCCGAAAACCATCGTGCGCGGCATCGGGCAACGGGTGGTTTTGATGGTTGTGCCGCTATTGGTGCTTGGCGGGATCGGGTCGCTTTATTTCAAGGATTATGCATCGGTCGGACGCAATCACAAGGTTCTGGGCAAGGAGCTTGTGCCATCGAACTACATTACCGGCACGATCCAGCTGGTGAAGCGACGTTATCTTTATGCCGATATGCCGTTTCAAACCATCGGGCAGGACGCCCGCAAGGTTGTGCAGGACGGTGATGACAAGCCGACTTTAATGTTTCTGGTGATCGGCGAAACCGCACGCGCCCAAAGCGTTGCCGCCAGTGGGTACACGCGCCCGACATCGCCCTTTACCAGCAAGATCAAGGGCATGCTGGCCTTTCAGGATGTGTCGTCCTGCGGGACGGCGACGGCGGTGTCAGTGCCCTGCATGTTTTCACCGATGGATCACGCCGGATATGACGGCGAGGTCGCGCGGCATAGTGAAAGCCTGATGGATGTGCTGACACATGCCGGTGTTGACGTCTTTTGGAAAGAAAATGACGAGGGCTGCAAGGGGGTGTGTGACCGGGTACGCCATATTAATATCGAACCCAAGGATTTCCCGGAAGATTGCGCGCTTGGCACCTGTTTTGATGAAGTGATGTTGCGCGGTCTTGATGAAGAGTTGAGCTCAGGCGCGCCGCACGACCGCCTGATTGCCTTTCACATCATGGGCAGTCACGGGCCGACCTATTACAAGCGTTATCCCGATGAGCATCGGGCCTTTGTCCCGGATTGCCCGCGCAGTGATATTGAAAATTGCAGCGCGGAAGAGCTGATCAATACCTATGACAATACGATCCGTTATACCGACTATGTCGTCGCCCAACTGACCGAACGCCTGAAAGCCTATCAGGATGATTACAATGTGGTGTTGCTCTATGTTTCGGACCATGGGGAGTCCCTGGGCGAGGGCGGCTTGTATCTGCATGGTGCGCCCTACATGCTCGCCCCCTCGGAACAAACCAGGGTGCCGATGATGATCTGGATGTCAGACGGATTTGCTGATGCCAACCGGATCGACTGGAATTGCTTGGCAGCGCAGGCACAAACGGGTCGCTTTTCGCATGACAATCTGTTTTCGACCGTGCTGGGCGCGATGCATGTTGCGACCGGACTATATCGCCCGGAAACAGATATCTTTGCCACCTGTCGGGCGCCGGTAATACACACCGCACGCCAGTGAGGGCGTTGGGCAGGAATTGACATGCGCGATCCAGTAATTTAAATGAGTGCACTCAATGAGTATGCTCATTTAAATCGGAGGCGTTAATGAATATTCGAGCTGCGCGACGTGAAGAAACGCGCCAGAAGATCCTTGATGCCGCGCGTGACTGTTTCTGTGCCGGGGAATTTGACGCTGTCAGCACGCGAGAGATTGCAAAACGTGCCGGCGTTGCCGAAGGAACAATATTCAATCACTTCCCGACCAAGGAAGACCTGCTGATCTGCTGCGTTGGGCAACAGATGGCAGAGGCGATTGAAAAGGGTCTTTATACGATGGACCCGGAATGGTGCTTTGTGGACAAGATGATGCATGTTGCGTCTTATCGCTTTACGCAGGTCGGGCTTAATCCCGGCTTGTGGCAGGTGATCATGCAGCAGATTGTCTTTTCACCAAGAAAGGGAGCGGTGCATGCCGTCATGGAAAGCAGCGGGTTGATTGCAGCCATTCAGGCCCTGATCGAGGAAGCGCAGCTTTCCGGCGAGCTCAACCGTGATTTGCCGCCGGTTCTGATCCAGAAAACCCTGATGTCGCTGTTTTTATTCACCATTCACGAGCATTTCAGCACGCAGAATTTTGACTGCGAGGATATGTGTGGGACATTGCGTGAATTGCTTGAAGTGCAGGTCAAAGGGCTTTGGACGTCCGAGCCGCACTTGGCGGCATAACGACATAAGCGCGTAAGCCTATTCGCCGATCAGATGCAGGGTGACCTTGCGGTGATGGGGCGCACGGCGGTGTTCGAACAGATAGATCCCCTGCCACGTACCAAGTACCGCCCGGCCATTGGATACCGGGATGGTCAGGGACACATCGGTGAGCGCCGATTTGATGTGGGCAGGCATGTCATCGGGCCCCTCGCAGGTATGGCGATAGAGGCTGGGATTTTCCTGCACCAGTTGGCCAAAGAAGGTTTCAAGATCAAACCGGACATCCGGATCGGCATTTTCCTGAATGGTCAGGCTGGCCGAGGTGTGGCGGACAAAGATGGTCAGTTGCCCGCGCGCAAGACCGGTCCCGGCCACCCATGACTGGATCGGTTCGGTGACTTCGTAAAGTCCCTGACCGCTGGTGGTGATTTCAAGAGTGATCTGATCTTGCGAAAGCATAATACCCGTCCGGCTTTGGGCCGGACGGAAACATGTGATCAGTCCGTCAGGCCGCAGTTTTGAGCTCATCCTGATCGTAGAAGCGAAGGGCGGTCATGGCAAGGTTGCCGAACTCGTAACTGTCGTGAAGCAGATCGGGTTCGAAATCATCTGATGCGGCACCCAGCGCAACATAGAACGGCATCAGGTGATCGTCGTCCGGATGGGCTATGGCGGCATGGGGGGCGAGGCTTCTGTAATCGAGCAGGGCGTCGATATCGCGTGCCTTGATCTTTTCCACCATCCAGTTGGTGAATTCCTTTGCCCACGGATCAATCGCACCTTCGTTGCGATCAAGGGCACGCAGATTATGTGTCATCGCACCGCTTGCGACCACCAGAACACCCAGATCGCGCAACCCGCGCAGCTTTTTGCCAAGTTCAAAATGTTCGCGCGGGCCACCGTGACCGAGCATGGAAAGCTGAAAGACCGGAATATCGGCGTTCGGGCGGGCAAGGATCATTGGCATCCATGCTCCGTGATCAAGGCCGCGTTTGGCATCGGTCTCACTGCCGATTTGTGCGGCGATTTGTTCTGCCAATTCCGGGTCACCCGCCACGTCATAGTGCAACTGATAAAGCGGCTGCGGGAAACCATAGAAGTCATGAATGGTTTCCTGGCGTTGCGCGGTGGAGATCGTCGGGCGTTCGGTCTGCCAGTGGGCCGAGATCATGACAATGGCACGCACGCCATCGGTCAGTTTCGAAAGCTCATCGACAAAGAAATGGAAAGCCGGGGTGCTTTGACGCGCCACCAGCATTGGCGAGCCATGGGAAATAAACATTGGCGCCAGGCTTTGTGCAGTGCTGTCGGTGTTTGCTGATGGATCAGTCATTGGAATACCTCATCGGGCTATTCAACCATTTGAATTGAATATGCGTGTCGCATCTGGCCTTGACCAGTCACCGTTCGTCAACAGTCTGTTGCCATTTTCCGGTTTTGTTTGTCTCAGGGAAAGACTGATAGGGGCCTTAAAGCCAGATTTTCTGCGGGTTCGCGTCGCAAAAATGGGAAGTTCCGGGTGGGGTGTAAAGTAGGGTGACCCTATGCGGTGGCATAAGAAGCCCGTTGAAAAGCGGGAGAAATAGGCGCAGGGTAAAAACAGGAAGAGTTTTCCACATATGGCTGTCAAGGTATGACGCATCAAACAAACCCCAAGTCTGCGCTGCTTGAAAGGTCGCGTTTTTCGCTTGGCGAGCTGCCAAGAGCAAAACAGTTCGAGATCTGGAAAGAAAGCATCAACTGTATTTACAGTGTCGAAATGGATCGCAAAACCCGCGAGGCAGGTTTTGTGGCGAACCTTAATTCATGGCGGCATCGCGACCTTCTGATGATCGAGGCGCAAAGCTGTTCACAAAGCTTTTCGCGCACATCGCAAATGATTGCCGCCGACGGCATGGATCATTACAACATCCAGCTTTACACCGATGGCGGGGTAAAATCCGAGATCGGCATTGGCGGAGATGTTCTTCAACCCGGCGGGTTGCTGCTGCTTGATCTTTCGCAGCGGACCGAGGCGCAGACCAGCGATGGCTTCAAATCGATGCATCTGTTTTTGCCGCGGCATCTGGTCGAGGATCATCTGACCCATCCTGATGATCACAATCTGCGTTTTCTGTCAGAGCGTGACCCACTGGTCAGCATCCTGTTTCAGCAAATTCTGGCGCTTAATCGCTATATCAACGAACTTGCCGATCACGAGATATCGGTGTTGCAAAAAACGGTCGTCATGATGCTGTCGGCCTGCCTGAATTCTGCGAAGGGCGAAACGTTGTCCACGCAAGCGTTGCGCAAGGACATTGAAAAAGGTGTGATGATCCGGCGATATTTTCGCGAAAATCTGTTCGCGGCGGAATTGACCGCCGACAAGGCCGCCAATGACCTTGGTCTGTCACGATCAAGCCTGTATCAGCTGTTTGAAAAACATGGCGGGGTTAAAAACTATCTGCGTGAGATGCGGCTGCGCCATGCCCTGAAACTGCTGGGTGATCCCAAAGCAGGGCGGCGGTCACTGTATGACATTGCGCTGGAATGTGGTTATGAAACCGATGCAGGATTTATCCGGGCGTTCCGCGCGAAATATGGCGTCACACCGGGGGATGTGAGGGCCGGACATCGACCGCATGCGCACCATGCTGGTGATGGTGTTGATAAGCGCTATGAGAACTGGCTGCATACGCTGGCGTAATGCGGCGGTCTGAGAAGCATAGTCGGAGAATTGACGCCACTGTCCACGGGACTTTGCCGGTGGACAGTGGCGGGAAATCTTATCGTTTGCCGCCCATGATGAGCAACAGCAAGCCACCGATCGCGCTCGCAACACCGCCAATCAAATACCAGACCGTTTCGTCGGTATAGCGGCCAAGGAAGGTTTCCGAAAGCTGATCCACAGCACTTTCGGATGCGTTATAGCCCGTCACCAGAAGGGCAACACCGACTACAAGGGCGACAACACCCAGAATACGGCCAAGGGACATGATGTTTGCTCCTGTTTTTATCTGTTTTGGTTGGTGCCGCCCTGTGCAAGGGGATATGGCTGGCGCCAACATATTGAACAGAAAAGATAACGCACGATCCCCAAGCTTGTTCCCGACAGCTGATACAGCGATGAAAACGTAATACCTGAGGTGGCGGGATTGGTGTTAAGCCCCTTAGAACGGCAATGACATGGTGATTTCAACGGCACTTGCATCGCGGTTGTCCTCGTCGTCGTTATTTGCGAGCGTCATCCTGTGGCTGAGTGCAAGTTCGCTGCTTAGGCGTCCGGTCGCAAAGCCAAAGCCGGTGCGCAGGAGCTGATTGCCATATTCATTGAGATTGCTGGCAAAGAATGGCGTAACAATCCCCATTTGCTGCCCGTCCGGATCGGTAAGGGCAAAGCCATAGGTGACTGTGCCGCCAATGGTGTATTCGGTGTAGTCCGCACGCCCGGCAAGGTAGTTGCCCTCAAGGGCGGCATTAAGCCCGGTCATGGCATCGGACAAACGCACACCGCCGCCGAGATTAAAGGCGGTTTTGTCATTGTTGATTTCATCGGTGAAATCATAGGTCAGACCGGTTTCGACAAATGGCGTTACGATCAGCGTCCGGGTCGGCGCAAAATCGTAAGCGGCTTCGATTGCAGGTTTGATTTGTCGGGTGTTCGATGTTGTCCCGGCAATGACGGTATTATCGCTTTCAGTGTAGCCATCAACCGTTTTACGTGCGGCGATAAAAGCCACGGACGGTGTCAAAGAGAGTGGCAGGGTTTCAGCTGGACGGATCATGTAGGAGGTATTGATTTGGGCAAACCAAATGTCCGATTCCGTGTTACCTGAAGACGCATTGTTGTCGCGCGTGACATCAATGTCACCCATGCCAAAGCCTGCCTGCCCGGAAATGGTCAGTCCGCTGGCTGGGCTGTAGATTGCATAGGGGGAAACAACCCATCCCTTCTCCTGATAGGAGCCGTTATTGAAGGATGTGGTCAGGTCGGTATCGTTATAGCCAAGCGACAGGCCCGCTGTCAGGCTTTCGGCAAAACGGTAATCCAGCCCGACATTATAGCCCCAGACATCGCCGTCATAGCGATTGTCATTGGTGCCGCTGACATAGTCGTTGTCGACCGACGTGTATGATCCGTGGCCCCAAATCGTGAAGGGGGATGCCGTCGCAAATACAGCGCGGCCATCAACACCACTGGCACCGCCGACATTGCCCTGATCTGTCGGGCCAAGGCCAAGCAGGTGCATGCCTTCACCGGTGGAGCTGTCGAAGTTGCCAATCATGGCAATACGGCGCAGGCCACGGTCATCTTCGTTCAGGTTGGTGGTGCTGCTATGATAAGCTGGATCATAGACAAGATTGGCATTTGTATCATTGTCATCGCTGTTTCCGACGCTGCCACTGCTGGTGCCAATCCCGCCGCCGGAGGTTGATCCGCCCGTTGCGGTGCCAGCCGGGGCACCAACAGCGGAGAGCCGGGCACCAATATTTTGTGAGATCACGGTCGTTTGGGACCGTGCCACAGAAGATACGACGGTCGAAGATGTTGTGGATTGGCCTTTTCCTGATGTTTCGGGGGTAGTTTCTGGCGCCGCGTCGCAGGATACGTCCAATAAGATTTGCGGGGGGTTGCCATTATTGATTACCACGCTTAACTGACCGCTGGTCGTGTTGCGTGGGATGGTAATCGTTTCGGTCACGGTATCGCTGGCATTGACCGTGCCGCTGCGCGTGATCACCTGGTTGCCGTTGGCGATGTCTGTATAGGTAAAGACATAAGGCAGACCGCTACCGTTGTTGTTTGTCATTCTGACCTTTGGCGTTTCGTTTACGTCGAACGCCTTATTAGAACCGCTTACGCCGCTTGTGGTTCCGTTAACCACCCACTCTGTGCAACCGTCACTTTTTGCAAAAGCTTCGTTGGAAAAGATTACTATCGCGCTCGCAAGCGTTGTTCTCAGCACAAAAGGTCTCTGTAGTAGAGATACTTTCAATTTGGCCATTTTTTGCCCCATAGAATCTTCTCCCACCATTTTTATTTGCTGGTTTTGGGAAGAAGATATTGCTCGTTCAGGTGGATTTATAAGTTATGCAATCCACCTAAGCGCATGTTATCAGCGAAAAAATTAAAATCAATTTCATAAATCATGCGCGCATAAGTAGTGTATTACTAAATGGGCATTTTGGCGCCGTTCAAGCATGGTTTCAGACCTTGGTCCGACAAGGGTGGCATGAATTCTTGACGGTTACCGGTTCGCCCATGCAGATGGATGATTTTCATTTTTAGTCTTGTGATCAGAACGGAAATGACATGGTGATTTCAATGGCACTTGCATCGCGGTTGTCCTCGTCCTCGTTATTAGCAAGCGTCATCATGTGGCTAAGCGCAAGCTCGCTACTCAGGCGTCCGACAGCAAAACCAAAACCGGTTCGGATGCGCTGATTGCCATATTCATTGAGGTTGCTGGTGAAAAACGGGGTGATGATCCCCATTTGCTTCCCATCCGGATCGGTCAGGGCAAAGCCATAGGTGACTATGCCGCCAATGGTGTATTCGGTGTAATCCGCGCGCCCGGCAAGGTAGTTGCCTTCAAGGGCGGCGTTAAGCCCGGTCATGGCATCGGACAAGCGCACACCGCCGCCAAGATTAAAGGCGGTTTTGTCATTGTTGATTTCATCGGTGAAGTCATAGGTCAGGCCGGTTGCGACAAACGGTGTGACGGTCAGGCTTCTGGTTGTCGCGAAATCATAGGCGGCCTCGATCGCCGGTTTGATCTGACGGGTGTTTGAGCGGCCTGTCGGATTGGCCGTGCCATCACTTTCGCTATAGGCATCGACGGTTTTGCTGGTAATGAGGACCGCGACCGACGGAGTCAGGGACAGCGGCATGGTGTCAACCGGGCGGACACGATAGGACGTGGTCAGGGCAGCGTACCACATGTCGGAATCAGTGTTGCCCGATACCGCGCTGTTATCACGCATGACATCAATATCGCCCATGCCGTAGCCTGCTTCGCCGGAGATGGTGAGGTTTTGGACCGGGCGGTAAATGACATAGGGCGATGCGGTCCAACCGGTTTCGCGGTAGCTGCCATTGTTAAACGATGTCGTCAGGTCCGTGTCGTTGTAACCAAGCGACAGACCTGCGATCAGCGCATCGTCAAACCGATAATCCAGACCGAGATTATAGCCCCAGACATCACCGTCATAGCGGCTGTCATTGGCACCACTGACATAGTCGTTATCGACCGAGGTAAAGGAACCATGGCCCCACACAGTAAAGGGCGTTGTAGTCGCAAAGGCCGAACGGCCATCGACACCGGCCGCACCGCCAACATCGCCCTGATCGGTCGGGCCGAGGCCCAGCATCTGCATGCCTTGACCGGTGGAGCTATCGAAGCGTCCCATCATGGCGATGCGGCGCAATGCATCGTCGCGGTCGGTGATGTTGCTTTTGCTGTTGCGATCATCATCATTGGCGGTGGTATCGGTCAGGCTGGTGCGATGGGGGCTGGTTTCGCGTATTGAGGAGGTGAGGTCTGATACATTGTTGGTATTGGAATTGTTGGCGGCACTGATTACGGATGAGACGCGCGATGCGATATTTTGTTGAACAACCGTGGTCTGGGAGCGCGAGACAGCGGCGATCACAGCGGATGTGGTGCTGGCAGAGGATGACGCGGCCGGTTCGGCTTTGAGTGCGCAGGCACCTGTCATGTTGTAGCTCGCGCCGACGCCTTGAAAGAAAAGGACGCCGTTTGTGGTGTCGGCTGGGATCTCGAAGGAAAGGGTTATGGTGTCGCCATTTTCTGAGCTGCCGGTCGTGATCGTCTGCGAATTGGCAGCGTTGTTATGGTCCGTATAGGTAAAGGTATAGTTGACTGTCGAAGCAGGGGCCGCATGTGTGAAAGTAACTTTGGTGACCTCGTTCGCACTAAAGACGCTGGAGATCTGCACGCCATCCGAGGTTCCTGTGAAACTGTTTAACTGGCTGCAGCCGGCGCTAAGTGCGAATGCACCGTCGGCAAAGGGCAGCGACAGCCCTGTCAGCGCCAGCGCATAAAACCCTTTTTTCGTGACAGATTTGCACGCGGAGTGGTGCGAACGATCAGATCGTCCCTGTTTGCAGGTGTTGCTGATCTTATTCATTATTTGCCATGCCCATATCCTTTTTGCTCGGTGCCGATAGATCGGTCCGTTTGCAAGAGCTTTAGGGCGCGCGCATGGGAAGGGCTATTCTTAAAGGCGGGGTGATGTCGTTTTCTGACATTAAGTGGACAGGTTTTGCGCAAAGTGGATACGGGCCCGGTTTTCGGGCCGCATTATCGTTATGCGGGCAGGGCCGCGATCACATCCGAACTTCTGATCAGGCTGCAATATTCTGAAGCAAGAACAGCGGCATAAAGATCAAAAACATCCTGTGCCGGGAAGATTTTGCCATTGGCATCGGTCACATCAATTGCGGTGGTGGCGTCCAGCCCCAGCCAGTTTTCAAAGCCAAGGCAATGGGCCATGCGGATGGTGACATCCATGGAGTTGTGGATGACCACACCGGTAAAGATCAGGCGTTTGATGCCGCGGTCATGCAGATGTTTTTCAAGTGAGGTTCCGACAAAGGCGCAGTTTTGTTGCTTTGCGATGACGGTTTCGCCATCAATTGGCAGGGCTTCGTCCTTAAACGGCTGGCCGGGGCCTTCGACATAGAAGCTTGAGGCCGGGTTGGCTTCTTCGTGGCGGACATGGATAACGGGCAGTTTCCTTGCGCGAAATTCTGCCAGCAGCTTTGCGATCACATCGGCATATCCGGGATTGTTTTTGGAATTCCAGCGCGGATCATCAATGGCCTTTTGCACATCCAGAACGATGAGGGCGGTGTCATTTCCAAGCGAGGGCAGGGCCATAACGCATTCCTTTTTCCCAATATCCCAAAACAAAACCGGCCGGGGAGGCCCCGGCCGGTTTCTGATCTGATCAGTTGTTCGGTAAGGCCGGAGACCTTACGAGCAACCGGTGGTCGCGCCGCAAGAGTCGCATTTAAGGCAGGTGCCGTTGCGCACCAGGGTGAAGTTGCCGCAATCCGGGCAACCGTCGCCTTCATAGCCTTTCATTCGTGCTTCGCGGATCTGGTCCATCTTGGCATCGGTTTTGGCGACGACTTCTTCGCTGGCGGTCAGGATCGCATTGTTCTGCGGTGCTGACGGTGCAGTGGTGGTTGCACTTGCGGTGGTTTCGTGGCTGTGGCCATGACCGTCGGTGCCGGTGGATTTTACTTCCACAATGCGCTCTTCGGTCTGTGCGCCACCATCGACAACATAGAGGTTGCGACGTACGAAGCCGCTTGATGCCACCTTGCGGATGGTTTCAATCGCCTGATCGCCGGTTTTCTTGGCTTCTTCACCAAGGTCACCTTCGCTGACACCTTCGCCAACCGCATCCGGAAGGATGTCGGACGGCTGAACGTGGGCGAGGTCGTTACGACCAAGATAGGAGATCGCCAGTTCACGGAACATGTAATCAAGGATGGAGGTTGCCATCTTGATCGCATCGTTACCCGAAACCATGCCGGACGGCTCAAAACGGGTGAAGGTGAAGGCTTCGACATATTCTTCGAGCGGAACGCCATACTGCAGGCCGATGGACACCGCGATTGCGAAGTTGTTCATCAGCGAGCGGAATGCAGCGCCTTCCTTGTGCATGTCGATGAAGATTTCACCGAGCTTGCCGTCTTCGTATTCACCGGTGCGCAGGTAAACCTTATGCCCACCAACGGTCGCCTTCTGGGTGTAGCCTTTGCGACGGCCCGGAAGGGAACGACGGTCGCCACGGATGACGCGTTCGATGATTTTTTCAACGATCTGTTCAGACGCCTGGGCTGCCTTGGCAGCGGTCGGCTGATCTGCGTAATCGTCTTCTTCAACCAGGGCAGAGTTCAGCGGCTGGCTGAGTTTCGAACCATCACGGTACAGCGCGTTTGCCTTAAGACCGAGACGCCAGGACAGCATGTAAGCATCTTTGCAATCCTGGATGTTTGCGCTGCTTGGCATGTTGATGGTTTTGGAAATCGCACCCGAGATGAACGGCTGAGCCGCGGCCATCATGCGGATGTGGCTTTCAGCCGAGAGGTAACGCTTGCCGATACGGCCGCACGGGTTTGCA